>Ga0265298_10000009_pt1 | contig 316544 bp, 265 predicted proteins | sample AusTroGonzalo_MG_3_FD_193486 | JGI IMG/M metagenome (GOLD analysis project Ga0265298, IMG submission 193486) | Bovine rumen microbial communities from tropical cattle in Woodstock, Queensland, Australia - Gonzalo_01 | ecosystem: Host-associated > Mammals > Digestive system > Stomach > Rumen ...
CCGCCAAACTATCTGCGTAATCTTTTGCATTTTGTTCTGCGGTGTCTGCTGAACCGGCTGCATCGTAATTATCCGCCAAACTATCTGCGTAATCTTTTGCATTTTGTTCTGCGGTGTCTGCTGAACCGGCTGCATCGTAATTATCCGCCAAACTATCTGCGTAATCTTTTGCATTTTGTTCTGCGGTGTCTGCTGAACCGGCTGCATCGTAATTATCCGCCAAACTATCTGCGTAATCTTTTGCATTTTGTTCTGCGGTGTCTGCTGAACCAGCCGCATCGTAATTATCCGCCAAACTATCTGCGTAATCTTGTGCGCTTGCCAACACCGCTTCATCTTTTGCGTCGATACTTTGTCCCAAAGAGTTTGTGTAATTGTTATACGCAGTTGCGGTTGAGTTATATACTGCTAAATCATCCGCGTAAGCATTTTGCGCAGCTGATAAGTTTTGTCCGGCGGCGGATTGATTTGCTTGTGCCGCGGCGAAACTTGTTTCGTAATTACTATAATTTGTATCTAATGTACTTTGTGCATTTGTATCAGATTCATAAACGCCATGAACAGTATTATAATGACCAAGTGTGTCGTTATAATTGGTAGTATTTGTTGTCACGGCGTTATTAAATGCAGTCGTGTCAGCGATCAAATTTGCTGATTGTGATGCAACTTGTGCGCTTGCGTTGGCAATATCTGATGCATCCAAAGTTACATCGCCATCGTAATTATAATCATACGAATGTGTGAGTTCATTGTACACCAAATCAAAGTTCCCTGTGCTACCATCATGTAAATCAACAGTAAAACCGTATTGGTCAATATTTGGCTTGTTTGTTTCATCGTTGCCGTTAACAGTAATTGTTGAACCGTTCGCCAAGGTAATATCATTATGGAACGAACTCAATTCTGGGGCATCCGCCGTCAAAGCTGTTAATGTATCGACAGAATTATCAAAGTTTGCCATATATTGATAATTTTCCAAACCAACGCTGGTTACGGTTGCTTCTAATGTTGTCAAATTTGTGATACCATCAGAAGCGTCGAGTGTTCCGGCCGCATTTGTAAAATCACTTGTGTCAAATCCGGTTGCATTAGCACCTAAATTAGTTGTTGCACCGGTGTTGTCTGTATATGTGAACACTGTGTTATCTAATGTTTCGCCGCCATTGTTTGTAGTTAACGCAATTTCGGGTGTTTCTGGATTGTTATCATGGTCGTATGTATACTGACTGTATCCCGCTTCGGTGCTATAATCGGTTGTTGCCACATTATAATCACCCATACTGGTTGTATAATTTCCATCTGATTGCACCATATTGATACTGTCGTTAATGGCACTAATATCTTCGGCTGTGATTGTTGCGTGCGCAGCATTAGCGGTTGCCATCGCAATAACCCCAGCAATAAATGCCCGTTTCAATACACTGCGGTATTGTGCAGATAATTCTTTGATGGTTGTTTTTGATTGTCTCATTTTCTTTCCTTTTTGTTTAACGTTAAAACCTTAAAAGGCCTCTCCTTTTAAGACACGTTTCAATGGTATAAAAACCAAGGTTTTTAAACCCCTTGGTTTGTGCCGCATAGCGAAAATGTATTGTTGATTGTTTTTAGTGCAAAAAATAATTTTTTATTTTTTGAAAAAAGTGGTTGATTTTTAACCTTGGTTTTTTTTATACCACTTGAAAAGTGAAAAAATGTTATTACATAGTGCTTTGACTACGGGTGCTGATGCTTTTTCAGTGCCTGTTTTTTTATAACTAAAATACAAAAAAAAGGAAGTGTTATGATTTATGGATACTGTCGTGTTTCGACCGCACATCAAACGGAAGAAAACCAACATTTTGTAATAGAAAATTTCGCAAGGCAAAATAATATTGTTATTGATTCTTGGGTGGAAGAAAAAATTTCAAGTGGAAAAAAACTGCAAGATAGAAAATTAGGTGCGTTGTTAAAAAAACTGCAATCTGGTGATATTTTAATTACAACGGAAATATCGCGGCTTGGGCGCAGTTTGCTGGAAGTAATGGGAATTTTGCAAATGTGTCTTGAACAAGATTGTCAGATATGGACATTAAAAGAAAATTTTCGTTTGGGGACGGATATCCAATCCAAGGTCTTGGCCTTTGCTTTTGGGCTGTCGGCGGAATTGTCGCGGTCGTTGCTAAAAGAACGTGTGCGCGAAAGTTTAGCGCGGCTAAAAGCCACGGGAAAAAAACTTGGACGGCCAATTGGTGCACAATCGAAATTGTTGAAACTTAGCCGTAATAAAAAACGAATCACAGGCCTTATTGATAAAGGTTTAAGTAAAAATGAAATTGCGCGAATTTTACGGGTTAACAAAGTAACGCTTTATAATTACCTGCGCAGCGAAAACACAATTTGAAAACGCCGGGTGAACCGGCGTTTTGTTTTTCTTTATCGCAATCCCATTGTGCGGCAACATTCGTTTGCGGCGGTCTTCCAATCAGAAAATTGTTTTTCCGGGTTGCGCAAATCACGCCAACCTTGCCATCCACTGCATTTCTTTTTGATGCCGGTGCCGTTACATTTTACATACCGGCGCAGCGAGCACGTTTGATTCGACAATTTACCCATTTCGGTTGTGCATTTGACGACAACGTTTTGATTCTTTGCGTCGCCCTTGCCAAGTTCGCGTGAAGATAAAACCTGGTACGCGTGGGCGGAAATCGCAGTTGATAATATAACAGCAAAACTGATGATAAGTTTTTTCATGTTTTCCTCCTTTGCTTTTTTGTCTTCCGTATTTTCATTTTACATAAAATCTGTGATAAAAACAACAGGTTTTTTACCTTGCGGTGGACCATGGAATATCATTCATAAATAACCAATACAGTGACTGGCTTTCGCGGCCGGGGTTGCGGATAATTGGGCGCACGACATAGATATCAATATCGCATGCGTGGCGATTATCTGCTTCTTGGGTTTCGGTCAGGTCTTGGTAAAATTTTTGTGCGAAATCCATCGCTTGCAAATATGCGGCATCGTCGTCTTCGGCACTGGTTGAATCGCCCGCCCACATTAACCACATGCCATAGTTCACAACGTTATCTTGGTCTTCGATATTATCCGCGGAAAGTAGTAACAGTGGTTTCATATTTATGCCGTTTGTAAATTCGTCTGTTTCGGTACTTGCCCAATCATAAAAATCCCCAAGGATGCCGAGAACAAAATGCAACGTGGCAAGTTCAGCACCAATTTTGGTTATACGTCCAACATTGCGCATTGTTGAATGAAACAGCCAATCGCGTACCCTGCCCGATTTTGCGCCTTGGCGGGCAATTTTTGTGGCACGGTCCAATGTTTTGCCACCATTGTTTGCGGCACGCAGACTTTTACCGCCGTTTTTCAACCCCTGCCATGCGCGCGAAAATACATTCCCGGTACGTGCCTTTTTTATGCTTTTAAGTTCTTTGGCATATTTACTAACATCTTTTAGTGCATCAAATTGTTTCACATATTCGGCAACATTCTTATCTTCCTTGGCCATTTTTGACATTTGCTTTTGTAATTCTGCAATATTTTTTTGATTTTCGGCCGTCATCTTACTAAGTTTTTCAAGGTCTTCAACTTTGTCAACGCCTTCGCCGGCCTTGCCCAGTTTCCACATGTTTTCGGCCTTTAATTTGCGGGCGGCGTCTAATTCTTTGGCAAGGTTTTCGTATTTTGCAGAACCTTTGGCGGTCTTGGCCAGAGCCTTTTCAAGTTTATCAATATTTTTGATATATTTTGCCATATCGTTCGCGTTATCGATTTTGTTTGTGTATTGTGCCACCTTTACCGATAATCGGACATACTCTTTAACACTGTCAATTTTCGTAAGCGCCTTCATATTTTTACTAAGTTTACCCATGGTCCGTGCCGCGCGTGCTGCTTTGGCACCGCCACTTGCCGCCGCGTATCCGCCCCAAGATACAATGCTTAACACTATATCAAGCGCAATTTCGGCAAACGATATCCAATGTAAATTTATGTCCCCAGCGATATAGTAATTATTGCTGTCATCGTCATGTTTGGCAGTGTGTTCTCGCATAACCTTGTGTATCATGGAATTGCGTAGTTTCGCAGTTAGCCCGGAACGGGTTGAACACATACCATCCATATCACGGGGATACAGATTGCTGATATTATCTATAATATATTTCATGGAAACTGTATTGTTTTTATCTGGACCAACAAAATTGCGCAATGTACCTGATTGAACAACCATGATTCCGTACCATGCGGGTTCTGTATTTACCCATGTTGCGGTTTCATCATCTGGTGAGATTTCCGGATTTGGATCATCGGTCGGTAATTCTGTTTTTGTTGCCAACATAAAATGTTGTTTTAATACCTTGGGCTGAGTTTCATAATTCACGATAATTTCGCGGCCGTTCGGGAAATTATATTGTATTGGTAAGAATCGAATTGTGTCATAATCATCCGCATCAACAATTTCAGGACATGCCAATACTTCGCCCAATGTTTCAGGGGATTGAATTGTTGAATATATCCATTCTTTGACTTCTGATTCTGGGGCATCTTGACTAATTTTATCCGCATTGTCATAAAGCGCATTCATAAAGGCATTTCGCACGCAGGTCGTATTCGCCGGCGCATTTGCGGAAAGTAAATTGGCGGTTTGCTCTATGCCCCCACCCGCCGCAAAAGCGGAGAGAGGGAGAAGAAGAAAAAGATAGAGTAAAAGTTGCATTACTTATGATATAGCGTGATTGCTTCTATTGGTTGCCATTTGCCATCTTGGTTTTGCCTAAGGACATAAACCATCCAGTACCAATGATTGCTAGTATCACAATTATCATTATTTTGATTGGCTAATATTTTCTTTTTGATCTTATCTATCTCTATATTTGTAAAGGACATAGGTGTGTTTTTTGCACTGTAACCAAGATCTGGATTTTGTTCAGAGAAAAAGCCAACTGCCCTTACAAAATCAACGGTGCCACTGCCATCAGCGTGATAACGTTGACCAGCACAGAATTTTCGTCCTATTTCTGATTCGGATATGCTGTTAACAAATCCTTTTGCATTTGTAATGTTGCCACCAGGCATTGGAATATGTGAAACCTTACTTACACAAGGGGTAAAACATTTGTTTATACTGGCATGGAAATTCTCCGAACATCCAAGTGCCCCAAACGGATCGTCTGTTGGTAAAATATTATTCAAATCAGATTGTAAAACTGCACGTTTTGATCTGCACTGTAATAATGCATATGTTTTGCCATCATTGGATGGTGGCGGTGGTGTGCTATCCTTTTCACACAAATGTGTTGCTGGGTTATAATTTGGTTTGGTGGATGGACATTGGCACATGGTTGTGACATATGCCCATTCTTCGGTGGCCAAATTGGCGGTGCTTATTGGGCATACGCATTTGTGGTTTGTGGTATCCCATGTCGATATTCCGCGGCATTTGCAATCCGCCGAGTCCATAAAGTCAGATTTGTAACATTGACATGTTTTTGGGTCGCGATGATCAGCGATTTCTGGGCATCCAGTTGGTGTAATGACCACCTGATTTGGATCGGTTTGTTGGGCCAGTGTGGTTTTCTTACACTTTTCGTCATCTGGGTGTTGTTCACAATACCACTTTACGCATTCTGCGTTTTCTGGGCGGCGGTTGCAGTATTCTTCGAAATTTATCGCCTTTAATCGATTAAAGAATTCTTCGTCTTCGCCAAGGAAGTTTGGTTTTTTGTATGATTCTTTGTCTTTGTATGGCTCATATCCTGCGGCAGTATTTGCAAGACGGTCTGTAAACGATAAATCCGCCGTTGTCTTTGGGAAATATTCAGCATGTACGCCGGCGGTCGGTGTTGTTATCGATTGTAATCTTTCAAGTTCCGCGGTGCGGTCTGCAACCGCCTTTTGGTCCGCTGTTTGTTTTTGTGCGAATGGGTTTGCAATTTGAATGTTTGTGTTTTGTGCCGTCTTATTTGGCAGATTCACCGTGGACGTATTGCCGTATTCTTTTTGAAATTTATCAAATGTAGAATCGATATATCCACCGCAAGAAGTTGCAAAATTATGCCCTGGCAATTGCGACAGTTGCACCATTATCGTTGGGCGCACATCGGCGATTCGCAAATTTCGGCAGTAGTTATGTTCGGTACAATATGCCGTGACCAGATTTTCCACCACGCGATTACAATCGCCGGTATTTAAATCCGCGCCGGTGGCATAAATTGGCTTTGGAAAGTTTTGGTTATACGGGCTGTTTTTATTCCAAAATGGATTGGACGAGTAATTCTTGACCGACTGAATTTCACCGTAGTTTGAAAGTATCGCCGGTGCCGTTCCAACCGCGTACGCGCGCCCTGCGGCGCATAATGCCGCGACCGATAGTGTCAACAAACAATTGGTTTTTTTCATTCTCTATCCAGTTTATGCGTTTATTATATCAAAAACGCGATTATAATCAAAGATAAAAATCCACCAATTATGAAAAAAGGCGCAAAAGGAATAAATTTCTGTTTCTTGCGATATGCCCATGTTGCGCCGAATATGCACGCCAGGACCAGCGCAATTGCCAAGCCCGTTGGTCCGCACCAAAGGCCGCCGACACTAATTAATTTTATGTCGCCCATGCCGATTGGACTTTCGGCCTTTGGGTTTTTCCGGGTTAAAATTTTATCAAAGACCAACCCGACCATGGCCGCAAGCATATAGCCAAATGCCATGCCTATCGCCCCCGATTCGATATTTACGGGCCACGGAAAAAATGTCGTGATAATAATGCCGATTATTAGCAGCGGAAAAAGGTATCCGTCTGGGATAATTCGCCGGCGCATATCGGTTTTTGCGATTTTATAGCAAAGCCCCGCAGCCATAAGAATTAAAACAGAAAAAAAAGTCCAAAATATGTATAAAAACATTATTTCCCCCTTGCGTTTCGAATCGGTTATGTGCTAGTATATGATATCATAAATATGGACGCAGGGTTAAAATAAAATGAGTAAAGCGTGGGATAGTAATGTTTTGAAAAAGTTAAAGGCCTTGGTGGGCAAGGGTTTGTCGACCGCGGAAATTGGTAAAAAATTGGGCCTTTCGAAGAATGCGATTGTCGGTAAATTACATCGTATGGGTTGGAACGCTGGGGCAACCGATTCGGATGCGAAACCTGCGAAAAAGGCGGGGGTAAAAAAGCCCGCACCGAAAAAGGTTGAAAAGAAAACTGTGGCGGTAAAGGCGGTTAAAAAAGCGGCCCCTGCCCCAAAGCCTGTAAAGGTTGCACCCAAAAAGGAAAATAAAACGGTGGAAAAGCCCGCGCCAAAAAAGACTGGTGGTCATGCAATTGCGGGCAGTAAGGGGATTTCTGTGCATCAACGTATGGTTCAGCACGCGCTTGAAATGGCGAACCTTAAACCTAATCAATGCCGTTGGCCGATTGGGGATCCGGATTCTGAAAATTTTCATTTTTGTGGGAATCCTGTGTTCGTTGGAAAGCCGTATTGTTATGAGCACTGTAAACAGGCGTATCAGTTTACACCGCCAAAGAAAAAATAATTTGCCAAGGGACATAAAATGCCAGGAGAGAAGATGATGTTTCAAAATTTACGCCAAATGGAATATGATATTGCTGGGAATGTCTTGCGTGCGTGGTATGATGACGAAGGTAGACTTGCGTTTGTGGTTGATGAAACAATTGATGAATATAAACCTAATGTTTTGTTGGTTGTGCGGTCTGATGGAACAAGGCGTTGGGATGATTTGTTGCAAAATGTTTACAATATTGATTTGGAATTAATTCGACCAAAGCGTGATAATAAATATCAAAAACTTGATATTGAATATGGTGGAATCGATATTTACGAAGACCTTATAGATGCGTATGAGAATCATGGTGATTTGAATACGGCATTGGCGGATTTAATTGATTTTCGTGATGCAGCGGTGCGTCGTGCGGCGACGGTGCGCCTTACTAATGCCCAAGATGAAATTGCCCAGGCAAAGGCCACGTTGGCCAAGACTCAAAAGGCTATAAAGAGCTTGAATGACCGTATGCGCAATTTCCGAAATCGGCTTGCGCGACAGAAATCTTATGTCGGGCGTGAGCCGACAAAACAGTTGGCATCAAAAATTCTGCGGACCGAGGCACATATTGAATCTACAGATGAAAAATTATTGCGTGCCGAAAAACGCGTTGAAAACGCAAAACGGCGCATTGATATTGCAACTGAAGAAATTGATGCGGCAACCGCGCTGCTTGCGTTGCGTCGCCCGTCTGTTGACAGTATAGATGAAATGGTAAAGCCGCGTGTCATAGATGCCAAGGCAAAGAAGTCCGATGTCGCAAGGATGCCCGTGTCAGATATTGATGTGGAAACAGAAGAAGAAATTGAAGAACCCCAGGATTTAGAAATGTCAAATGATTCGAAAGAAGTGAAACCACTTTTGGACAAAGATCCAGAAATTTTGGATGACGAAATCGCATTTAGACCGGTTGATTTTGAAGGTATGAAACCGGCGGCGCGGCAAACTGGGTTAAAGCGGCCTTTGTCGCCGTATGCCGCGATGCAGGATGAACCTAAACCGGAAACGGTGCACGATGATGGCGACAGAAATGATGCGGCGTTTGGTTTCCCTGGTGAAGACGATGACGAAAACGACGATTCTTTGCCACGTACTGACATAAGTGATGATTATGAAGAGAAAACGACAAAGTATGAAGAATCGCGCGAGGTACATGAAGAACCCAAAGGTGAACAGCAGATTAAAGACGAGAATGTTTATTCATCGAAATCCGTGATTAAAGAAGATGCGGAACAAAATGATGAAGAAGTCGAAGATGTGGAAGAAGTAAAATCTGAATTTGAAGATAATTTTAAACACGATGATTTTGGTTCTTATTCTCATGATGAACCTGAATATACTGAAAAAAGTTTTGATGAAACGGAAGCACGGCAAGAAAAAGAACCTGTTGTAGATACGATAAAAACGGTTGATGAATCTGTGCCGTCTGATGTTGACACAACCGGACAGGCCAGTACTGCGCAGTATGACAATCGTGGCATTGATGCGCCATCGCGTCCGTTTTCTACGGTTGCGGTGCCAAAAATTCCGCGTGAAGAGGCAAGACCAATGTCTCCGATTCGGCATGATGAAAAACCGCGCCCTGTTGGGGAAAAACGTTCTGGGGTTGCGTATTATATCCTGTTGATTTTGTTGATTGCACTTTCGATTTTCACACTTTGGTTATATCAGAAAAAGAATGGTGGAACTGTGCCATTTCCATGGATGGGTCAAAATGGCGAAACAACCGAGCTTGCACCGGAACCGGATGTGCCGGTTGTGTTACCGGATGAACCTGTGTATGTTGAACCAGGGCCGTTTAAGCCAGAACCTGAGCCGGTTATTAATGAACCAGTGCATTTTGTTGAGCCAACACCGGTTGATAAACCGATAGAGGTGCGCTATCCCAACGATGATATTTTGCGCGGTGGCGAGCCAGACGTGCGTGTGATAGAATCCGAAGAAGATGTACTCGCACGCAAGGCACCATACGGCGTTTCGCGTGATGATAAACCGATATTGGTTGAGGTTTCTGAACCTGTGGTTGAACCGGTTATTCAGGTTACTACTGTAACTGCGCCGGATGTCATTGTTGAAGAAAATGTCATTTCTGTGCCGATGCCGGTTGTGGGTGAAGATGTTGAAACGGTTGTGGAATATGATAATCCGGCAAATGTTGAATTTGTTGAGGAATCTTACGTTGTGCCGGGGCCGCAGTATGTCCCAGAACCTGAATATGTTCCCGCGTCAGAGCCACAGTATGTTCAAGAAAACTATGATTACGTTGCAGAAGAATCTGGGCCAGTGGAGGAAACACACCGTGATTTTAGCGTTCATGATGGTGGGCAATACAGTGTTACTAAGACTGTCAGGTTTATCGCTGATTAATGAATTTATGGTAAAAAATATCACACAGAAATGTGTGATATTTTTTTTGCTTTGACATAGACAAACTTTTATTGTTGTTCGATTACAACCATTGCGATGGAAAAATTATCCTGATCCGATATAGATAAATGAACCGCCGCCGTCATTCCAGCAATTTCTTTTAGTGCGTTGCGTGCGCCACCGGCAATCATAATTTCAGGATGGCCGTTGTCATCATGCACAACCGATATGTCGGAAAAAGCAATATCGTCGCCGAACCCAGTCCCCAGTGCCTTTAAACAAGCCTCACGCGCGGCCCAGAAATTAGCGAGATGTTTTTCCGCGTTCGCGTTGTCGGCATCCGCGTATTCAAGTTCCTTTTTTGTAAATATACGTTGCTTTTTGAATGCAGACCAATCAAGAAAACGGCCCGATTCGACCAAATCAATGCCGATACCAACAATCATAAGGTTTCCTCCCTTTGTAAAATTGATATGTGAATATAGAAACTTTTTCCCGATTCGTGCAAGCAGAAAATGAATTTTTTTTAGTGGTTAGTGTTAGTGTTAGTGTTAGTGTTAGTGTTAGTGTTAGTGTTAGTGTGGGCGCGGTGTGCCTAATTCCTTATTTTTCTTGTCATTGCGGCGCAGGCCGCAATAGGGCTTTTGTTTTTTATTATATTTTATAAAAAATAATAGTTGCTTTTTATAATCATTATATTATATAATGATTTTGAACCAAAGGAGATAAACATGAAAAAAACAAACCTATTCCTTACATCTGTGGCGGTTGCGGCGGCCTTGGCGGTCGGATCGGCAAATGCGGCACCGAATCGCGGTGGCGGAAATCATCATGCGCAACGGCAATTCGTGACGCATACGCATAGTGCACCAAGACATGGTGGGCATCATGTGACGCATCATAATATGACCCCCGTGCCGACACCGGTTCAGGTGTCGCATCACCATCACCACCATCATCACCATGGTGTGCGGACAGGTGATTGGATTGTTGCAACGGCGATATTACTATCGGCAATAATATAAAAAGAAAACCGCTTCGGCGGTTTTTTTAAGTCCCCTTCGCTTGGCGAAAACCAATCTCGCTGTAGCGTAAGCGAAAGCGGATGGTCGGGGCGACAGGAATCGAACCTGCGACCCCTTGCACCCCATGCAAGTACTCTACCAGGCTGAGCTACGCCCCGACAACAAGCAGTATGGTAAACCAAGATTATCTAAAACACAAATGGTTTTTAGTTTTGATTGGCCCTTTCTGTTTTATCTTCAACAGTAATATCTACTCGTCGGCATTCTGGTTTGTTCTTTTTTCCTTTTTGTGGGCATTCAGTGAACCCTTTTCCCTCTGTGTCATAAGTAACGGTAAAATATTCTGAAGGAACATTTAGGTTTTTCTCTAAATAGTTCTTCACCGATTCTGCACGTCGTTCAGAAAGTTGGTTGTTGTATGTTGCTGACCCTGTTCTATCGGTATGCCCAACAATATTAAAATGTATTGTTTGCATATATGGCATATGGTTATATTCCATAATACTATTTATTCTGGCTATATAACTGTTTAATTGTTTTGTGTCTGTAATAACATCGCTATCTGTTGCAAAAGATTCACCTGTTATTGGATATTTGGGAATGGAGATATTTGTATTAAGTGTAAGTTCGGGTTTAGTGAGTGCGCTTGTATCAAGAACAGTAGAAGATTCGTCTCCTATTTGTACAGGGGACAATTCAACTGTAGGCAAGATTTCTTCAACTGCTTCATCCAAACTTTGTTGCAATTTGGTTTTCTTTTCCAACTCTTGATACTCTTTCTTATGATTCCGGTTAACGAGGTAATTACCCGCTGCGCCGACCACCAGGCCGCCGGCGGTAAGCAATGTGCCGGTTGTTAAATCTTTTGCGACCTCTGCCTTTTGTGCGTTCCATTGTTCTGCGTCCGTGCCTGTCGGATCCATTAACGCGCGCGAAAGAGATGTAAATCCGCCGCTTTGCCGTTCGGTGTTGGCGTATTGATAAAGACCCGTTTCGGCGCGGTCGTATAAAACCTCACTCTCGATTCCGGGACGTAGGTTCAGCGCAGTTTTAGTTGCCTTTAGTTTGTCCGCCAATTGTTTGTATTCCGTGTAATATTGTGTCAGTTCATTTCCACCCGGCAATGTTTCTTCCTTGCCAAGGTTTACCTGTTGCCCATTGCCGTATTCACAGCCCATTTTGCTAATCCATTCTGCCATTTGTTCTTCGGCCTTTTTGTCGGCCTTTTGTTCCGCAATTGCTTGGGCGGCTTTCATTGCGCCCTCGCCCGTTAGCAGTGTTGAACCGGCGGTTATGCCCTTGTTTGCCCAGCTCTGTGCATTGTCGCGTTCGTGTTTATATGCATTTTCGGTATCCCTGCGCCACGCGGCAGAATCGAATTCTTTGTGCGTTTCATAGTCGCCGGTTTCTTGTAATGAGTCGGTAGGTATTGTTTGTTCTGAATTTTGGAGTCCAATGTTGTCGCTGGCCTTAGTTGGACTAGTAGTGGTATTATTGCTGATAGTGGTTAGCTTGTGGCATATTCCGCTATCCAAATCACCATTTTTGTTACATTCATCCTCCATTCGTTTGAATGGCTCAATCGGGGATAGGCAATAAGTTACTAGGTGCTGCCCTGGGGATTGTTTATTATAAAAAAGTACATATCTTGAGTTTGTTGCTTTGGCTTGTTGATAATTATATTTTAGGCCTGTTGTATTTAGGAGTTCGCGTGCTTCCATCGTACAATCTTCTACTTTGGTCTTGACCCACTTGTTATCTTTGCACGTGTAAACATTGTAATTGCTATCAAATGTAATTGTGCCAATGGAGCAAAATTTATTGTCTGCATTATCATTTGCGCCACACTTTAAATATCTTGGGGCTGTATCCGAATATATATCAGCAGTTATAAAACGTTGGTTTTCCCCGACCTGTTGATCGGCGGGCAAATTAGTGTTTATAATATTCAAACAACCTTCGCCAAATGCAACGCCGGAAAAAAGTACTATAAATATTGGAAATATGAACTTTTTCATCTCTCTGGGATCCCTTTTGCTCTATTCTAGCAAATTTTAATTTTGGGGGCAAGGGGAAATTAGTGTTAGTGCGGGCGCCCCCCGACCGTTCGGTCGGACCCCTCTGGCCAGAGGGGAACTTTGTATTCTGGAATAACCGTGTAATTATGAACTAGTTCCAGAGCCCACTAACCACTAACACTACCCACTTACACTTTCCCTACATTTCTGCTGGGATTTTTAGGCCCATTAAATCCAGTGTTTTGCCCAATACATCAACCGCAATTTTAATTAGCGCAAGGCGCATGTTGCGCGTTTCTGTGTCAACATCTTCGCGCAAAATCGGGCAATTGTGATAGAATGTATTTACCAATTGGCACACATCATACGCATAGTTCGCGACCAAATCTGTTGCACGTGAATCAAACGCCGATTGCACCGTGCGGTCAAAGTCCAAAAGTTCCATAATCAGATTTCTTTCGTCTGTACCCATTGTGGCCGTTTGCGGTGTGTCAAAATTTCCCGCACGGCGCAAGACAGAATTCAATCGCACCGCGGTATAGAGTATGTATGGCCCCGTGCGACCCTCAAACGAAGTGATTTGTTTTGGGTCAAAGACATAATCGGACTTTACATCGTGTAACAGGTCGTTAAATTTGACCGCCGCCAATGCAATTGTTTGAATTGTGTCATCATCCAACTTTTTATCAAATTCCGCAATTCGCGCGCGGACCGCATCATTGGCGATGTTCAAAATATCGTCCAATCCTGCGGCGTTGCCATCGCGTGTCTTAAAGGGTTTGCCGTCCGCACCATTTACGGTCCCGTATCCGATATGTTCGAATTTTTCGTATGGGTATATCCCGGACATATCCGCCACGCGGAACAGTTGTTCGAAATGCAAACTTTGTCGCAGGTCTGTAAAATAAATGATTTTATCCGGATTATCAGTTTTCTTGCGACAATAAACGGCGGCTAAATCAGTAGAATCGTATGTGTCGGCACCACGTGAATCGCGCCACATGTATGGTGGCATCGGCTTGTTATCAGATTCGCGTTTAACATTTATTATTTCGGCACCGTCATTTTCATAAATCATATTCTTGTTACGTAATATCTTTTCAACGGGTTCAAGATATTTTGCAGCGTTCCTTTCGCCCAAATCATAATCGAAAGGTAATATGTTTAACCTGCTTACTGTTTTGTTCATTATTCGTAAAGATATTGCCAAGAATTTTTCATACAGTGCAAAGTACCCTGGGTGGCCCGCTTGAAACTTTGCCTTGATTTCTTGGGCGTGCAGTTGAAATTCCGGGTTTTCTTTGGCAAATGCGGATGCGGCCGGGTAATAAGTATTTAACTCTTGTTCATCGATTTCGTAATCGACGGGTGTACTTGGGTCAAAATCGTCGCGAAAATATGGCAATTCCGGGTGCAGACGTTCAATCCATGCGATAACCAGTCCCATCGGTTTACCCCAATCGCCGATATGGTTCCACGAAAATGTTTTGTGGCCCAAAGACCGCGCAATGCGGTTAAATGTGTCGCCGACAATTGATGTGCGCAGGTGCCCTATATGCAGCGATTTTGCCACGTTATATGCGCCATAGTCCATGTCTATTGTCATTGGCTTTGCGGTGCGCGTGATTTCGGCCGCGGTTTGTGCCGCGTTCCATAGAAAATCGTCCTTGATTTTCAGGTTGATAAAACCCGGTCCCGCGATTGATGCGTCGGACACGAAATCGAGTTCTTTGATTTTAGGCAAAAGTTCGGTCGCAATTTCACGTGGATTCTTGCCTGCGACCCGCGCCATCACCATCGCGGCGTTTGTTGAAAAATCGCCAAAGTCACGATTGCGTGGAACCTCTAACTTTGCCGCAAAGCCCAATTTTTCATTTAATTTGTCGGATACATATTTATACAGATTCATTTTTTACTCTCTTTATTGAATTGGTAAAACAACCCGCACGCGCAGGCCGCCCAGGTCGCTGTTTTCCAAGAATATGCGGCCGCCGTGATTTTCAATTGCCGTTTGCGCGATGGATAGCCCCAAACCCGTGCCGCCCGTATCCGCCCCGCGCGCATCGTCCAGACGGACAAATGGTCGCATCGCATCGGTCTTTTTATCGTCCGGAATGCCGGGGCCATCATCTTCGATAGTGATGGTTGTTTCGTCCGCAGAGTCCACTTCGGTCATTTTAATTTTTGTCTTTGCGTAGCGCGCTGCGTTTTCGATTATGTTGGCAAAGGCCCGCGCAAGTGCCATCGGACGCGCATAGAACTGAACCGGAGTGTCGGGAAATTCAGTTATAATTTCTTTGTCCGGGGCGGCATCGCGCGCAATCCGCAAAAGCATCGGCGGAATTTCGGTTGATTGCTCTATTTCCGGCATTTCGCCCCGCGCAAATGAAAGGTAGCCGTTTATCATTGATGTCATACGGTCAATGTCGGCAAGTAATGCCGTCTTGTCGCCTGTGTCCGTTTCGATTGCCAAACGCATGCGGGCGAGAGGTGATTTCAAATCGTGGCTAACCGCATTTAGCATGTCTGTGCGGGTGCGATTATATCTGTCAAGACGGTCTTTCATGGTTATCATAGCACTGGCGGCATCGCGTATTTCTTTGGAACCGGTTGGTTGAAAACCAGGCGCATCCAGCCCACGACCGAAACGATTTGCCGCATGTGCAATACGGCGAATACTGCGGTTGTGTAGAATTATAAATGGCGCGGTTAGTGCAGAAACAATCAAAATTGCACCGATTAGCCAAATTATGAAAACTTCAGTACTGGTTGAATAAATGCGATAAAGACTTGTGCCGAATGTTGCAATATTGCCGTTCGCGGTCGGAATGTCGATTGTAATAAGCCGATGCCCACGATCAACATAGACTTCGCTTTTCCGGTTTATGCGTTTCGCAAGTTCTTGGGCCAGCAAGCCTGCTTCACGTGAATAATTGTCGTTTTTGGCATGTCTGTGAATTTCAGGCGCAACGGTTGCGTTGATTCCAATGTCATGTGCCAATGTTTCCGCAGTCTGCATATCGCCGGAATCCATAAAGTTCATAATTGTTGCAATTTCAACCGAAAGCGTTCGCGCAAGTGTCGCATGGACGCGCGCCCAATGATTTCCAAAGAACACATTTGCAATGATGGTTAGTGCCAAAATCAGAGGAACCAATATCAAAAGAATTGTTCGCCAGAAAAAACCACGTGGAATCAGTCGCATGTTTAATACCCCTGTGTTCGGTCTTGGTTTGGACAGACCAATTTATAACCACGACCGCGTATGGTTATAATGTCCATGCCTAATGATACATTATTTATTTTCTCGCGCAAGCGTTTTGCGACCATCGGTGCCGCCGCGACAATATTGCCGATTGGTGTGGTCAAGCCACGAAGTAATTTTTTTTCTTCCGCTGATAATTGCAGTATTCGAGGGGTTCCCGATTTGTCCGTTACAAAAAATTCATTGTCAGTAAATAATATGCCGTCAACCTGTGCTGGTTCTGGTTCGGGCGCAAAGCGTATCATATTTTCAATGCGCAGGATTAATTCCTGTAACTGAAACGGCTTGTCCAGGTAATCGTTTGCCCCGCCACTTAGGCCGTCAATCGCATTTTCCGCCCCGCCCATCGCAGTTAGCATGATTGTTGGTGTATTGTTGCCAGCCGCACGCAATTTTTTTAGAAATGTTAGTCCATCCATATCCGGCATCATCCGGTCAAGGACAATTGCATCAACGGATATGCGATTCAGAATTTGTTCCGCGGTTTTCGCGGTTGGTGCGGTTAAAACATGAAAATTTGCGGTATGCAACGCCTTTGCCAATGTTTGGCGCAAGTTGTTATCGTCATCAATAATCAATAACGTTTTGTTCATAAAAAAACCACCATGATTTTCATATTTGAATCATAGCGGTTCTTGGATAAATTTTCAAGTTTTTTAACTATCTACGTAACGGTTCAACCGCGTATTCGCCCGGCTGAATCGTTTGAATAAGATTGTTGTTTTCATCGTATGCTGCGCGGAACTGCATACCACCGGTTGTAAATTCTGTTTTAAACAGTGCGTATCCGGTTGCACCGCCACTGGTCCGACCCTGGGTCCCCAGTGAATAATAACCACCCAAAATACCGTAATCTAAATCGATATAGTCAAGGTTTACCAGTAATGATATGTTGCTGAAACCATCGCTTGTCATATTACATGTGAATTCACGATTTGAAAGTATTGCCGAAGAATTGTTTGGTATAACAAGGTCCATAATTGTTGGTTCGCATACACGACTTACACCGTTGACAAGCATTTCGTATGTCATGTTGATTGTGCCACGTGATAGGCCAGTTGAAACATTTACCTGGGATATTGTGGCCTTTGGAATTTTGACCAGTGCGTTTGCAATCCCAGCCCTTATGGGGAAAGAAATTCCAGATTGCAAGCAATCGCGCGAAAAAGGGTCAGCTTCGCATATATATACCCGTGAATGTGCGTTCATCATGAACATATTCACCAAACTATTAAATAAAAATGTGCGGGTGATTTTGTCGTTCAGTCGCGTGCAACCAAAGTTACGGCATATAACCATCGGGCGGGTCGCGAACATAACGCCGGGGTTGGTGGCCTCCTCTATCTCACGCGCGGCGACGATGTTTTCGTCATAGTCAAATCCGTAATCTTCGTCCATAAATTCAAATTCTGGAATAAAATTCGGATCATCGGGGTATGCGTAATAAGATTGAACCGGTGTTTCGGTGTAAACCGTTTGGAAATTTTCCTGAATATATTGGGTCGTGCCAAACGCCGCGGATGCCGCAAGCATACCAAAAACCGCCACCAGATTGAACTTTGATGTATTCATTTTAACCTTCCTTTGGATGTATTCTAAAACATTATTTATATTTGTGTCAAAGCAAAAATTTTTATTGAAAATTCATAGTCGTTTGTTCTATAAATGTGGCGTAATAAATAAAAGAAGGTGGATTATGGTTGATATTATAATTTCTGGGGAAATGGGAAAATTGCACGCGGTTTATCACAAGGCGGCCGATGATGATGCGCCACTGGCCGTTGTGCTGTCGGGAAATCCGCGACAAAAGTGTCATATGAATGACCGGATTTCTTATGCGATGTTTCGGGCGTTTATGGATATCGGGTTTTCGGTTGTGCGGTTTGACTATCGTGGCGTTGGTGATTCCGAAGGTGCACTTGGGACAACGGCGGATAATATGCTGGATATTGCGACGGTTATCGATTGGATTCAAAATCATAACGAAGATAGTGACAAGATTTGGATTGCCGGGCATCAATTGGGCGCATGGTATGTTTTGCAAATGCTGATGCGGCGGCCAGAGATTTCGGGGTTCGTTTTGGTGTCGCCTGATACGGCAATGTCGGATTTTGCGTTTTTGTCGCCGCGGCCGAATCGTGGATTATTGCTTCAGGGGGCTGAAGAATCTGAGGAGGCAAAACATTTTTCCGAACACTTGACCCAGGTTCTAAAAAAACAAGCGCAGATAAGTTTGGAAACAATTCGCATAAAAAATGCGAATCAGAACTATGCCGCGCCCGCCGATTTGCGCCAATTATATAATGACCTCAAGGCGTATGTCGGGCGCGAAAATGCGGATACTAAATTATTATAATGGGCGGATGCGATGGAAAATGCAATAAACGACCGTTTTATGAATCCAAATGTGCCGGATGAAATAGCTGGGTCGATTCGGCCAAAGACGCTGTCAGACTTTATTGGCCATGAATCGTTAAAGCAGAATTTGTCGGTTTTTATATCCGGGGCTCGGGCGCGCGGCGAACCAATGGACCATGTTTTGCTTTATGGGCCGCCGGGACTGGGAAAAACCACTCTTGCCCACATTGTTGCAAATGAATTGGGCGCGAATTTTCGGGCGACATCGGCACCTATGCTGACCAAGCAAGGCGATTTGGCGGCGATACTTACCGCACTTGAGCCGATGGATGTTCTGTTTATCGATGAAATTCACCGCTTGCCCACGGCGATAGAGGAAGTTTTGTATTCCGCAATGGAAGATTTTAAGTTGGATATTATGCTGGGCGAAGGGCCATCGGCAAAAAGTGTGCGTATCGACCTGCCCCCGTTCACTCTGGTTGGGGCAACGACGCGGACAGGACTGCTATCGAATCCGTTGCGTGACAGGTTCGGAATTGATTTGCGGTTAAGTTTTTATTCGCCCGCCGATTTGGCAAAAATTATTCGGCGCAGCGCGGGAATTCTTGGCACTGAAATTGATGAAGGTGGGGCATTGCTGCTCGCCAAAAGTTCGCGCGGAACACCGCGTATTGCAAACCGTTTGTTAAAGCGGGCGCGTGATTTTGCCGCGGCAACCGGGAACCGGGTAATCACGGAATCTGTGGTGCAGACAACATTGGAGCAACTGCATATAGATTCCGACGGTTTGGACCAGGTTGACCGTGAATATATCAGTGCGATTATAATGCACTATGCCGGTGGGCCGGTCGGAATTGATAATTTGGCGGCGGCACTTTCTGAACCGGCGGACACTATCGAAGATGTGATAGAACCGTATTTGATGCAGTTGGGTTTGATTCAGCGGACACCGCGCGGACGAATTGTGACGGACGCGGGCTATAAACATATGGGGTTAGAAAAATAATGGACGTGCATAAATTTAATTTTTCGGTGGCGTATGCGGATACTGATGCGGGTGGCATAATGTATCATGGGCGGTATGTTGAAATTGCAGAGCGGGCTCGTATGAATTGGCTGGGCCGGGCTGCGCGGCCTAATCCGGCGGATGTTGGGTTGGTTATTCGTGATTTGCAAATTCGTTATTTGCGACCGTTGTTTCTTTGTGATGAATTTGTGGTGGAAACGCGGGTTACAGCTGTTCGGGCGGCATCTGTCGCGGTTGAACAAAAATTCGTGAAAAATGGTGAAATTTGTGCTATACTTAGCGGGACGGCGGCGTATTTGGATGCAAATGGTCGTCCGGCGTGTATGCCAGATTCGTTGGTAAACGCTTTAAAAAAATAGTAAAAACAGGGGGAAAATATGAATTCGTTTTCGTTGTGGAAACTTTTTACAACCGATGTAGTTACGGCGATTGCGTCGATTTTGTTGGTTGTGTTTAGTGTGTTGTCTTGGGCGGTGATTGTGGAAAAAGTGCGACTTTTCCGCCACGCGCGCCGGCATAGACCAATGGGAAATCCAGATGTGGCGATTCGTCCATTTGATAAAAACCTTTGGTTTTTGGCGATGGTTGCGTATATTTCACCGTTCATCGGGCTTTTCGGAACGGTTTGGGGCGTTATGGATTCTTTTTCATCGATTGGTGCAAATCAGTCGGTAAGTATTGGTGTTATCGCGCCTGGGTTGGCAATTGCATTGGGAACTACGGCACTGGGGCTGATTGTTGCAATACCGGCGGCTATTGGGCATCAGGTTTTTTCTAAACGTGCCGATGATTTGTATGATTCAATGGTGGAGAAGAAAGATGTCGCGTAAAAGACGCTGGATTTCGGACGCCACGATAACTTTGACGCCGATGATTGACGTTATGACGGTGTTGCTTGCGGTGTTTATGGTTACAACGCCGATGATGACGAACGGAATTGATTTGGATTTGCCGAATGCGGGGACTACTGTTCTGACCGGCACTGACCATGCGATGCAAATAAGTGTCGATTCTGCGGGGCGGTATTATATTGGAACAATGGAATTGCCAGTGGATGATGTTGTTACGCGTGCGGTTGCAATGCGTGGCGAAAATCCAAACCTGACCATCGTTATAAATGGCGATAGGCGGGCGGACTATGGCGCGGTTATGAATGTTATGGGAAAATTAAAGACCGCAGGGTTTCAGAAAATTGGCCTGCGGACAAAACTGGAAAACTAAAATATGGCACGGTTCAATCATTTTGCATCTGAAAATATCGGCCTTTCGGTTTTGGGGCATTTGGTTGTGCTGTGCGTGGTGGTTTTTATTGCGGGCGTGGTGATTGGTGAACGCGAAAGATTTGTTGCACCTGATCGTGTTCAGATTATGATGATTGACCTTAGTCAGGTTAAAATTAGTGGCGAAGAATCTGTTTTATATAATACAACAGTGCCGGATAAAAAAGAAGAAAAAGAGAATGTGAAAGAACCGGAAATAAAGACAACACCGGAACAAAATGCCGCGGAAAAAATCGAACAGAAAATTGAAACTCTGACGATTGTGCCCGAAGAAAAACCGGAAGAAAAGCAGGAAAATAAACCAAAGGATGAAAAGCCCGATGATAAACCGGCAACGGTGAAAAAGACCGTTGTTCGTGTGAATCGTAATACGACATCGCTGCATACAGGGCTTGCTATTTCAATTATTGATGCGTTGCGGTATAAAATGACACGTTGTTGGGTGATTGATACATCGCGGCCCGATATTTCGGGTATTCGTGCGGTGGCACATTTAACAATGCGGACGAACGGAACGGTTGCAAATGTTTGGTTTGAAGGCGCAAGTCAGGCGGAACGTGATCCCGCATTTGCGTATGTGCTGGATACGATACGTAACGCAATAAATGCGTGTCAACCCTTGGACATGTTGCCGCGCGAAGAATATAAAACTTGGCGCGAAATTCAGCTTACTTTTTACCCGGCCCAGGGAACGGTGATGTAAAGACCACCCTGCCCGTCACCGCACGGCGGTGCCGCAGCACCCCTCCACAGGAGGGGAACTAAAAAACCGTCCCCGGACGGGGACGGATTGCCGTGATAGCTGAATGATAAGCCGGATTCTGTTCCGCCCAAATTCAGTGTCGTTCCGGCGCATGCGACACCAAACACATGGGTGGCAAGCATAATTAATCTGTGCAATGTGTTACCACAAAGCATCAAGCCCTCTACCCGTTTCCGATTCGGGACAAATCATTGGAAACCTATTTGAAGTTGCTGCACACAGAGATTGCCCGTTTCACTCAGACCTGGGGTCTGTTTCGTCACTGTTGCTCTAATCGTCAGATTGCTCTGCCCGGTAATTGGCCGGTGTGCTGTCCCGTGCAGTCCGGACTTTCCTCCGATACGGATAACCGCACCGGCTATGCTTTTATTCAACTATGCGTGATTATAATACGCAAATGAAAAAAAATTGCAAATACTTTTTGTAAAAATTCGTGAAAAAAATATTTTTTTAGTTGCGCGTATTTGAGTGATTTTCTACACTGTGTTCATAGGAATGGAAGGAAAGGGATTGAATGTCACGTTTTCTGCGGTTTTTTAGGGCTTTTGTTGTTGCAATCGCATGCGCGTTTAGTGCCTTTTCCGCCCAGGCATACACAATTACGTTGGATGATCGGGGGGCGGTACTCCCTAGTGCTCCAACAGAATTTCAGTCTGGTAGTATTCCGGGTTTGGACTACCTTCCGCACAAACCTGGCTATGGTTATGCCGGACATTGGACGGGACCTAATTGTACGGGAACGCAGATGATAACTACTGATTATTATACGGTTCCTGGAACTACTAATGTGATGCATCGCGGTAGGATTGTTGGGGAGTTTACACAGGATCAGACTTTGTATGCGTGTTGGAGGAGTGTTTTAGAACTCCCGACTTGGCAACAAAATCTTGCGAACGGGTGGACGGCAAAGGCGGTTCTTGTGTTTAATGAGAATGGTGGCAGCCGATATAATCGCGCATACAATTTTATTTTGCCACATGATTCTTTTGGTTGTACAACAGCTTATTTGCCTACTAACGGATATCCGGGTGCCCATTCCACCGGTTCCGTAGGTGTTTTGGTTGAGAATGGTGATTGGGTCATTTTGGGAAAGAAAAATGGGACATACAAATGGTTGACACTTCAAAGAGTTTCTTTGGGGAACTCATGTACGGTTTATGAGGAGACTTTTAGTGCCAATTCTGGGGTGCTGAATTTGACGAATTATGATTTTGATGGTTATAATTCAAATACCAGTGGAACCGGTTTTCAGGTTACTGAGGCACCAAATAGTTCGGGCGTACGGTATTTAAAAAACGCATCGACAGTGATGGCTGGAATGTCAGGGGCGTTTGGTCAAGGAACATTTAATACTGTTTATGCCAAATGGAGGCCAGAGGTTTATCAGGTAAATTTGGCAACGGGTGGAAGTTACGGTTCGGGGGCAACACCAAATCCGGTATATTTGCGATATGGCGAAGGGTGGTATGATACACGTGAACATGCCGAGGCCGGCGGTGATACCGGTAAAATAACCCGTTTAGATCGGTTGCCGTCCAATGGCGATTTGGTGTTTATGGGGTACTGGACCGAGGAAAACAGCGGGGGACAACAAATTATCTATAATGGGGGACAATTTATTTCTGGGACCACGGATGATATAACCAGGGATAATACAACCCTTTATCCGCGGTGGTCAAATCCGACGGTATGGGCGGAATTGACTTTTAATGATCAGAATGCTACGACAGGGTCCAAATATCAGACGTATGATGGACATCAATATTATTTGATTGATTATCCGTTGTATACCGAAATACGTGGTAATTGTACGGGTAATTATAAAACCAGTGCAGATTGCGGCGCGGGGAACATATATGATATAATCATACCAACACGGACGGGTTGGGTATATGGCGGACATTATACCGGTTCCCAAGGTGGTGGTGGTCAGGTTGTATGTGGAACCAATCAGACCGGTTGTACCGCGGGTAACCTTGTTGATCCTATAACATTGATAGACAATAATGTATTAACCCAGGATATGACTGTTTATGCCAAGTGGCATTTTCCGATTACTTATGTGGCCGGAACCGGGGCCAGTGGTTCGCAGACCAGCGGCCCAACCGAATGTATTGCAGGTCAGGGTTGTTATGCGCCTGATATCATCACATTTACCCCACCTTCGGGTAAAACTTTTGCCAGGTGGCAGTGTCGTGTGTATAGAAACAATGGTTCGCCGGTTGATTGTGTGGAGGCGAATGTTGAACCGGGCCAGTTGTTATCCGGGGCAGATGCCATTGTGACGAACGGGATAAGTGATGTTACCGGTGTTGAGTTAACCGCGGTCTGGGAAGAAACCCAGTCGCAATATTATCAGATTACTTTGTCTAATGTTTTACAGTATGAAGATTGGAATGGTGGCAGTGATCGTGGTGGCAGTGTGACGCCGATACCGATAGAGACCAATCAATATATCTATGAAGTTCCGGTTCCAAATCAAAATGCCGGTTGGTACATACGTGCATGGGTGGAACGTGGCTGGGAATATCGACGACTGGATACGAGCATATCGATATTTGAATCGATTGCGGATGGTGGCGCGGGGGTAGATGATCCAAGGAATATGGCTGCGGGATTCCTTGGGTATTATGATTCACAACGTAGAATGGTGATTGATGCAGGCGGTTTTATACAAGATGAACCGGGGGCGGTTTATAACACAAATACGACACTTAGCGCGCGGTTTTCCGGGACGGAGCGTATATATTTTGATGCAAGCGGCGGTGAGTGGGGGGATTGTAATCAAACATATATTGCTGTGACCCCGGGTGGCACAATGCCAACACTGCGTTGTTCGCCGGAATTGCAAGGATATCGTTTTACGGGGTACTATGATGTGAACGGCAACCAATGGTATTCGTCGCTATATCCGGTGTTTTCTGAGGTGCCAGAGTTGGAGGATATACCGGATATGTTGTGGGCGCGTTGGGAACCGATTGGAAATAAAATAAGTTATCGTTGCCCGATTGATGGAAATAATTGGCAAGAAAAGCACACTGACATTTATTTTTATAGAAGGTCGTACGTAATATGGAATGGTGTGGACGGTAATGCTAATGGTGGGATGTGTCCAAATACCAACGCGTCGGAACAAAGCGCAGGTAGTAAATTGGTTGGATGGAATGTTAAGCTTGTAGATGATCCAGGTGGGGAAACTGTCAGACATTTTAATGTGGGGCAAACTGTTACGTGGCCGTGGTATAATGGGGGGCAATTTTTATACGCGGATTACCAGCCGATTTATTACGTGACACTTAATCACCTCGGGACGGGTAGTAATGCGAGTGTGCCGTTAAATAACACGCCGTCGCCCAATAATGTGTATTTTTGGAATGGGCGATTCTATACGGATAATTCGGCCACTGTTCTGGCGCAACGTATGAATGTAATTCCGGTGAAATATGGATATACTTTTGATGGATATTATCTTTCGTCCGGGGGTAGTTGGCATCAGATAATAGATGTGAATGGTAATTTCCCCGGTAACCCGAATGATTATATTAGGGATGATAATACGACCATTAGTGCGCGATGGACGGTTAAACAATATAATGTGCATCTTAATCCGAATTTTGACGCCGGGGCCACGGGAACAACGGATGGTACAGAAGAAGTTTCATACAATGCCGATGAAGGTTGGTTTATTGATAATAATGGTCAGCATCAGCAGATACCTTCAATTACAAAGCCGACTTGGGATGGACATGTGTTTGGTGGTTATTGGACCCATAGTGGTGGCAACACTAATAGCGATAATATAATGGTTGTTGATGCCAATGGAACACTGTTGGTAAATGACCAGCAATTAAAACAAATGTTTGCAACAGGTGATATTCCTGATGGGGGAGAACTTTACGCGTATTGGACTGCACAGCCGACCGCGCCACAGGGTGAAAACGAAAAGTTTGTTGTGCAAACAACACAAATGCCCGCAAATACCAGGTTCGCATTTTCTATGTCCGCGGCCGGTCAGTTTTATGTTGATTGGGGTGATGGGACGATTGATTCGATTAATCGTGTCGGAAATGTTACCCCGGCACAATATGAACATACGTATACCAGTGCATCTGCGAATGGTGGTTGGACTATAACGATTTGGGGAACCGCCACCGGGTATAATAGCGAATTCACTACTATAACCTTCATTAATGGAGAAGGATTTAGTGGGACACCGTTACGGGTTGGTGGAATATCTGGGTCTTTGGGTGCGGTGTTCCCGACACTTGATACGACAAATGTCGCGGGTGCGATAACCGTTCCGTCGTTTAGCAACACTTTTGCTGGTTGTAGTAATTTGACCACGGATATATCAAATCTTGGGACTTTATTTTCTTGGGTGGATAGTAATCAGGAAGTTCATGGTGTTACGGGTGCGCGTGTCGGTATGTTTGAAACTACTTTTGCTGCTACTGGAATAACTGGTGTAATTCCTTCGGCATTGTTTAGTGGAGTTTCTGGTTCGGCGGAGAGAATGTTTAATGGGACATTCGAGTTTTGTGAGCATTTAACTGGCGTGATTCCGGGGAATTTGTTCAATGGGGTTTCTGGTTCGGCGGGGTCCATGTTTAAAGATACTTTCGAAGGGGATTCTGGTCTAACAGGAATAGGCACTGGGTTATTTAGTCATGTTTCTGGGGTTGCACCATATATGTTTGAAGGCACCTTTGCGGAATGTTCGGGGATTACATCTGTGCCTAATGGATTGTTTGGTGGCGTAAGTGCAGTGGGTAATGCAACAGGATCTGCTAATAGTATGTTTAATGGGACCTTTGCCGGTACTGGAATTACTGCCCTGCCCGCGACCTTGTTTGGAACAATAACCGCAAATGGCGTTACTAAAGAAAATATGATGCTATCTATGTTTGCGGGCGCACCGTTGAATGGTGCAAATAACTATATCCCGAAAACATTGTTCTTGGACAGTAATAATCAGCCACGTATAACCGATAATACCAATGGTACGTTGATGACGGGCATCTTTGCCGGGACCGGTCTTGCCACGTCGTGTGATTCGTTTAATTTGACGCGTTATACTACTGATTATGATAATACCTATTGGGGGGGTAAGGTTATCTGTGCGCCGGCCGCGGTGTTTAGTTGTGAAAACCCAAATGTTGTTGGCAGCACGGGAACGCCAAGTCCAGATGTAATATGGATGGATGCAATAGAAAACTTAACCGCCCTGCCTGCTGGTTCGGCCTGCACGGCGGAACACTATACTCCCACAAATTATTGGGCATGCACAGGTAACAGCAATTGCACCGGAAATCCGAATCATTGGGCGGCCGGTGGAACAAAGCCGTCTTGGTTAACCAGCAGTGTGAACCAAAGTGTCAATTTCTATATGGAATACACGCCGGTTGAATATCATGTGGCGTTGAGTGCGAATGGTGGAACGGCGGGACCTATTACAACATTGTATGAAATGTATAATACCAATTGGTCTTTGACAAGTGGTGGTTCGCCCATTACAAGTTTAACATCTGCGCAACTGCCGGAATGGCAGGGGCATACATTTTCCGGATATTATGATAGTCCGAATGAAGGTGAAGGCAATCAAATGATTGCACCGCCGGTGTCCGGACAAACCGTTGCCCAAATTGTTGCACCGGCGAATGTGCTTACTGATAGTACCAAGACATGGTATGCGCATTGGTCTGCGGGACCCTATGATATAACGTTTTCCTGCGGTGATGGTGGCGCGTGGACCAGCGGTTTTAATAATTCAAGTTATGTTCAGCAGAATAATATCCAACTTGGGGGTAATATCCAGGTTCCACCTGTAACGTTTGGTTCGCCGGCGGCGTTGGTATGTACCAAGGCGGGGTATACATTCACACAATGGGAAATTGTAACAAATGGTGCATTGATTCCGGTTGCCAATAACGGAACTACGTATGTATGGAATCATTATTTTGGTTCGAATATTGTTCCAGATTGGGCACCGATACAAACAACAATTACATTGGATCAAACGGGTGCAACAACAAATGGGACAACAACGCTTTATGCAGTGTATGATAGTGGCGCATATCTTGATCAGGACCGCGAATTTCTAATGACCCCGCAACAAAATCCGATAAATCCGCCGGTAAAACGTGCAACTGTTAGTTTTGATAATAATCATAATAATGGTGGCGGAAATGTCGCGTATACGGTTACATTGCCATTTAACGGATATTATGATGCGCAAACTGATGGAACGAAGACCATATATGGTGTAGGTGATAATGCAAACTATATTACAACGGAGGGTGCCACCGCGGCGGCTGGTTATACCAATGGTTATAACGATCCACAAACATGGTATGTACGGTGGGGGGCAACGACTTTGTCGGCGGCGGGAATCGATTTCCCGGCTAATCCAATGCGTGATGATGGGTATATATTCGATGGTTGGTGGACGGAGGCCGAGGGTGGAACCCGTGTTGATGGATCTACATCAATAACCGGTAATGTTACATGGTATGCGCATTGGAAATGGTGCGGCGCAACGCTTAATTCCATGACCCATGTAGGTAGCTTTGCGGTAAGCAGTAGTGGTAATCAGTGTGTATATAATATTACCTGTGATGTGTGCGATGGAACCAGTACACGTGGATGCTATACCCGTTTTGGCAATTATGGGGGAAGCACGGATCCATATTCATTTAATATTATAAATACACAGACGACAGGGAAATTACGTGAAAGTGATAATAGCTTTGTTGAATGCCATGCGCGAAAGTATCATATTTATTATGATATGCCTGCGAATGCGATTATGCCGACATATGGATTGCCGGATTGGTACAGGTATGGCACGGGGGAAAGTATTACCGGCGCGCCATCTTGGGAAAATGGCAATGCTTTTTTGGGTTGGTGTACGGATGCCGAATTGAGCAGCTGCGTTGAAACGCCCGATCAACAAACCGGTGCATATTATACAATATCTTCAACCGAATACGGTACCAAAACATACTACGCGAAAACCGGATGTGCACCTGGGTATGAAAAATATAATTGGGTTAATAGTGAGGGAGGTGTTCCTTATAATTTTACTGTGCAGGAATTCTCTGGAAATGGGCAGATAAGTACCAATACTTATAGTGCAAATTCTTGTGTGCCTGGACAGTATATAGTATCGTGTGATGCAAATTGTGGTAATGATACCTGTGTTGCATGTATTGAACAGATATGGACCCATGGAAATACTAGTTATCCTATTCATGGTGATGTTTATCTTGGACAGCGGTATGGCGTTTATAGTTGGACTCATAGTATTGGTATTATACCGGATGTAACGACGCACGGTGGTTTGGTTGCGGTGTTGAATGGTTTGGATTCTCTAGATGCATGTCAACCTTCGTCATCACCGTGGTGTTCCGCTGTAGCTCCGTTTGGTCAGACGCATGGCCAGATATCTTTATATGGTACTAGTCAGAATGATGACTTTGAGAGGCCGTTGAATACTATATTTGATCAAAACAGTTATGTGGCGTATATTAATGCGTTGGCACAAAGTCGTGGTGTTACGCCGTGGCGGCAACATTATACATTTGACGGTTTGTGGACACAGGCCGAAGGTGGTCAAAGATATTTGCCGGTAAATGAAAATGGGCTTACACCTTGGTCGGGAACCAATGCACAGACCGAAGCACTTACTAAATTCTTTACACATGATGCGACGGTCTATGCGCATTGGATACCGGATGTGTACAATGTGAAATTGATGCGAAATTATGATAGCGATGATAATACCCAGGTTGGAAACATATATGAAGAATATGGCAATGGTTGGGCCACGACCAGCAGTGGGCCGTTTAATCAGAACTTGGTATTGTCAGGCGGAAGTCTGCCGACACGGACAGGGTACACATTTGCGGGTTATTGGACAAATAATGCATGCGATGGAACCGGAACCAAGATTATTAATGCCGACGGCAGTTTGAATACGTCCGCGTCAAGTTCAACGGGAACCGTGGGTAATGCGAAATATTTTGGTGAAAATGCGACGTTGTATGCGTGTTGGACGGGGAATGAATATTATGTTACATTGAAACCGAATCTTGGGACTGGCGCACATGGAACAAGCAGTGATACAAAAATATATACCAAATATGCAACGGGTGTTTATACCAATTCTGCGCGGACGGAACAATATCGGATGACAACGTCGGCAAATCCAGTTGCAAGGCCGGAACGTTATTTCACAATTACTTATAATCCGAATTATACCGGTGGGGAAACATGGACATCCAATGTTCAATCAGTTTTCAAGGGCTATTTCAGTTCGGCATCAAGTTCAACAAAATATATTAATGGTGATAATGATACCGCGCCGAAACCGGGTTATATAACCCCTGGCGGTGATTCTGCGGCCCAGGGATATACGGTTAATACTAAAAAATGGTATGCGCAATGGACAAATGGTGAGCATGATTTGCATCTTGCAACGCGTGATGGTTACGTGTTCAAAGGTTGGTATAATGATGCGCAATTGACCAATTTCTTTAATGATTGGACCGTCACAATTACGCCAACCGCCGATAAGACATTGTATGCAAAATGGGCACAGTGTAATTGGAACGCAGGCGCGAATAGCACCGCGGCCATACAGCCCATGGATAACCAGAATCATCCAAATAGGTGTAAATATCGTGTTACATGTACGGCGGAATATACCCATGGTGGTGATTCACAATTTGATTATTATGGGGATGCTGGTGTTGAAAGCGGAACTTTGCCGGGATGCGGTGCGACGGAATATACAATTACATATTATGATAATCCGGCGTATGAAACGACAAGTGGCCAACATATTACGTTAAGTACACAGAGTTATTCATATGATCCGAATAATACTGTTACACTTTGGACACCGGACGCGGATATCTTGGCGACGCATAACGCATCATCGGTGACATGGTGTGCGGATTTGAGTGACGAAACAACCTGTGCAAATCAATTGCCGGCCGGAACCACCGGAAACGTGACATTGTATGCAAAATGGACATGCGAAACGGGATACAGGACGTATGCGTATGATACATGGACTATAGATTATTATGGGTCTTCGTCTGGGCATTTTGCCGCAGGAATGTGTGCGCCGGCACGTTATGTCTTGAACTGTTATAAGAATTGTCCGACGGGTGAAACGTGTAATGCGTGTTTAGAAGATTTTCAATTGTTGAGTGGGGATAGTGCGCATTATAAGTTTGGTAATGTTTATAATGCGGTAGCCATTAATTCAACTTCTTGTGTGGTTGGGTCTGGCGGTGATTGGGTGCCGGAACCTGTGAAACAGGTGTCGCTTAATCCTGGTGGAATATATTTGTTTACTATGACACCGGATCCAAATTATCAGACGGCTGCCTGTTGGTTTAACAGCAATGATGTTAGTGATTCTGTAAAAACTGCGTATTCTGGCGGCAATTACAAAACATTTATGGAGGCGGTAGCCAATCAGACATATAATTCTGCACTCAGTTTTGGTGCCACGCATTATGAGTTTGACGGTTTGTGGACGGCGGCCCAAGGCGGGGATCCATATGTTCGTGCGGATGGTCTTTCGTGGACTGGGCATGATGCCTTTAGGACCCAGGAGATGATGAATCGGTTTACGACGGATACAAATTTATATGCGCACTGGACACCAAAAGAATATACGATAAATCTGAATACTAATGGCGGAACGTATGGAAATACCGGGGAACGATTTATAAAAGAGAAATGGGGTGAAACTTGGCGTAGGGGTAATGGGGCGCTTCAGTGGTTCGATGCGGCTGATTTTACCATAGGACAGACCAGTGGATATAATGATGGACGGCCAACACGGGATGGTTATACGTTTATGGGGTATTATACCGAACAACAAACAGGAACATCATGTCCGGGGACCAAAATTATTAATGCAGATGGGACTTTGAATAGAGAAGTGAACGGCATTTCCAGCGCAACATATTTTGATAATGAAAATGGCAGTACGTTGTATGCATGCTGGCAAGGTGTGACGTATCATATATCGTTTGAACTGAATAATGGAACAACACGGGACGCGGTCAGTGCACAATATGCTGGCGATCCGACGCATATAGACAACCCAGCCCCGGTGAATAATGATGGGGTTCATCATCAGGTCGCATTCAAGGGTTGGACGATAACACGTATGCAGGGAAATACTGCACACGAATATGGCGCGACAAATTCGTTGGGGAATTCGACCAACGCTGACAGTTTAGATTTGAGTAATACAGATATACAATGGTTTAAAAACTTGCGAATGAATGATGAGGAAAGCGTGTTGTTCACGGCAAAGTGGCAGTGCGAAAATGATACTGATTATAATCCAGCGGATTGTACGGATGCAGGGGCGCATGTTGTTACAATCAAGGCCGGCTATGGCGTTAGTGGGGTTTCCGCAGCGGGGTGGACCGCAAATGCCGACGGAACAGAGATAACAAGAACGTTTGATACCGGTGCTCAAATAACACTTTCAGGAATTTCGCTAACGCGCAAGGTCGGGTATAATGGCGTGGCGTATCGGTTTAACGGTGATTATGGACAATTGGATAACGGTGTGTTCACGGTTGGTCAGGGGGCCGCAACAATTTACTTGGATGCAGGTGGGGTAGATACGCCACAGGTGACCATTAGTGGTGGCGCGACCAAGGTTTATAATTACCAGGCCACAACATTGACAGGGACCGTGACAAATGACTATGATACTGAAAGCATATCGTTCACGTATCAGTTTACCCGTGCGGATACGGAAAATGGCGCATATACCAATGTGGGGACCAATAGGACTTATTCGGTTTCTCAGAGCGCGTATCATGGAAAGAAGTATTTTAAGGTAAAGGTAACGGCGTCTGGTGAGGGTTCACTGGTTAGTTCGGTTGGCACGTCGTCGGCAACATTTGTGGAGTTGCTAAATGCGCCGATTACGTTTGATCCAAATGGTGGGGCGTTGGTGGATGCGGCGACTTCGCCAAGGTATGTGCCGTATAATAAGAACGGTAATTTGTATAGTGGCGAATATAGTGAAATTATTGCTGGTAATGTCGCGACTTTGCCAGTGGCGACGCGGACGGGATACGATTTTGCTGGATGGTGGACAACACCTGGTAATGACGGTTGGCAGGTATATGTATATAAAGAAGGAACCCAAACATGGGAGTTAACAACGACATCTGTTCCAGGTTATGTGTTTCGTAGCCAATGGAGGATTACAAGTACAGATGGTAAATCGCTTTATGCACATTGGGAACCAAAGATTTACGAAATTACTTTGAATAAAAATGGCGGAATAAAGGGGCCCGATGAGTTCTATGAAAAGTATGACGAAGGTTATGCTTTGTCGCGGGAACCTGATAATTGGAATATAGATATTATTATGGTGCCGATCAAGCAAGGTTACACATTTGCCGGATATTATGATAATGAACAATTTACCGGGGATCCAGTAATTGGCACAGATGGTAAATTGCCGCGGGTGGGAGGGGTTTTGAATACAACATTCTTTACGGCCGATACACAATTGTATGCAAAATGGACGGCGAAGCAATATCATATACAGTATAACCTAAATAACGATTCAACGTGGACTAATACAGATGTGGCTTATGATTCGATCGTGACTGTCAATAATCCAACAGCGCAAAATTCAGGTAATTATCATCAAACATCGTTTGCGGGTTGGAATGTGACGAATATGCAAAGCGGGGTTGTGCATTCCTATGGCGAATCTGAATCATCTATGACCGAAACCGGTGATAATGTTACAGATTGGACATACGAAACCATTACTCCAAGCATAGTAAAGTTCGAAAACTTGCGGGCCGATACTGGAACTGTAACGTTTTCGGCTGTGTGGAATTGTGTTGAGGGATGGTTGCCACCAACCTGTGCCCAGGCAGGCGCGCATACTATAACAATTAAGGCTGGGTATGGCATTGGTACGGTGTCTGGTAATAATTGGACCCCTACCCCTGGGACAAATTCGACAGAAATAACCAGAACATATAATACTACGGATTCTGTGGATCTTTCGACGATTACGGCGGATTTAAAGGGTGGTTATACAGGACGTGCGTATCGTGTTACGACATCTGGCGGTGGAAGTATTAATGGCAGCATGTTTACGGTTGGCTCAGGCGATGCGGTGATATACATAGATGCAACTGGGGTCGTTCAACCTGTGGCGGTACTTAGTGTAAGCGCGACAGATCAGATATATAATTATCAACCGGTGACACTTACCGTGACCGATAGCAATGGGACAGCGTATGATAGCAGCATAACCGTGACGTATCAATTTGCAGGGCCGAAAACTAGCACTAGCGGAACATGGACGTATGTGGAATCCGATAATCCAAAAACAATCGGCAAAGCGGAGTTCCTCGGCACGCGGTATTATAGGGCAAAGATAATTGTTAGTGCCAATGCAGAAAATGGCGGGTTTACCAAAACGAGTGCCGCATCAAGTACCAAGTCGGTTACATTGAACAAAAAGCAGTTAACATTTAATCCTCATGGTGGAACGTTGGGTGATAGCAGCAACCGGTATATAATGTATGATAGTGATAAATTGTACAGTGGGGCCACAAGTGCCACGGAAATTGCGGTGCCGGTGGTTACTGCGCCAACAGGGTATGTTTTTGATGGTTGGTATACCGATTATGGAACGAACGGAACCGATGGCGAACAAGTATATGATGCGAACGGAATTTTGGCATCGTACCAAATAACCGATTGGATTGACGATGGGCTGTGGAAATCCACAGGTGAAAAAACATTGCATGCACACTGGACACGTGGCAAGTACAATGTAACGTTGATAAAAAATCATGATGCAAATGATAATACCCAAGTCGGAACATTGTACGAAGAATACGGAACCGGTTGGTCAAATAGCGCAAATGGTGATTTTGTTGAAAATTATGAATTGCCTGCGGCTTTGATACCTTCAAAGGCTGGGCATACTTTTGCGGGTTATTGGAATGCGCGTGAAAATGGCGATGAAATGGTAATCAAGGTAGGAAATGTTTGGAAGGTTACTGCAAGTCCAACAACGCTTACAACAAATGGTGGTATGTGGTATGCACATTGGGACAAGAATCGATATAATGTTACATACGATTGTGGTGGGCATGGTACAGGATCAACGGATAGTACGCCAGAGTACGGTTCGTCTTATACTCCAAAAACCTTGGCCCAGGCCAATTGCAATGAAAATGTTACAGGTCAATATTTTGGTGGTTGGACCGTGAGTAATAGTGATGATATAAGGCCGGCAGGGACGTCATTTACATGGGAATATACAGAAAACAAAGTATTTACTGCACGTTGGATTGATCGGACGTATCATGTTACGTTAAATCCAAATGGCGGTACCGGTGGAACGGGTGAAGTCTGGATGTATTATAACCATGAATGGCGCGATGGCCCAAGTGGCAACCGGATAACAACCATTACATTACCACAAAATGCGGGCAAGACCTTTACTGGATATTATATGCAGCAGCAAGATGGTGGAACACCGCTTATAACGAGTGCGACGTTACCAAATGCGAATCTGGATTTAGGAAATTCAAACGAAGTTACGTTGTATGCTCATTGGGCGACCGATACATATACAATTACATATCTCGATTCGGATGGCAGCAGTTTTCCGGCTGGTTTTGGGATGAGTCCGACAAGTTATACATATAGTTCGACAAATGCGGTGCAACTTTGGAATCCGTCGAGTGCCATCAAAGCGGCACATCATGCGACGGGGGTTACATGGTGTTTGAATACAAATGGTACAAATTGTATGAATTCGATTCCAGCTGAGGGGACAGGGAACAAGATATTCTATGCTAAATGGACACCGTGCGCGGATGGGTATCATCAATCAGGGTTGTCGTGTATTGCGAATGTTATCACAATAGATTGGGATGAAAATAATAACAATGGCACAGAGGTCGCAAATGGAATGTGCACGTATGGTGGAAATTTAGATTTAGCAAGTGCCCCGGTTTATACTAACTATGAATTTAATGGTTGGAAATTGTATGATAATTCATATAGGGGCGCGGGCGATACAGTTGCAAATGGGTGCGTTCAAACGTATATTGGTGTTACAAGTGGAACCAGTAACGCAATACAGGCGCAATGGTGTCGTGCGTGTGCGCCAGGTACAAATGCCCATTGTTCGCGGACAAATACAACGCCGGGTTCACAGTGTACGTATAGTACTTTGTGCGATGAAGGTTATCATATTGTGTCTGGTAATAATGCTTATAACCCGGTTTGTGCGGAAAATACATATACGATAACGTATAGCGTGAATGGTGGAACGGGGTCAATTGCGAATCAATCTGTTCAATATCTTGATTCATTTACCACTGATGATGCGACCGGAATTAGCAAGGCGAATTCTATTGTGAAGTATTGGACGGTGATTTCGGGAGGAAATTATACTGAGGTTGGTAAATATTATGATCACTATGATGTTACAAGTGATACAGCATTACAGGCTAATTGGGTAGCATGTACATGCACACATGGCGCAGATGTGTCAAGTTGCGAAACATCTGCATCTAATAATCAATGCCAAGCGGTGGTTACATGCGCCCCGGGATATGATCAAGCTTCGGCTTCATCGAGTTGTATAGATGAAATATGTTCGGCATCGTGTGGCGCGGGTCGTTATGAAATAACATTGAATCAAAATGGTGCCACGACCGAGAAACTTTATACAATATATGGGAACGATAGTGATGCCGGCGTATACACAAATTCTGCGCGTACATCCGAATATAAAATGACGACGACGACGCATCCGGTGCCAAGTTTGCCGTCGCGTCAATGGACCGTGTCGTATAATCGGAAAAATGGAACTTGGGTAAGCGCATTAACTAATTCTAATACCAAGGCGAATGCGACGTTTAATGGATATTATTCCACTGCATCCAGCACGACCCAATATGTTGGTGCAGATGGACTTATTGAAACGGCCGGTATCAATGCCGGTAAGGGATATCAGAACAATAACGCACAATGGTATGCCCAGTGGACAAATGGAACGGTTGCGTTGCCGAATGTGTACAGGGCGGGATATGTCTTTGCCGGGTGGTCCGAAACATCAACGGGTGAAACAAGTGTTGGTGGTGCCGGTGATACCTATACACCGTTACAGGACAATAAAACGTTGTATGCGATTTGGACAAAGTGTCCGGCGGGTTCTTATTGTCCGGGTACTGAGGTGGTTGATAATTCAACAGTTTATAATCAAGTTCATACTTGCCCGACATTGTATCCGAACAGTGTCGCCGGCAGCAGCAGTATAAATGATTGTTACCTAAATTTGACGGCGGGTAAATATGTGCCGACAATGAGTGGTGGCGCGCAAACATGTCCGGCAAATAATTATTGTGACGTGACAGGTAAAGTTTACTATGCGGGGTCTGGGACTGGGCACACAACGACCGTTGACGCAAAACTTTGTTCGGCGAACGCGGGCAGTTTTGCGTACAGTGCCGTCGGCACTGACAATATCGTTGATTGTTATAAGATTATAGAACTCAATAAACGGGACGGCAGTGGCGATATTAGAAATTATGATGGAACGATGGCCAGTGGAACCAATTCAGCCCAGAATAAATGTTTCTATGAAACGGTATGCTCTTTCCCGAGTGCCGCAGGGTTGGTGAAGACCGGGTATCAATATTATCACGGGTGGTCCACACAGGATGAAGATTGTAATAACAATGATAATCCGTTCGGTGATATTGTATCGGATAGTGTCGGGGTATACTATGCGTGCCGTATGCCAAATGGTTCAACGGTAAGTTTGCGCAGAAATCTTGTAAATGGGCCAAGTGATGATACCTTGTTGGATACTGTATCCCCGATATTTGATGCGCAAATGCCCCAGGTTAATAACCAAGGTAATAACCTTACTGTGCCGACATATGCATCTACATCAACCACGACATACAGGTTCAAAGGATATTTTGATGCGCGTTCGGGCGGTAATAATTATTATGATGCCTCTATGAGTGGAACGCGCCCATGGGACAAGGATGAAACATCTGTCGATTTGTACGTGCATTGGGGAATAACCTGTGCGGCGGGGTATTATTTGCCGGCGAGTTCCATAGTTTGTGCGGCATGCCCTGCTGGTGAATATTGTACCGGTAATCAAGAGTTTGAATACAGTTATGGTACGGGTGCCGTTGATCAGGGGCGGACAGGTTATATTGCCGCAGGGTATTACAGCACTGGCGGTGCATCAACGGCGACACCGGCGACATGTGGTACAAACCATAACCAGGCATGTTTGGTCGCGGGTGGTTATTACAGTACTGGTGCCGGCACAAGTGCGACACCAACGGCGACGGGTAATGGTTGTTTGTCAGAGAAAACGTGTGGCAAGGTGCATAAGAATAATTACAGTACTGGTGGTGGCAAGGCATATCAGCCCTCTTCCAGTGATTGTGTCAGTGGTCAACATTGTGGACTTTGTCCGAGAAATTATAGAGCCGACACATATGAAGGGAAAGCGGATATTACGGAATGTTTTGCACGTTGTAATGCCGGGCAACGTGTTGTAACGGCCGCCGCAAGCAGTCCGTATAGTATCGCCGACGCGGCCGGATGCACAACACCAATAGGTAATGATTGGTGGAGTAATGCGCATAATGTATATTATCGTAACGCGTCACCTGTTGTTACTAATCCAAATAGTGTGGGTGTTCATGCCTGTGCAACCGATTATAATACGCCGGATACGACTAATGCGAAAGATCATAACGAGCGGAAAGATTGTGAACGCACAGTAAGCTTGAATAAGAATGGTGGTAGTGGACAGTTTGCTACGGTTGCGGTAAATGGTGTAATATATGATGATGGTGGAACATCGGATGCGACGGCCGCATGTCAGGAAGGTATGCAATGTAACTTTGGTGATCCGGCGACGGTATTGACACAGACCGGGTACGCATTTACGGCAAATACATGGGGAACAAATGCCGCGTGTGCAAATCCGTTGTTATCACCGTTTACAACGATACTTGAAAATGATGAATACTATGCGTGTAAAACCGCGAATACCGTTAATATTACATATGATTGCGGATTGGCAACCGGAAATGGCACTACGGATACGGTGGCATTTGATGGTTCGCATACAGTAAAAACTTTGGCCCAGGCCGGATGCGCAACATCTTTGACCGGATATACATTTGATGGTTGGCGTATGACACCCGCAAATGTGGATAAAGACCCTGGGGACGTGATTTCGCCATGGAATTATACTGCAGATCAAACCTTTACCGCACAATGGACCCCGAATACGTATAATATAACTTATGATGAAAACGGTGGAATGCGTGGTTTGCCAAATGGGTATACGATGTTGGAGTATGTTGAATCAAATGGGTCCCAGTATGTTGTGACGAATTTCACCCCAAGTGCTGATTTTAAACATACTATAGTTTTCATGGGGCTTTCCGGTAATTCGAGTAAATATATTGCTGGGACAAATAGTGGTGCTGCGGGGCGTGCTGGCAATGTTCAGATTGGTGGTAATTACATTAGTGGAATTTATGGAAATGATAATTCAGATTCTTATGTGGGACTTGTTGATACAACGACGAATGGGACAGGAGGAATATCTGTATTGAATAGTAAGACCACTTTGATTCTGGATTTACATAACAATAACGCTAATTCAATATTGTTAAATGGGCGCCAAGTTGCTAATTCTACTCACGCGAGGATAACATCCACGTCACCGATGAAATTGTTTGGTATGAGTTCGACGAGTGGTTCTAAGATAAGATTATACCTTGATACGATCGAACAAGATGGTGTAGTCATACATAATTATGTTCCGGCCAAAAACAGTTCAAATGTGGTTGGTTTGTATGATACGGTAACCAAGACGTTCCTTGTGCCGATTGCGGGAACTTTGGGTGAGGGTCCGGTCGTATCAATGAATACAGATGCATATCCGGCTAGTTATACATACGGTGTTGGTGCGACTGTCTATGGTGTTCCGATGCGCGACCACAGTATATTCGAAGGTTGGTGCCAATCGGAGTCGCCCTTTGCTAATTGCACGATGCCACATGAAATCACAACGACTGAGCATGCGGATGTACCACTTTATGCAAAATGGTCTTGTGAAACTGGGTATACAGATTCTGGTAATGCGTGTGTTGCGAATACGTATGACGTTACTTATAACTGTGGATTGGCGGGCGGTGAACATACATATTCGAATAGTGCGACTTATGATGCGGATTATACTGTAAAGACCTTGGCACAAGCGGAATGTCCAACAACGCTTGCGGGGTATACATTTAATGGTTGGCATGTTACACCTGCGAACGAAGACAAAGATGCCGGTACTACATTTACGTGGAGATATACCGCGAATCAAACGTTTACTGCGCAATGGGTTCAGAATTGTAATCAGATAACATTAAATGCGAATGGTGGGACTACGGGTTCTGTAACCAGATTATATAAAAAGACAAATGATACAACTTGGTATAAGAATTCGACCTGTACACAAGTGTATGAAACAAACACAAGTTTAAGACCAACGCGTTCGAATGATAATGGGGTTAGTTATACTTTCCGTGGGTTCTATAGTGCAGATTTGGATGATGTTGATGCGAATGCTGCGGCAAATGCGGGCGGAAACAGCACTACGGGAACACAGTATATTAAGTCGAATGCCACGACAACCGTAGCCGGAAACGCATGGACTATAAATGGTGCAACCACATTATATGCAGCATGGGCGCGGAATTGTAACAGCATTAATCCGGGTAGTTGCACTTTGACCGTATCAACCGATGATTCAACAACGCCAAGTCAAAGTGGCGCCGTAACATACGGGTTAACCTGTCCTACACCAGGGTATACTGGGGTTGGTGCGGGAACGTATAATCCGTCTTGTAATCCAAATGATATAACTGTTATTTTGAATAAAAATGGTGGAACGGGAACCTGTGGCGGGGTAAGTGGTACGGCCAATGGGCAAATCAGCTGTGTGTATAATGGAGCTTGCAATACGCCGGCATGGAATACGACAACATGCAACATCGGTAATGGAACTAATATATTTACCGGATGGAATACCGCATCCGATGGGACGGGAACGTCTTATGGCACTGCGACCACGGCCGGGGATATTCAGAACATAAATACTGGTGGAACAACGACACTGTATGCACAATGGGCACCGGCATCATGTGTGGTAACGAACGGAACTGCAACAATTAGTGTTACAAATAATACGCCATCATGTGATGTTACATGTAATACGGGGTATGTAACTAGTGGGACGTATACCGGTACCCAGCATGCGACAACCGTTACAACAGGCCAATGCAGTGCGGGAACTTATGATATTACATACGATTGGAACGGGGGTACGGAGTATTCATCGGCTTTGTCGGGTACCGGATATGATCAGGTTGAATATATTAGTAATGCGGCAAGTACCTATGTTGATACTGGGATTATACCGGATGTCGATGATATTGAAATGAATATACGTTTTTATAATAATACAACAAGTTCGAATTATTTATTCCAATCACGTGCGACCTCTAGTGGAACGTTGTACGGTATTACAGGAAGTTCTTCGGGATCAACGATAAATGCGGTATGGGCGGGGTCTAGTGTTAGGTCAGATATTACGCGTACGACAGGACATGTTTATACAATGAATGCGAAATTTGTAAATGGAATTGCAACGTTATATGTTTTGGATGAAACCACAGGACAATCGGCAACAAATACCGGAACATATACATTTGCAATACCGGCGACCCCATTTGGTATATTTGGAAATTATGGTGGAAATACGATTGTCTCTGGCCAGCGGGTATATTCAGCATGGATGAAGGTTGGTGGGCAATACGTAATGAATTATGTCCCGGCATCCAATAACGGTACCGCAGGATTCTATGATATCGTGTCGCAAGAACTCAAAGGTGCAACAGCGGGTTCTTTGATAGCTGGTCCGGATGTAACAATACCTTATCCGCAGAATTATACATACGGTGTTGGGGCGACGGTTTACGGTGTGCCGGTGCGCGACCACAGTGTGTTTGAAGGTTGGTGCCGTACCGATTTCCCGTCGCTTACCGACTGTGCGATGCCGCATGAAATTACAACGACAGAACACGCAGATGTAACGCTTTATGCGAAATGGTCTTGCGAATCGGGGTATACATTGAACAGCACCACTGGCGAATGTGAAGCTAATAGAATCACTATCAATTATGTCAAAGGTGCACATGGTATTGGGTCTGTTCCGCAAAATTCGTCCTGTTATTATGGTCAGACTGTACGTTTGCGCCCAGGAATGTTTGAATCCGGCTATGTTTTCGGTGGTTGGAAAATGTTAACCAATAATCGTGTGTTTGCTCCGGAAACTGAAATAGCATGTGATTATGAAACACTTGGCGCATACAGTGGTACAATTACTGCCGAAGGTCAATGGGATGTGCAACAATATACAGTTGTATATGATTGTGGTTATAAGCTGGATGGAACGACGCATGTTTCTGGTACTGCGCCAGCAAACAATACGGTTTATACTGGTCAGGCTTTCTATGCGCCGAATAATGCGGGGGCGTGTTCGTATCCTGGGTTCAATTTTGTTGGGTGGCGACCAGAGGGCGAATCTGCGAATTGGGTTAATGGGACTTCTTGGAATTTGACCCCGGTTCCGCCAACGATAACATTTGTTGCACAATGGGAATTTGACCCGGTCTTTACTGTTACGATTAATATTCCATCAACAGAAACATTCCCGGTGAATTTCAAATTTAACTTGGCCGCTGCGGGTGATTTTGTGGTTGATTGGGGCGATAATAGTAGTGTTAGTGAAATTAGTCGTGCAAATGCGACGGCGGCTGATGTAACACATTCGTATGCGGCGACGGGAACATATGTGATAAGAATGGGCGGTCAAGCAATATCGTATAATTCTACGGCAAGTGTATCTGCAATAAGATTTTTTAACGGGACTGTGAATAACGATCAAGATGTAACAGCGACAGGAACAGAAAAGTATATTACACGTATTGATGGCGCGCTTGGTAAAATATTTTCGACAATCGGTGCGGGGAATTCTAATTCGACACAGCCACGTTTCTATCGAACATTTCTTAATGCATTTAATATGAGTCAACCGATGGAAGAATTAGTTGGATTGTTCAAGGGAATTGAAGGTGCGCCAAGATCGTACATGTTCATGTCCACATTTGATGGATGCAGTGGATTAAGCGGTGCCGTACCGTCAGGTTTGTTCGGGGTTAATGGTGCGCCACAGGAAAATTTGTTCCGTTATACTTTCCGTGGGTGCACGGGGTTGACTGGGGCAATACCAAATGGTTTGTTTGCAGGGATCGTTGGTGCACCAGCACAAAATATGTTTTCAGGAACCTTTAAGGGATGTTCTGGGCTTGTTGGGGAAATTTCAACTGCGTTATTTAAAGGTGTAGAAGGAACACCGGCAAGTTATATGTTTGCAGAAACATTTTATGGATGCAGCGGGTTAACTGGTAATATACCCGAAACTTTGTTTGCGAGGATTTCTGGGGCGCCAGCTGAAAGCATGTTTGCAAACACGTTTAATGGTTGTTCGGGACTTACCGGAATTGGGGGGGCAGTATTTAAAGGCATAAATGGGACACCACAGCCAAATATGTTTGCTGGGACATTTGAAGGGTGTAGCGGGCTTATCGGTACTATACCAAGTGAATTATTTGGAACCCCAAATGGTGCGGCCGCAGAAGGTATGTTTAATGGTACATTTTCCGGGTGTAGTGGGTTGACAGGAACAATTCCAAGTGGTTTGTTTGGAACACTATCGGGGGCCGGAAAAACCAATATGTTTGCGAATACATTCTATGGTGATGTCGGACTTACTGGATATGTGCCAAAGGGACTGTTCGGAACTATGACGGTGCCATCCAGTGTGCCAACAGGTATGATGAGCAATATATTTGTGAATACAGGGCTTGTGACGGAATGTCCGTGTGGCACGATAGAGGTGGCGAGTGACTTTAAGCCGTATTGGAATTCTACCGCATCGCAGTCTTCGGATAAAAAGGTATCTTGCGAGGTCGGGTTGAAACCGGGTGAACATTGGTACAATGGAACATGTACAACCGCGTGTCCAGTGGTGGCTATGGACGAGTTGCACGTTGGAAATATAATTCCATATGTTGTGTTTTCTGAACCGTTGACATCTCCATCAATACACATCAAGTATGGTGATACAACATGCTATGTACCATTGGAAAGGGAGAACGGGCTTTCTGGCGGTGGGGGCACTAGCGGCAGTACAGATGGTCATGAACTTAAGATAAAATACTTGGGAAAGACTTATAAGGGGGGACGGCCGGATGATATAGTGCCCGAATGGTTTAGTAGGATTAATAACGGTGATGTAAAAACTGTTGGCAGTCGGACATAAAGTTTCAACAACAAAACAAACGTGAACCCGTCCGAATGGGCGGGTTTTTAGTGTTGGTATTGCGGGCCTGATGCGTCCAATTTCTGTTTGGATAATCATCGCCCACTTGCACTAACACTTGGTTCCCATTGTGCGGGCTGATTTAAGAGCGGTGCGTAACGATTCGCAGGCGATTTCATTTATTCGGCCTGAAAAAGTGCGCATGTTCATAGAATCTGCGAAATTTTTTGTGAATATTTGCGCAATATATTCAATTTGCGCCGGCGAAATCATAAAAATATCGCTGGTTATGTCCCGTGAATCCAGTTGTTTTATAGAATTTTTCATCTTTTTCCCTGCTCTTTTTTCTTTTTTGTTCTTGTTTATTGCTTTTATCGCATTATATCATAAAGTAACTTGACCGCAAGGCGTAAAATTTGCTATACAGATAGAAAATAAGACAAGGAAAAACAATGGCTATGAATATTATTCAAAAAATACTAGGGTCGGCCAATGACCGATTGGTGAAATCTTATGATAAAACAGTGTCGCTGATTAACGATTTGGAACCGAAATACGTCGGCATGACGGATGATGAGTTGCGGGCACAAACTGATGCGTTGCGCGCACGAATTCAATCTGGGGAAAAAGAAAAAAATGTTTTACCGGATGCGTTCGCGTTGGTGCGCGAGGCAGCAAAGCGTTCTATTGGCCTGCGCCACTTTGACGTGCAATTGATTGGCGGTATGGTTTTGAATAATGGTCAAATCGCCGAAATGAAAACCGGTGAAGGTAAAACATTGGTCGCGACGTTGGCATTGTATCTAAAGGCGTTACATGGGCGTGGTGCGCACCTTATTACTGTGAATGATTATTTGGCATCGCGTGATGCCAGGTGGATGGGACGCGTGTATGAATTCTTGGGACTATCGGTTGGAATTATTCAGCATGATATGACTGATGATGAACGGCGCGCCGCATATGCGTGTGATATCACATATGTTACAAATTCTGAACTGGGGTTTGATTACTTGCGCGATAATATGAAATTTTCCAAGGCACAACAGGTTTTGCGGCCCTTGTTCTTTGGTATTGTGGACGAAGTGGATAGCATTTTAATTGACGAGGCGCGCACGCCGCTTATCATTTCTGGCCCGTCTGAGGATATTAGTGAACTCTACAATCGTGTTGATGCGGTCGTGGCGAAACTTGCGCCCGATGATTATAAAAAAGACGAAAAGGATCGGCATGTAACGTTGACCGAAACAGGGGTTGATTCTGTAACTAAGTTGTTGATAGATGCCGGCCTTCTTGTGGGCGACAACCTTTATGCACCGGAAAATGCCGCCGTTGTGATGCATGTGCAACAATCGTTGCTTGCGCATCATTTGTTTCAGAAAAATGTGAACTATGTGGTTAGAAATGGCGAGGTTTTAATCGTTGACGAATTTACAGGGCGTGTTATGACCGGACGACGGTTTGGACGCGGCCTGCACCAGGCGATAGAGGCCAAAGAACATGTCGCCGTGCAGCCCGAAAATCAAACGGTGTCCAGTATTTCGTATCAAAATCTGTTCCGGCTTTATGAAACGTTGGCCGGTATGACAGGAACTGCCATGACCGAGGCCGCTGAGTTTGAAGAGATTTATAAGTTGCGTGTTGTGTCAATACCGACAAATCGACCGGTCGCGCGCGTGGACCATCATGACGAAATTTATAGGAATAAAAACGAAAAATATAACGCTATTATCAATCAGATAGACGATTGTCTTAAACGAAAACAACCGGTGTTGGTTGGGACGGTTTCAATTGAAAAATCTGAAGAGTTGGCAGAGATTGTTCGCAAGAAATTAAACATAAATCCGGCGGTGTTAAATGCAAAGCATCATGAATCCGAGGCAAAAATTGTGGCCCAGGCCGGTGCGCCGGGGGCGGTTACAATTGCAACAAATATGGCGGGGCGTGGAACGGATATTAAACTTGGTGGGAACGCCGAAGATTTGATTGCAGACTTGGATAAAGATGCGCCGGATTATGAGCAGAAAAAGAAGGAAATTTACGACACGATTGAACAGAATAAGCGAATTGTTCTGGATGCGGGCGGTCTTTATGTGATTGGCACTGAACGGCACGAATCGCGCCGTATTGACAACCAATTGCGGGGGCGCAGTGGTCGTCAGGGAGACCCGGGCGATTCAAAGTTTTTCTTGGCGCTGGATGATGATTTGATGCGAATTTTTGGTGCAAGTCGGTTAAGTGGCATGCTTACGACACTTGGCCTTAAAGAGGGCGAGGCGATCACGCATCCGTGGATAACCAAGGCATTGGAAAAAGCGCAAAAACGTGTCGAGGCCAGGTATTTCGAGGCGCGTAAAGAATTGCTGAAATACGATGATGTTATGAACGAGCAGCGCGGTGTTGTCTATAAACAGCGTGATGATTTGATGACGTCGAAAGATTTGTCTGGACTTGCGCACGAAATGATTGGCGATGTTGTTGAAATTATTTGTGAAAACAATATTCCGGAAAAAACTTTGCCGGCCGATTGGAATATAAAGGGACTGCACGATGCAATGGTGCGCGTGTTCGCGTTGGATATTACCGATATCGAAAGTTGGAAAACTGATGAGAATATCAATGAACGCAAGGCGTATGAAACTTTGTTGCAACTTGCAATGCAGCGGTATAATCAACAGGCCGAAAAATATGGTCCAGAAATGATGCAGGCGGCAACACGGCAAATGATGCTTGGGGCGCTCGATTCTGTTTGGAAGCAGCATTTACAGCAAATGGATTATTTGCAGACCGGAATCGGACTTCGTGGTTATGCGCAGAAAAATCCGCTTTATGAATATAAACGTGAAGCGTTGGGGCTGTTCAAGAACACGATAAATAACTTCAAAATTATGTCGGTGGCGTATATTTCACGTATGGAATTAACGCGCGCGGATGTTGATGCCACGGAAAAACAACGCGCTGAACATGACCAGGCGTTAAATGTCGCGGGTGAAGCGCGACGAAACGCGCCCTGCCCGTGCGGTTCGGGATTAAAATACAAACATTGTTGTGGTAAGTTGAAATAGCAAATTCCCCGATTTTTCGGGGATTTTTGTTTTGTGAAATTTTGCAAATTATGTTATGGACGCGGGCGTAATTTTTTTGCTATGGTCATTGTGCTATGGAAGGTAATTTTATTCATCTTAGGACACATACGCGGTTATCCATTGGGGCAAGTACCCTGCGGGTCAAGGATGTACCGAAATTATGCGCAGAAAATGGTATGTTTGCGTGCGCGATTACTGATACTAATATGATGTCGGGATGCGCGGAATTTTCTGATGTTATGCCGTCTGCGAAAATTCAGCCGATAATCGGTGTTGAAATATCGCTGAATCACCATACGGCGGACCCAAAGATTTTGCGCGAATCATCGCTGTCAAAGATTGTTTTGCTGGCCCAGAATCATGCTGGGTATCTGAATTTGTGCGAACTTAGTCGTATTATGTATATGCGTAGCGACAATCATCATTTGGGGCCGTATATAACCATGGGTGAATTGGCGACGCATGCGGATGGTGTGATATGTTTGTCTGGGGCGCATACCGGGCCAATTGGTATGGCAATTTTGAATGAACAGCGTGGCCTTGCGCGGGAATATGCCGAAGGTTTTGTTAAAATCTTTGGCGATCGGTTTTATATGGAAATTCAAAGGCATGGACTGGAAAGCGAAATTAAAACCGAACCGGCGTTTTTGGAAATTGCGAAAGATTTAAATATTCCAATCGTTGCAACAAATGACGTTTGCTTTGCACACCCGTCTGATTACGAGGCGATGGATGCACTGGGGTGCGTGTTGGGACAGACCAAGGTTATTGATCCGGATAGGCCGCGTAAGTCGTCAGAGCAATATTTTAAGACCGTAAAAGAGATGTGTGATTTGTTTAACGATTTGCCAGAATCAATTGAGAACACTATAAAAATCGCGAATCGGTGTGCTTTCTTTGTAAATGTTCACGAAAAGCCTTTGTTGCCACGTTTTGGTGATAATTTTGAATCTGAATGTCAAATGTTGCGCGATATGACAATGAGTGGTTTGACCGAACGGTTAAAACAACAAGGGATAACTGATACGGCGCCATATTTTGACCAGGCAAAGTATGAGTTGGATGTTATTATCGGTATGGGGTTTCCAGGGTATTTTCTTATTGTTGCTGATTATATTGATTGGTGTCGCAAACATGATATTTTGACCGGCCCAGGGCGTGGTTCAGGTGCGGGATCTATTGTTGCGTGGGCGATGGGAATTACTCATGTGAATCCATTAAAATATGGGCTGTTGTTCGAAAGATTTCTGAACCCTGACCGTATATCTATGCCGGATTTCGATGTGGACTTTGAACCGACAGGCATTGAACAGGTGTTGGCGTATATTTGTGATAAATATGGGCATGATTCTGTGTGCCGTATTATCACGTTTGGCAGCTTGCAGGCGCGTGGTGCAATTCGTGATATTGGGCGTGTTTATGGTATGCCTTATTCAAAGTCAGACCGACTTTCGAAAATGATACCGATGGATGCAAAGACATTAAAAGAAGCCGTTGATACATCGCAAGAAATTCAAAATGTGTTAAACATGGATTCTGATATGAACAAGGTTGTTTCGGTGGCTGAAGAGTTGGAAGGTTCATTCAGGAATCTTGGGCAGCATGCGTGTGGGGTGGTTATTGGCGATCGGCCTACAACAAAAATTGCGCCGGTGTATCGTGACCCGGCGAATCCATTGCCGTCGTGTCAGTTTGATGGGCATTATTTGGAATCGGCCGGTCTTATCAAGTTCGATTTCTTGGGTTTGGAAACCTTGGTTGTGTTAAAATACGCAACAAAACTTATTCAAAAAACACGCCGTATCAATGTGATACTTGATGAAATTCCCACAGATGATAAAAAGACATTGGAACTTTGGCAATCTGGTATGACCGAAGGTATATTCCAATTCGATGCCCCGTTTGTTCAGCAAACTTTGCGGAAAATGCACCCGACAAGTTTTCTTGAAATATCGGCGTTAAATGCGTTGAACCGTCCGGGGCCGATTGCCTTTATCCCGCAATTTATTGCCCGTATGCATGGCGAAGAAGAAATTCAATATGTGCATCCAAAGGCAGAGCCAATATTAAAGGAAACATACGGGATCATTGTGTACCAAGAACAGGTTATGCAATTGACACGCGCACTGGCCGGTTTTACGCGCGGTGAATCAGATACTGTGCGCAAGGCGATGGGTAAAAAGAAATTGGAATTACTTGCAAAATTAGAGGTTAAATTCCAAGAAGGTTGCAAAAAAGAAGGGACTTTGGACGAGGCAACGGCCAAAGATTTGTGGGAAAAGTTCAAGGAATTTGCAAAATACGCGTTTAATAAATCGCATGCTATCGCCTATTCTATTGTTGCCAACCAATGTGCGTACTTAAAGGCGCACTATACGCCGGAATTTTTGGCGGCATCAATGTCCAGTAATATGAATGACACAGACCAATTGTCGCTGTTTGTGGATGATGCCAAGACGAATTTTGGAATCGAAATTGTGCCGCCGGATATAAATAAAAGTGAATCACTGTTCACGGTTGTTGATGGAAAGATTGTTTATGCGCTTGCCGCGATAAAGGGTGTCGGGGTCGCGGCGACCGATGCGATAATTGCGGAACGCGCCAAAGGGCCGTTCAAGAATATAACTGACTTTGCAAAACGGTGCGCGCCGATAATAAACAAGCGAATTTTAGAGGCCTTTGCCAAGGTCGGCGTTCTGGATTCTATAAATCCAAATCGCGCAGAAATCTTTATGAATGCGGATGCGATTTTGTCGTATGCGTCAAAGTCCAAGGAAACCGCAAATTCGCTGTCGCTGTTTGCGAACACGGTTGAAGATGATGTTAGTGAAGATCGCCTTGCCAAGAATTTGGTTAAAACCGCGCCTTGGTCTTTTGGGCAAAAGTTGGAAAATGAATTGTCGGCACTCGGGTTCTATATCTCGGCGCATCCGCTTGATCAATACAAGCATTTGATTGAACGCGAACATTTGGCGACAAGTGCGAAACTCACCGAATTGCCCGACCGTGCAAATGTAAAGATTGCGGCAAATGTGGCATCTTATTCCCATCGCAAGACCAAGGCCGGCAAAGATATGCTGACCATAAACGCATCGGATGGTGGCGGAAACATTGATGCGATTGCGTTTGGCGATGCGGCGAATGAGTTGATGCCGATTGTCGCAACGGAAAGTGCGGTGGTTTTGTGTGGCCGGCTGTCAAACAAGGACGATAGGGTTTCGGTCTTTGTGGATTCGATAATACCATTTGCCGCGTGGGTGGCCCAGATTGCAAAGAAAATCACACTTGATATTCGCAACAAAAATGTTTTGGTTGATATTAAAAAGGCGCTTGCAACACTTTCGCCCGGCCGGACCAAGGTTGTGTTGAATCTTTATTCGGGCGATAAAAAGACGACACTTGCAATCAATGGTGGCGTGGAACTTGGGAAAAATACGGTGGCGGATTTCGCAGGCCTGGGGATAAAGGTGGATATAGAATGATGAAACATATTCCGGTTTTGCTGGATTCAGTAATGTGTGCCGCCGGCGATGTGGCGAATGCGCGCGTGTTGGATGCGACATTTGGTGCGGGCGGATATAGCCGTGCGTTCTTGGGCGCGGGCGCGGTTGTTACGGCGTTTGATAGGGATCCGACGGTTATTGAAACCGCGAAAAAGTTTGCCGGGGAATTTAGTGCGCGCTTTCGTTTTATTCCGAAAAGGTTTTCGTCTATGGCGGAATTGGACGAAAAATTTGATGTGATTGTTTTTGATTTGGGGATATCTTCGATGCAGATTGATGATGCATCGCGCGGGTTTTCTTTTCGCGCGGATGCGCCACTTGATATGCGAATGTCGATTGATGGACCGACAATTGCGGATATGTTCGATGTTTGGACGGCGGACGATTTAACGAAAATCTTGCGCGATTTTGGCGATGTGCGCCCTGCCCGTGCTATCGCGTGCGCAATAAAGGATGAACGGCCGAAGACAACGTTTGAATTAAAGGAACTGATTCACAATCCGCGGGATATCGCGCCGGTGTTTCAGGCGTTGCGCATCGCGCTAAATGATGAAATGGGCGAAATTACGCGCGCGTTGGCCGCGGTGCCGAATTTGTTAAATGTTGGTGGGCGGTGTATATGTGTGACCTTTCATTCGTTGGAAGATAGAATTGTGAAAAATACTTTTCGCGATTGGGCAACCGTCGCCGGCGATGCGCGTATGCCGACGGTTGCGCGGCCGCGGTTTGAATTGATGCGGGCGATAACCCCGACGGATGCAGAGTTGGAAAAAAATCCGCGCGCGCGCAGTGCGCATATGCGCGGGGTTATAAAATTGTGTTGACCGGGCGCATATGATTTTTGTAGCATGCGGGGAAAGGACCATGAAATATAAGGAAAGGAATATGAAAAAACATTTGAATTTGGCGCTTTTGGCGTGTTTTTGTGCAATGTGCGTGGTGTCGGTGGCGCATGCGGTTTGCCCTGTTTGTACAATTGCGATTGGTGCGGGACTGGAAGGTATGCGGATGCTGGGGGTCAAGGATGTTATTACCGGAATTTGGGCGGGTGGCCTTACGATTTCCCTTATTGGTTGGACCGCGAATTATATGCGTCGGCGTAATGTTCGTGGGTGGTTTTGGTATTTGCTGAATGCGTTTGTTTATGTCGTATTGCTTGCCAGTGTTTATTTTGTGCCGCGCGGTGATCCGATTGTAAAGTGGTGGGAAAATTGTATGTGGGGCATGGATCAATTCTTGCTTGGGGTATTGGTCGGCGCGGTCGTATTTATATTGATGGAAGTTTGGTATATGCATATAAAAAAGAATAACGGTGGACATGCGCAGTTCCCTTTTCAAAAGGTTGTGATGCCTTTCGGTGGGTTGTTGTTGGTGACACTGGTATTTTGGTTGATTATAAAGGTTTTGCCGGCATATGGTGTCGTGCTTTGTTAAGGTTTTTATAAAAAGGAAGGAAAAATGAAAGAAAAGAAAATGTCTTTGGAAGAAATGGTGCGGAAAATCGATGATTCGAAAAAAGTGAATCCACTTGATTTGTCGTCTGACCAGGACTTGTCGATTGCGCTAATGAACCTTGTATCTTTAGAGGAACATTTCTTCTTCAGCGGCGCCAAGACCAAAAAGCCCGGGTTTTACGATTTGATAAATGTTGTGCGGAATATGCGCAAAGAACTGATGGAACGAATCGTTGATAAGAATAAACACGACGGGGCGGAGGTTTGGTGTATATCGAAGCATCTTTTGGCCGCGTCAATGCGCCTGTATGAGGTTGGAACCAAGGCATTGGGCGCGGGGAACAAGGCGGATGCGTATAAGATGTTCGAAAAAGCGTACGAGTTATATTCGCTCTTTTGGGGTCTGAATATGGATATGATTGATTTGGCGGGTGTGAAAAAAATGGAACCCGGTTTGTATGATTCTGTGATGAAAACAGACAAGAAGAGCGAAAAGCAGGTAAAAGAAGAAATGACCAAGTCAAAGTCAACGGTGCAGAAATTGGGCGATTGGGTGAAAAAGACGGTTAATTGTTGTATCGAGTAATTTTGGCTTGATTAAATTTTGTGATTTTTTCTATAATCGCGTAAAGGGGAGTAGATTTTGATAGGAAGGATGGGAATTTTTGCCGGTTTCGTGCTTGCGGTTATGGTGGCCGCGGTGGCCGATACAGCGCAAAATCCGCGTGCATCTTCTGTTCAATCTGATACAAAATCTGATACAAGGGTTTTATCGAGAACTGCGACCATTGGGGCGCTGACACGGCGTGCAATGGGCGAAACACGCACACGCGCGGGCGCATCGCCGCGTGCGGTGGTGCAATCATCGCGCCGAATCGTTGGGTCGGGCGACACGCGTGTTGCCACTGATTCGGCACGTGGAACCCTTGCGCGGTCGGGGGTGGCACAACCCACAAATCCGCGGGGCGGTGTGCGCAGTGCAACGAATTCTGTGGCCGGAATATCGCGGGCAGCAACAACGGCGCGCGCAACGGCGGTGTTTAATGATTTGTCCAAGATTGGTTCGGGCTATGCCGCGTGTCGCGAATCGTATGCGACCTGTATGGATCAAATGTGTGCAAATGCCAACGATACCTATCGCCGTTGTTTTTGCAGTGATAAATTCTTGAAATTCCGCAATGTGGAAGAATCTTTGGACGAAGCGATGATTATGCTGCAACAATTCCAAGATAATAATTTAGAGGTGGTGGATAAAACCGCGGCCGAAGTGAATGCTATGTATTCTGCCAGTATTGGCGAGGCGGCGATAAAACGCGATACCAGTGCATCGGCAAAATTGCTGGACGATATTACGAAGTTGTTGTCAGGTGGCGGAAGTAATTCGACAACATCAAATATGAATAATTCAATCGGAATTTTAGATTTAGACTTTTCTGTGGACTTTGATGATGTTTGGTCGGACGGCGGTTTTTCGTTGTTTGATACGGGGAATCAAGATTTGTCTACGTTGGAAGGTACGGCGCTGTTTAATGCAGCACAGCGGCAATGCACGCGCCTTAGTCAAAATATGTGTGAAAATAATGCGGTGTTCACTATGTCGCGCAGTTCGTATAATATCCTTATAACCCAAGATTGTAATACGTACGAAAAGGCGCTGAACAAGAAAAAGGAAACTGTGGCCCAGGCGGTGCGGACGGCGGAAAAGTATCTGCGTGAGGCGCGGCTGGAGGAATATCGTGCGCATAATTCGATGGATGTGAACGAATGTTTGACCAAGGTGCGGACGGCAATGCTGTCCGATACGGCGTGCGGTGAAAACTATAAACGTTGTCTGGACCCGACAAGACGTTATATAAATCCAGCAACTGGTGAGCCGATTGATAATTACAGACCGTGGTTTTTCCAGTTGGATGGACTGATAAAATTGGGCGATATGGGCAGTGATATTTTAAGAGATAACAGTGATTTTGATAAGTTCTTGGAGGGTTATCGTTCATATGTTTCAACGCAACTTGATACTTGTCGTAGTATCGCAGATTTTGTGTGGAATGAATTCAAAAGAAATGCGATTGTTGAAATAGCGCAGGCGCAGGCGAATAAGGTAGAGGAAGTTAAATCAGAATGTGTTGATACGATCGCGGAATGTTATGATACGCAGTCGCAATCGCTTATTAATTTGGGCAGCAAGAAGACCGCGACAACCGCGGGTGCACTTGGACGTTATACGGCCAAGGGCATGTGTCAAGAACGTGTGACGGCATGTGCCGCACTTTACAGTCGTGGCGAAAATTGCCAGTTTGATGCCCAGGGACATTTGAAGAGCGAGGCGGATAAATGTGGCCTTACATCATTGATAAATTATGTCAATGTGGTTGATGATTTGATGGTTGTTGAAAAATGTAAGACCGCGGTTGATGAATATCTGAAAGATCTTTGTACACCGGATGATGGTACATACGAATATCCGTATAATTGTAAGGGGTTAAACCAAGATCAGTTGACAAACATGATAAATACTTTTGTTAATGATTATTGTAATGATACGACAGGTGATAACAGCGGTCATTTAGAAAATCAGTTAGGTGAGTATGTAAAGTTGGCGGTGAATGATATATTGACGGATATTCGGGCAGAGCTTGCCGATATTTGTGAAGGAATGGACGGATATTGGTATAATGCGGCATGCGATCCTATGGTTGGTGGCGAGCTTAGCGCGTTTTATAATACTGTTTGGGGGCGTGGCAATAGTGGTGATAGTAGTAGATGGGGGTGCTGTTATAAAAATTCGGAACGTATCACATGCGAAGATTATGGCGATGAATACGCCACGTGGGATGCGACAACGCAACAATGCACATTCTATGATGCATGGTATAAGATGAAATGTGAAAGTCAATTGGGCGGGTATTATGAAAATGACACATGTTATGTGCCGGAATTGTAAGGATTAATAAAAGGAAGGAAAGATGTTGAAAGGCTATAGAATTTTGACAAGTTTTTGCGTTATATGCGCGACACTTTATGGTGGTGCATATGGTGCGGCGAGTGTGCGTTCTGGAACAACGGGGCGCGCAGGATCGTTGCGAACGCTTGGTGCCGGAACGACAGCATCGGTCAAGGCAACAGCAACATCGGCTCAGCCTGGCCCATCTGTGTCTGGGGAAGAATCGGATGGTGCAAATACAGCGCGTATGGCGCATTTGACGGGGCTGGGCGATTCCAAAATTAGCGGCAAGTTGAGTTTGCCGTCTGCTGCGTCAAGTCAGACGATAAACGAACTGCGTCAGGCGATTGAGCAATTACGTAGTGATTATGAAGCGTTGGGGAATCAGTATGACAATTTGTCCGGTGATGTTTCGGATGTTTACAATACGGCCCAGGTTGCACGTGCGGCGGCGACTAATAACACGAATACCCTGACCGTCGTGCGCAGTGATTTGAATGATGCTAAATCTGATATTGAAGATTTGAAAGAAAATGGTTTGTTTAATGCGGAACGTGTGGCGGGCGCAGTTGAAAATGTTTTGGCCGATAAAAACTATGCGACACAATCGCAATTGGCGGTAACTGATGCGGTGGCCCGTGGCGCGGTTCAGCCGAACCAATTGCCACAAAAGTTGGATGAATTGGGTGTTGCGGACAAAGATTATGTTGATTCGGCGGTGGCGAACGGCATGAACGAGGATCAGGTTAGTACTATTGTTGGGGGTGCGATTGCCAATACTATGTCCAATTACTTGACCGAGGCACAAACGCGCAGTGCTATTCGTAATGCGACAGAAAACAAGGTTGATAAGTCTTATGTAGACACACAACTTGTAAATAGTGTTTATAATCGTGCCACGTATGATTATGTCGATAACAAGGTTGCAACTGGTATGAACGAGGGTAAGATTAGTAATATTGTTGGCGAAGTGCTTGGGGACAGTTTGGCTAATTATTATACCAAGGGCGAAACAACAAATGTTATTCAAGATGCAATTGAAAACAAGGTTGACAAAGGGCAATTTAATAATGCGGTTTCGGACATACAGGGAGCAATGGGAAATATGGCAACCACGGAGTATGTTGACAATGCGGTCGCCAATTTGGACCTTGGTTTGGATGAAAATGTGGTCAAGGGAATTGTGGAACAATATAACTATATGAATCAGACTGATGTCAATGCTGTTGTTAATAATCGACTGAATAATTATTATACCAAGAGTGAAACGAATACTGCGATTAACAATGCGCGACAGGGTCTGGTTGAACAAAACTATTTTGATAACACAATTGTAAATATGAATAATAGTATAAACAACCTGGCGCCAAAATCATGGGTAACCAACCAGATTAATACTACAATTGACACTATGGACAAGGGATTGAGTGCCGATGAAGTTGAAACAATGATATCCGCCAAGGGGTACAAAGATACCCAGGGTGTTAAAGATATCGTAGAAAGTTATGGTTATAAAACGTCCGCAGAGGTTGCGGCGGCGATAGCAGAGCAGATGCCGGATATTGATATACAGTATGATAGTAATAACAATCAATTGAAATTCAGGGATAAAAATGGTGCGTGGCAAACAATTGATATGCGTGGGTTAAACGGTCAAGACGGTGCCAAGGTTAATTTACGTAAAAACAATAATATGATTCAGTGGCAGCACGAGGGGGACGGTTTGGCTTGGAACGATTTGTTGAGTGTGTCTGATTTGGCTGGTCCGGCGGGTAAGTCGGTGGAGTTGCAAGTTGAGACTCTTTACGGCACGCCTAATATTTTACAATATCGTCAAACCGATGGAGATTGGACAGGAAATTGGACTTATTTGTATAATCTTAATAATCTTAGTTGTGCCCCGGAAATTACTGTCGGTGCAAAAAATGGTGGTTGTTACAAGTTAACGATTCAAAAAAAGAAATTAGGGAATAATGGCTGTGTCAATGATGGTGCAGAGATTGAGAGAGAGACATGTGATGGTGCGGCCGGCGAAGGTGGTACATTAACTGACGATCAGATTAATGATCTTTTGGCTGGGTATTTAAAAGAAAGTGTAGCAGATAGTAACTATGCGGTTAAGAGTACTGAATATAAGTTTGGTAATATGGATAATAAGTCTACGGTTACGGCGTTTGTAGATAGCAAATTGGGTAATTTAAATGGGCAAACCGTAGCGGACTATGTTGATACGCATACGCCAACTGTGACCGTAGGATCCGACAATAGCGGTAATACGTATATATGCAGCAGCAATTGCACTGGGAATCCACCGTGTGCAACTGGTACCTATCCTGGTACATGTGGCTGGCAAAAGCTTAATGTTGATTTGAGTAATTATTATAATAAAATTCAATCCGATGACAGGTATGCTTTGAGAACAACGGTTGATGAACATACGACGGATATTGCCGCTCTACAAAGTAACAAGGCGGATAAGACGGAGTTGAATGATTATGCTAAGTTGAGTTATATTGGTAATTTGGATGGCTATACGACTGTAAAAGATTACATAGATACACATACGCCGAGCATAACGGTCGCAGAGGGAACAGATGGAAATTCGTATATTTGTACTGGTGGTAATTGTACTGGGACGCCGCCGGCGGGGACTGGTTGGACCAAACTTAATGTTGATTTGACATCGATTAACACTGAGATTACGAGTTTAAAGACTGGTAAGGCGGATAAGACGGAGTTGAATGATTATCTTAAGACCACGGATGCGGCCAGTACGTATTTAACGCAAACTGGTGCGGCGGCGGCATATGCGCCGATTAGTACTGTTACTGTTGCGGATAATGCGGCGAGTGCGGCGGACGCGGCACAAGCGGATGCAACAACTGCATTGAATAAATTTGGTGATTTAGGTAATAAAACAGTAAAACAGTATGTTGATGATAATACACCAAAAATACAGGTTGTAAAAGGTACGAATAATAATAACTTATATATTTGTACAAATACCAGTGGTTGTGATGAAGCTAACGTTCCCGGAAATAATGATTCTGGGTGGCAAATGCTTGATATTGCGGGTAGTATAGATTTGACAGCATATTTGACGAAAACTGATGCGGCGGATACGTACCTTAAGAAAACCAATATTGAACTGACGCGTGACGGGGATAGCATAAAGATATCCGGGGGTGGGATTACATCGCCGTACAAGGTTGCGAATGTTACGGATTTGATGTGTAAATCATACGAGGTTGAACAAAAAGAACGCACAGGCGAGAAGGTTACATATGAATTGAAATGTATTACGTCGGATGACGAGTAATAGGTAATGGCACTTAAAGAAAAAGGAAAGAGAAATGAGAAAGACTATAGTTTTTGGTGTTTGTGGTTTATTTATGGCGGTTTTTGTGGGAAGTGCACACGCCACCAAGGAAACCATTTCTATGGGAACGTTTGATGTGCCGTTGGTTGCTGGTAAAGATGGTTGTACGCCGGAAGTTACAGTTACGGGCAAGGATGCAAAAGGTTGCTATACAACAACGATTCAGAAGAAAAAATTACAAAATGACAGCTGTGTGGCTGATGGCGAAGCTATAGTTCGGGAAACCTGTGATGGTGCCAAGGGTGATGATGGTAATGATGGATGTTATGAGGTTTATGATGTTAGTGGATGGGGAACGGAAAATTTCAATTTGTCTGTTAAGTGGTGCTGTGGTGGAAATGACAATTGTCAGGAAATGACCGATAGTTATCCGAGTGAAGGTTCGTATACTAGTTATTCTAGTGCTTGGATCGCGCAGAAATGTAGTTCAACATTTGATACCACGCCGATAGCGAATGGTTATACGGTAATTGTAAAAAATCCATGTTACGGAACCGAAACAAGCTATGATATTACTGGTGAAGTTGGAGAATCAGCAAATATTACATCGGTGAATGCGGTGTATACGCCCTATCCTCAATCTACTGGGAATGCTGCTAATCCTGTGGCGGGCGTTAGTGATAGACAAGGATATATGACGCTTACCATAACATACAGGGATAACACAATCAGTGTACACAAAACCCCAGATTCTTGCGATACATATACTAAACAGTATGATTCGGGTGAGCACAGTGGTGAATACTATCAGGTAAAAAATTGTAAAGATGCCCAAGGTTCGTCTGAACCTGATTCTACTCCGGCTTATACTAAGGGTGGAACGTACGAATTTCAATATACCACTCCTACCGGGACACTAAGTTTGGCAGATGTAGCGAATAAGGTTCCCCAGAGTAAGGAAAATTTGTATAAGGGACCGGATATGTCAAATCAAAAGCCTGGGTACAAGTATAAACGTGAAACATATCCAGATGGAACCACAGAAGAAATCCCAACAGAGTACGATTCACCCGAAGAAATTGTGAGACGTATTACTGATTCAAGTACTGGTGTGGTGTCTACGGTATATGGCAAACGTTATACGTGTGGTGGTAAAAATGGCGATGTTTGTACCAGTGCTGGCGTAAAATATTGCTTTGGTATATCAGCGCAAACTGGTGCGGATTGTATTAATGCACAACTTGTCGGTGAAGCGTTGGATGATTACTTATTAAAAGAAGATCAGGTTGAGGTCGATATTATATTCGTGGGTCAGAAGTTATATTATTGCAAGGCGCCGGGATGTCAGGATCATAGGCCAGATGAAGACCCAGAGGATCCCACATGGCCGAATTATTGGACAGAATTAGAAATTACCGCATTACAGGGCGCTCAGGGTGATTCATGTGCTTTCGTAAAATCTTATTCAAATCCGACGAATGTAGGGGGAACAAATTATTATTGGTATAAATGCTGTGGAACAACATTCGCCACATGTACGGTGATTACGGATACTGCGCTTATAAACAAGCTTGAAGATTCGGTGTGTCAGGTTCATTATACGCATAAGTATTTGATTGATAATGGGACCAACATACCGACAGAAAGTGATACTAAGACTGACGATGCGTTTGGCGAGAGAGTTATAGTGACGAATACATGTAATGGCGATACAGAAAATCTTGACTCTATATATGGTGCGGATGGTCAAGATGGACAAGACGGTCAGGATGGTCAAGATGGTAACGATTTTAATCCGTGTGATGGGTTGACTGCGGCGGAGGGGCTGTCCAGAGTGCACCATTCAACCACTGTATATGTTCCGCATGATCCCAACGGTGCTAGTGGGACAACGACGGGTATAGGTTATAGTATAGATACTGTCAGTATGTGCAATTCTAGTGGTGATAAAATTCTTAAAAAATATGATAAGTGTGATTCGGTGTCGCTTGCATCTGGTGTTTCGCGGACCGTTGCCAGTGTTACATGTTCGGGAAATGAGACACTTTTGCAATGCACGGCACAACAAGGTGATTCAACATATTATGTATGTGTTGGTGCCGAGGTGAGCGGTTATCCAAAGTTGAAATATGTTGCGCCCACGGAATCGAATGGTAAATTTACTGCGAAGGGTTATACCCAATGGGTTCATAAATATGTCTCTGGTGGGGCTGAGATAGGTGGTGATATAAACCTGAAAGATTCGTGCCATACTGTGTATAAGTTGAATCGGACAAACAGCAATAACACTGTGACGACGACGACAAATTCTGTACAAAAGTGTCAGATTCAATCCCCGGGGACCTCAGGTTTTACAGCGGATGAGTGGTACTGTTTGAATACTACAAATAATGTATCAACCAGTTGTGAAGGATATGGTGATTCAATTGTTGATGATGGTGCGAACGTGGATAGTACGACGATATATTATACCCCGCCACAAACGAGTTCAAACGTTCTGATTAAATATGGTTATGTTACAAAGGTGACAAAGTTTAAGAGCGGTCAGACTGATACTGTGGATACGCCGGACGAGTGTAATCGGGTTCAGAAAATTACGCGGACAGCAAGTGGTAGTACGGTATCGGTGCAGACAAATGTTGTAGAACGGTGTAAAGTATCAACTTATGATGAACTAAGCGAGGGGGCGACGGGATCATGGACAGCTGGAACGTTTTATTGCCTTAGAACAGATGCAAATGGGACGTGTGAGGGTTATATAGAAGACCCGGAACAAACATTAACGGATGTATATGTTCCGCCAGTTGTAGACAGTAATAATAAACCGACTACGGTTGGGTATCTGAAAACCAATGTCACTGACAACAGGTTGGCGTGGTCGGGCAATTCGACATATGACACAAATATACGCAAGGACCCAGGGCACAAGGCGTATAAGTATGTTAATGGGACGCGTCAAGAAATAATCAAATATACTGTGCAAGAACCTGGGGGTACGTCACCGTTTTCCCCTGGATATGAATATTGCATTAATAAGACCGCGGAGGAGTGTGCAGAATATAGTTCTGAAGATCCGTGCGCGGATGTTTTACAGGCGGATATGGGTGCCGCGGTGAAAAAAGTAAAAAGTCGGACATATACACGTGCCGCGAGTAGCCAAGGGTCTTTGACATCGGTATACAAGATGTGTGATGATAGTGATCATTCAGAAACGACACCAGATGAATGTCATGAAGTTCCGACTCCGGTCGGCGAAACCTGTACGAATGGTGTTTGGATGCAGTGTAAGCGCCAGGCAGATGAGGGAACCGCATCTGCGACGGCCCGTGGAACGACGTATGGATACTGTGCGGTATATCCACAGTGTGTGGGGCACGAGAGCGATTCGACGATACTAAAAGAAAAGGAACGTTCGTACACGAAACCAAGTAAAACAAGTAACAATGATTACTATGACACCCCCGGTAAGGTGACGGATGTAAAGATTGCGTGTGATGGAACAACAATATCAACGGACGAATCGGCGGAAGATCAGTGCGAAGAAGTACCAGACACAATGTCAATATGTCCGACGAATAAGGTCCTTAAAAGTTGTAAGCGCAAGGGTGATGAAAGTAGTACACTGAGAGCTGAATCGCTATATAACCTTTGCACGACCGGGACATCGATATTCAGTGCAATAAGTGCGGTGGCAGAATCGGCAAATGACCCGTGTGCGGGTCTTAGTTCGGCCGAGGCGGCCAAGACCGTTAAGAAAACCGAATATGAATATGTTGGAAAGGACCAAACAAGCGAAAATAGAACAGGGGTTGGGTATGTTAAAAAGACCGCGATAATGTGCGATGATACACTGAGCACTTCGCACAAAGAGGAAGAGATTATATATGATACTTGTTTGTCGGTGGCGGCGGATTCCAATTGCAATGGGACCAATTCCCGAAATTACAAGTGCTATAATCAGAGTCTGGCGATAACTGATTCGTCGCGTGAATATCGGTCCTGTGATCCGGATCCGGATGTAGACACTATTATGGCGGCCGATGCGATTAATAACAAGTTGGACAAAGATATTAGGTTTGAGATAATACCCAATAGTCAGGACGACAATAAAGATTATATAACGATTGCCGGGAGTAATATCACAGACAAACCAATGGTGTCGTTGGAAAGTCTGAAGGGCGATTCGGTGCTTGATATTTGGAAAACACAGTTTACGTCTGCTAATGGGTGGACAGATGATAAGTGCCAATTGGCCTTTGGGAATGGTCATGATTGTGATGAGTTAAATGAAACGGATTTCTTGACAAGTATTACCGCATACGGGGTTTGGCGTGAAAATATTGTTAAAAATGCATCTGACACGGACATTAACAATTATCAGCAGGATAGCACATCTTTATCATTGTCTTCGTACCAAGATAGTTTGAAACCATGTCAAAGGGTAGATGTTGTTGAGGATACGCTATATACTACGCAACATCCGAACGGGGATAAACAATATACTATGACCTGTATTGAATAGGAATAATACCAAGGGAGATAAAAAAAATGAAAAAAGCGATTTTATTTGTTTTGGGAATATGTTTGGCTTTGGATGGCGTTTGTTATGCTAATTATCCGATGGGTAACTTTATTGCACGTAGAGGGCCTCAGGGTGAAAAGGGAACAGATGGAACAAATGGAACAAACGGAACGAATGGTGCTGACTGTAATCCAAGTGAGACGCGTACGCGTTGCGGTCCAAATTTGACTGTCCAATGTTATGAAAATAATGTAGTGTCCCAAAAAACTGGTGTAAAGATAGAAAGATCCAGTTGCCCCGCCGGTGGCAGTCCGATAGTTTCTTATCTTTTTGATAATGAGTGTGGGGTTACGGTTAATACAGTGACCGATGTGCATGAGGATAATGATTTGTCCAAGCCCGTTACACATAAAAGGGTAACGTTTAAAAACACTTGTACCAATTCGGTTTTGTCTGAAGAGGCCGATATTCCTGTTGGTCAAGATGGCAATAATTGTGATGCTGGGGTTGAAGTAACACCATGTTCGCCAAGTACGGATGTGAAATGCGGGGCAAACGGGAGTGCCAATGCATCAAGAACGGGCGTAAGGATACGCAGAAAGGCATGTGATGGAACGATAGATAGCGGTTTTGCTGCACAATATATATTGCATGGTGATGATGGAACATCATTTAATTATTTGGGGACCGTTGCCAATTGTAATGCTTTGCCGACAAGTCCGACACCATCCGCCAATGACGCGTATTTGGTTAAAGGAACTGGATTGGGCAGGGTTTGTATTTATACAGGAAATGGTTGGCCAACATGTCCCGATGATTGTGCGGAATTTACCGGACCAGCTGGAGATAATAATTGTACTGGATTGGAAACTTCATTAACGGCGGTAAAGAATACAACATTGAACTATACTGGTCCAAGTCAATCCAGTAATAATTTACCTTATTATACGACCAAGGGAAAGATGGTGACCAGTTATACGCCGTGTAATCCAAATGCAACTCTTGAGGACAGTTTGCAAGAAGATCCTTGTGAATTGATTAAGGCACCGAGTGGCAGTACGTGTACTGGTTCAAAGAAAGCATATTATGAATGCAAAACACAGGCAGCAGCTGGTAGTTTAGCCAAAGGCGCAATATATAATCTTTGTGTTTCAACGACCGGCGATTCGATTGCTGATGCGTTGGATGCTGCTGCGGCGGCGGTGGACCCGTGTGTCGGATTGTCGGTAGAAACGGATAAAGTAGCCAGAACGAAGTCCACTAGCAGGACTTATTCTGGAACGGGGGCTACACGTGGTGCAATCAGTTATGCAACAGTTACACGGAATACTTGTTCCACAACAACGCCCACGGAAACAACTTATGAATATGATACGTGTAAAGAAATACCACAGGTTTTGGGCAGTTGTTCGGGGAATGATAAAGCGTATCTGGAATGTATCGATCAGACTAAGGCCACAGATGCCAGTGATCGGACATATAATGTTTGTCAAACGGTGCCGTCAAATACATCATTGTCGAATAAAGTGGAAACGGCAGTGACCACGGCGACGAATGCCGCAAGCCAGGTGTCGAACAAATTGGATGCAAATGCGTTAACGGTTGGAAGTGATGGAACTCTTAAGTATGGTGCTTCTTGTTCAACCAATATCGCGGGGGTTACAACAGTAAGGGTAAGTGATAATTGGTATAGAAAGTATGCGGTTTATACCTCTTGTGGCAATGACACCACAGCCAACAGCAAATTGCGAGTGTGGTTGGACAATTTCTGTTCACAAAATGGTTATACTTGGTCTTCAACATCTGGAACTAATTGCTATAGTTATGATTTTACGGGATCGGCGAATGAATATAAATTTGATTTGTATGTAGAGATAGATGGTAACGATATTGTGCATCCAGATAATATTGATTATATGATTTCAAATAAGATTACCGACGAAGGTGTTCTTACGGCGACTAATATTGGGGCTCAATTAACAACTGGTGGTGCGTTAGAGGATGTCGTTACTACTAGTAATTTGGCGGATAGTCTTGCAAATGATACTGAGGCTGTTTTCAATTTTGGAACAAACGGCAGTCAGGTAAATATAACGTTTGGTGATGTTATAGAATTGTTACATGCCATTACAGGAAATTGTACGGTAAGTACCAATAGTTTGCAACGGACGGTTTCATGTAGTAATGGTGAACTGGGTAAACAGCTAAATGTAGATAGGCAAATTGGTATGGTATCACCATAAAATAACACAAAAGGGTTCGGAAATCCGAACCCTTATTATATTCAAATGTAATAAGTTATTCGTTTTCGGTAAGTGATTTTAGCAAAGCCATCACGGATTCGCGTTGTTTATTACTGGCCAATTTCCAATACATGCGGATTAATTCCAAACTTTCCGTGCGAATCAACGGGTCATCCGAACTTGGTGAATGGACGTGTATTGACTTGCTAGATTTCGTTTCGTCCGGCATATTCCCGGGCAGTCCAACAAAAAAGAACGATACCGGTGTTTGCATCGCGCGCCCTATTTCGAACAAGCGTGATGCAGATATGCGGTTGTCCGCACTTTCGTATTTTTGAATTTGCTGAAAAGTAACGCCACATACATGCGCCAAATCCTTTAATGACATGCCCATCATGGTGCGACGTAACTGCATCCGCTTTCCGATATGTTGGTCAACTGTCGATGGTATATATGCTTTCCCAGACATAATTTGTCCTTTTGTATGATACATTTCCTATCTTTTATACAATGTTTTTTTTTGTTTTGCAATCAAAAAAGCCCTGTGTTATTATGTTTTTGATACAGGAGAAAAGATATGAAAAAGACGGTTGTTTTATGTATTTTGGATGGGGTCGGCTATAACGCGGACACGGTGCATAATGCGGTCGCGATGGCAAAAATGCCCTATTTTAATAGGTTGATAAAAAAGTATCCGAATTCACTTTTGCGTGCTTCCGGCACGGCGGTTGGATTGCCTGGAAATTTAATGGGAAATTCAGAGGTTGGACATATCTGCATCGGTGCTGGACGCGTAGTGATGCAATATCTGTTGCGTTTTGCACGCGAGGATTGGGTAAAAAATAAACCGCTGAACAAATTTATTGCAGATGTTCGACGCGATGGCGGGATTGTGCACTTTGCAGGTCTGATGTCCGGTGGGCGCGTGCATGCGGACGTGCGCGACGAAGTAAAGATTATGAAATATATTTTGGATGCGGAATTGCGGGTATGTATTCACTTTATTGCCGATGGGCGCGACACACCACCTAAATCGGCGTTGAAATATGTGCGAACGATTAAACGCATGCTAAGTCCATATTTTGCGGACGGACGGGTGTTCTTTGGAACACTGTCCGGGCGATACTATACGATGGATAGGAATAAAAATATGGATCGCACAGAAATGGCGTTTAATGCGATTGCAAATGCCCGCGCGGATTCATCGGCACCAACAATAGAAGATGCAATCAAACAGTCCTATGCCGCCGGTGTGACGGACGAATTTTTCAAACCGACCATTATCAATCCAACACCGATTTCGGCGCGCGATGGGTTCGTTTTCGGTAATTACCGCAGCGATCGTGCGCGGCAAATCGTTCGCGCATTGTTAAAGACACAGGCGCATATATTGTGCTTTTCACAATATGGAGAAGGGTTAAATGAACATTGCCCTGCACTGCTTACTGATATCCCAGTTGACAATACTTTGGGCGATGTTGTTGCGGCGGCGGGCCTTTCGCAATTGCGAATTGCAGAAACGGAAAAGTATAACCATGTTACTTATTTTATGGATGCGGAACGGACGGTTGACTATCCGAACGAAGAAAAAGTCCTGATTGATTCGCCTGCGGTTGCAACCTTTGATATGAAGCCGGAAATGTCCGCTAATAAAATTACGGCGGCGCTGTTACCACGGATTGGGCGGTTCGATGTTGTTATGTTGAACTTTGCCAATGGTGACATGGTTGGGCATACCGGAAACGAAGCGGCGACCGTGCGGGCGATGGAGTGTTTGGATAAACAACTGGCCCAGATTGCGCCGGCGGTGCTTTCGGTCGATGGCAAGATGCTTATTATCGCAGACCATGGAAATGCGGAAAAAATGTGGGATGACAAGGCAAATGCACCTTGGACCGCGCATACCAACAACAAAGTGCGGGCGATTTTGGTAAGCGAACCAAAGTACAAGAAAATAAAGAACGGTGGCCTTGCCGATGTCGCCCCAACGATTTTGAAGTTGTTGGGGATAAAACAGCCGGCGGAAATGACCGGAAAGTCGCTGGTTTAGTGGTTAGTGTTAGTAAAAATCCCGCATGCGCGGGATTTTTAGTACTGTTTTTGCGACCTAAAGAACTCGGCCATCTTTTCTTCCATTGTAAAATTACGCAATATCTTATATTCTGTGTTTCTATTTGGGTTGGTATCCGGTTTGACCAAAATTTTGTCGCCAGTTTTTGTGGGATAAAATTTCCATTGCCATGCAAATTCGGTGTCGTTGATTAAATCTAGGGTTATAAGGCCAAATCGTTTGCCGGTAATCCGCAATTGTTTCGCGCCATTGTTGAGGGAGTTTTCGTCAAGAACCAGCATAATATCACAGTCGCACATATTATACCGGACCGGCCTTAGGGTGTTTTTTTTGCTAAGCCATACCAAGCTGCCTATGCCAAGGCTGGTCCAATTTTCCGTACCTTTGAATGTTACGATTTCTGAGTCATAAGACATTGTCGGAACCAATGTGACACGTTGTGTCGATTTGCGTGGGTATCGTTTGTCGGCAATCATATATTCTTGGTATAATAATCTTTCTTCTCTTGTTAATTTGGGGTCGGTATTCATTTTTTTACTCCTGTTTGTTATCTTTCCGCCGTTTGGCGAAGAATTCGCGCAGCAGTTCGGCGGATTCGTTCGCATATTCGGGCAATTGAATTATATTTGGGTGCCAAAGGTGTTTGTCGTTGTCGAAAACCCGCGCATTTGAGGTTATGCCCCCGCCCTTTTCGTCCGTTGCCGCAAAGTAAATGTTGTGGATTCGCGCAAAAGAAATCGCGGTCGCGCACATGGCACAGGGTTCCAGCGATACATATATATCGCAATCGTCAAGGAATTTGACCCCTAGTTTTTTACATGCGCGGTTTATCACGACAATTTCCGCGTGCAGTGTTGGGTTTTGTTTTCGTTGGACCAGGTTTTCCCCGCGGGCAATAATTTTGCCACCCTGCACAATCGCCGCGCCAATCGGCACATCGCCCGCCGCGCCCGCGCGCCGTGCCAAATTTAAAACTTGCTTCATTATGTTCATCGGTGTAAAGTTTTGCACATGGATTCAAAATTGCAAGTGATTTCTGGGGCGTATCGTGGACGAAAACTCATGTTGCCCCGCTCTGCACGGCCGACCCAGAATATGGCGCGGGCGGCGGTGTTTAATATGCTGGCCGAAATACTTTTGGAACCGTTTAGCAAACTGAACGCATGGGACGCTTTTGCAGGGTCGGGGGCACTCGGGGTCGAAGTTTTGTCGCGCTATGTGGGTTCGACGGTTATATTTACTGACACATCGCCCGATGCGGTGCGTGCGATAACCGAAAATGTGCATGGCGTTGATTGGGCGCGGTATAAAATCGATGCGTCTGATGCGGCAACCCGTATTTGGAAATACGGCCCGCGTGTCAATTTGGTGTTTGTTGATCCGCCTTATGAAGATGCGCGGGTTGGAATTGACTTTGTGGCAAATTTGGCGGATTCTGTGCGTGCCGGCACGATTGTTGTTCAGGAAATTGAAAAGATTGTGCCCTATACACCCGACACGACAAAGTGGAAAATCTTGCGTGATAAAACCTATGGCCGTGCGCGGTTTCTGATTTTGCGGCGGAACGATAACAAATAACTTGATTTTTCAATAAATCTGGTGCATAATGCGGGGCGCACAACACCCTTGGAGGTTGTGCAAAGTTGAAAAAATTGCAAGCAAAAGGATAAAAAATGGCAATTGAATTAAATGCAGAGATTCGCAATGTTGCCGGCAAGGGGGCCGCACGTGCAATTCGTAATAACAAAAATATCCCCGCCGTCGTTTATGGTGAAAAAAAGGATCCGGTCGCGATTGAAATTTCTGGCCGTGATTTTGCGCCTATTGTTCAGATTCCGGCGCTGCGGACAAAACTGTTTCACATTACGACAAAAAATGGTAAAGAAGACGCGATGTTGATGGATATTCAATATCACCCGGTATCCGACAAAATCGTTCACGTTGATTTCAAGCGCATCGATGTTAAAAAGCCCGTTTGCGTGTCCGTTCCGGTAGAGGTTATAAATGCCGACACGTCCAAGGGGTTGAAACTTGGTGGTGTTTTGAACTTTGCGGTGCGTAAGGTTTCTTTGGTCGCGTTGGTTGATAAATTGCCGGAAAAAATCGTTTTGGATTTGGCGAATTTGAATATCGGCGATACTGTTCATGGTTCGGACTTGGTTTTGCCGGACGGTGTGTCATTGGGCTTGCACCAGGCGGATTTAGCGTTCGCAACAATTGGTGGTAAGATGCCGGAAGAAGCCGATGCCAAGAAGCCGGCAGCGGCGGCAACCGCGGCACCTGCGGCGGCGGCACCTGCGAAGAAGTAAGTTTGATGTAAATAATAAGTATGAAACGGCGCAATGCGCCGTTTCTTATTTTTACTTGACTAAAATTTATGAAATTTGATAAAATTATTTGTGTTAAAAGGAACAGGAGAGTTAAATGCGTATCCGGAATATTTGGGCGTTCTGTTTAGTGGTGTTTACGGTTTGTGCGGCCTATGCAGAAGGCGGAACGTCTAATGCCCTGCCAAGGCCTACAACAAAAAATTATGTTGATACCATGGCCGCCAACAAACAAGAAGAAATTTCTGCGCAGACCGGAAACTATGTCGTTATGTATCCGGATAGCACAAGTGGTGATATTAATCACGACGGTGACGGTGAAATTGATGCGCGGCACGTGTCAGATGTTTTGACGGGAACGGCATCTGATAATGTTACGGTGGCGGATGTCGATATTCCGACTGTTGGTGCGGTAAATGCGGGGCTTGATGGAAAACAGGCGAATATTCCGGCGGAAACTGCGGGAAATATTGTTACATATTCGGGAATGGCGGGAAGGGTTCAATCGCATGATTTGTATAGGGCCAATCAGGCATATAATGCCAATGGACTTATAGAGGCGAATCATGCCAATACCGCGATTCAAACAGGTCTAAATAGTCACCTTAGTTGCACAAACAATACCGGTCCCAATAACGAATGTTGGTTGTATAAAATAAATACTCAGGCGGCTGGAACGGTTTATACGCCAACGGCGCCCAGTGGTGGTGGTAACGGATAAATTTTTCGTTTTATAAAAAAAGATGCCTTGGGCATCTTTTTTAATTTATTCACGGGTTCCAATGTATGTATTTAAATCTGCGGCAACGTGTAAAAGTGGGTCATCAGGTTCGATATACGCATTTGCGGTTTTAATGGCGGGAATATTCGGGTCGGCACGCACATCACCTGCAGCGTAAAATTCTGAGAGTGGCACAGTTACGCACTCGCGTCCACGCAACGCCGTCATAACGTATGTTTCATTGTTTTCAATCGCGTCTAATGCGCAAGTTGCCATTTTTGTGGCAAGTATCCTGTCGCCTGCGACGGTATCGCCCGCGCGTTGAATATAATCTGGGAAGGCCGTTCGGTTTGTAATTCCGGCCGCCGTAAGCTTGCGTGAAATCATGTCCGCCGGTCGTCCAGAATGCCCACGTAAGGTTATTCCTTCGGATACCATAATGATACCATAATCACGATCTACAGATTTTATATGTTGTACCAATTCATCGACATCAAACTTTATTTCCGGAACCAAAATCGCATCAGCACCAACCGCAATCCCAGCGTGCAATGCAAGTCGCCCACAATCGCGCCCCATGGTTTGTACCACAAACCAACGATGATGACTGCGTGCAGTCAATAGTATTTGATCGCAATATTTTGTTAACTGTTCAACCGCTGTATCAAAACCAATTGTGCAGTCGGTTAGCGGGATATCAAAATCAATGGTCTTTGGAATACATACCAATGACAAATCATGATAAATTTCACGATTTAGCCATGCGAGAGAAAAACTGCCGTTGCCGCCAACCAGTACAAGTGCGTCCAGTTTCAATTTCGCCAACGCATCACGCAGGGTTTTATTAAACTCTTTTATTTTTCCGGTCTGAACCGCCTTTTCAAAATTCAACATGCACGCATGACCATTATGTAGGAAACTGCCCGCAAGCCTCGCATTTTCAATTGGTACGGTGTCAGGTTTCATTTCTATTATATTTATTGGTTTGCTGCACAGGCCGTCTGTTCCATCAACAATTCCAAATGTTTGCCATCCGCGAATCTTGGCGCCCAAAACAACACGATTTATCACAGTGTTCAAGCCACTGCAATCGCCGCCAGTTGTCATAATTGCTATTTTTTTCATTTTTTCTCCATTTTTCTAGGCAATTATATCATAAATAAGTTGACAAAGAAATACTTTTTATGTTATTTTGTCCATTGGTAAAAGATACCCACCAAAGGAATACAAAATGGCAAATAATAATACCGCAGTCATGGGAAAAACAAAACGTTCAACTGATAATATGATTGATGATGCAATCGCACAACAAGATGGTTGGCTTTCGCGTCGCCGTCATTTTACACGCAGGTTTTTAAAATCACTTAATGATAATGATGAAGATAAAGTCGTTAATTCAGAAACAACAAAGACTGTAAAAACATCATATGAGAAAGACGAGCGTAAAAATTCTGTATGGCGCGAATATTGGTTCCCTATACTTTGTGCTTTGATAGTTTTGTTTGTCGCAATTTGGGCCATGTTTGGTCAAACGAATGCTGGACGCGATATTGTTATATTACAGGCACCTGAAAAACCCGTAGAAATACAAACAACAATCAAAACAAATCAGAAATCTGCAACAACAATAACAGATAAGCCAACATTTGATATTGTTCGTATTAAACCAAATGGAAAGATTGTTGTGGCTGGGCGGTGGCAACCGAATAAAAATGTTTCGATTGTGTTAAATGATAAAATTATTGCGACAGAACGGACAAATAATGATGGCGAATTTGTTTATGCACCCGGTCGTGGTTTAAGGCCTGGTAATTATACGATGTCGCTAATTGGCGCAAAACCGGATAAAAAATCCGAAGACAAAGTTTTCCTTTATGTATCTGATGTTGATTATCGTAATTCTGTGTCGTTGCTTATGACGCGTGATGGCAGTCATGTTATGCAATCGCCCGCAATACTTAAAGATGGCGATTTGATTGTTTCAAAGATTGATTATCTGGATACCGGGCGTATTGTTGTAACCGGCGACGCATTGCCGCGCCTGCGTGTGTCACTTACGCTAAATGATATATTCTTGGGGGATGCACGCGTATCAGATTATAAACATTTCGGACTTGGTGCGGATGTTGGTAAATTGGTTCCAGGTCGGGAATATACACTGGAGGTTCGCCTGCGTGATGCGGACGGTCAAACAATAGCAACGATAAATCATACTTTTGTTATGCCGGAAATGACTGGCGACAATGATACTTTCTATACCGTGCGTCGTGGCGATTGCCTTTGGATTATTGCACGCAACTTTTTGCGCAAAGGTGTGCTGTTTAGCATTATCGCCGAACGCAACAGTATTGAAAATCCTGATTTGATATTCCCAGAGCAATTGTTACAAATTCCAATGAAATAAAGAGGGTATAATTATGATTAATCGAAGATTGACGGAAAGAACATATTACAAGGCGGGCGATATTATTTACGACTTGCCAGCTAAATTGAAATATGCCAAGGAATCTGAAAGACGGCGTCATACACGTTTTAACGGTTGGGGCGATTTGGCAAGACTGTTCCAAGATGAAAATTCAAGGTGAAAACACAGATTATTATGAACGAGATACGCTATAAAATTATACTGAATATGGCCGGTAACCCTAAAACCGAACTTGAAGAAGATTGGCAAGAATTGATTCAGCGATTTAAGGTTTTGCGTTATCGGGTCGCTTCTTCTGGGAACAAGGATATTTTGATCGAGATTTCCCAGCAAGAGAATGTTTTGACCGCTAATAAACCCAGCAAAAAGGTATATCGTTCGGTTCGAAAAAAGTTGACTGAATTAGAAGAAATTATTCGTGGTGTTGGTGAATATTCACGTTGATATTTTTCCACTGGACAATTTGGTTGGATTGATATAAACTTCTGTAACACTGCGGGCGTGGTATAATGGCAGCACGAAAGCTTCCCAAGCTTTAGACGAGGGTTCGATTCCCTTCGCCCGCACCACGAAATTTTATCAGTAATCCGGCATTTTGTGCTGGATTTTTGTTTCGTAGTAAAAAATGTTGATGCAAAAAAATCCTTAAAAAACTAACACTTTTTGCTTTTGGCACACTTGAAAAACAAAGGGAAAAAACTATGTTCAAAAAGTGTAAAGCAAACTGTCAAGCAAATTGCAGAAATGGTAAATGATTGCACCCTAGGGTGCTAAGGTCTAATTAAAACATTCCATATTGCTCCAAATTCACACCGTGGTGAAGATTTGCAATTTTAGAACACATGGGGTATTACCGCAATATATCAGTTTGTAATCGTTATCTGTTTATCTACATTGATATTTTTTGCAAAGATTTCGTCGTGCGATACCAACAATATTGCACCACGATATTGATTCAATGCATCTTCCAATATCGCAATACTTTTGATTTCAAGGTTGTTTGTCGGTTCGTCCAAAATCAATAAATCCGGTTGTGATGCGCCGCCCAAAACAGCCGCCAATGTCGCCTTTAACAATTCACCCCCGGATAATACGCCGACCTTTTTATTGGATGTGTCGCCGCGAAATCCAAAGTTCGCCGCAATTACATGCGCATCGTGTTTCAGCACGCACGCAATGTCCATTATATTTTCAATGATGGTTTTATTCTTGTCCAACACTGATAAATCTTGATTCAGGTATGCAATTTTACCAAATACTTTGACTGTCCCGGACTTTGGCTTTAATTGTCCGCAAATCAACTTTAATAGTGTTGTTTTACCGGAACCGTTGCGACCAGTAATGCGGATTCTGTCGCCACCGTACATAGAAAAATTAAACCCATTGAAAATCATTCTGTCGCCGTATCCAAATTTCAGGTCAGATATCTGCACCAATTCCTTGCTGTAAAACGGCTTGCTGGGCAACGGTATTTTGATTTTGTCATCAATCATTTGCGATGATAATTCTTGTTGCAAATCCAACTGAGTATCCAGTTTCTTTTGGATTATTGCACGCTTTTTTGCCTCGGTCTCTTGGCTTTTACCTTTCAAGGCATTGGCATCTATACGACTGCGGCGTGAACTTGCGATTTCCTTGGCTTGTTTAGCCTCATGATGTTGGCGCGTGTTTTGTGCGATATCAATCGTATTATTAAGACGCGCGATTTCTTTCTTGGTATTCACATATTTGGCCATAATGGTTTCTTGCTCGGCACGTTTCTGTGTGACATAGAAATCATAATTGCCACCATAGACACGCAACTTGCCATTCGCGACTTCGATAATCCGGTCCATTTTCTGCAACAATTCTCGGTCATGTGATACAACCACCACGCCGAATGGATACGCCATCAGTTCACTAAAAAATCGTTGCTTGGCATCCGCGTCCAGGTTATTTGTCGGCTCATCCAGCAACAATATCGCCGCACCGCTGTTAAATGCACGCCACAGTTCGGCACTTTGCCGTTCGCCACCACTTTTGGCATCAATTGCATTTATTTGCTTCATCATATATGTGGTTGCACCATGAGCAACATTACCGCTGTCTGGGGCTATTTCGCTGGCCAGTAATTTTAACAGTGTGGTTTTGCCAGAACCATTGTCCCCGACAATGGCCACGCGGTCAGAATTGTTAAATACTGCCGACACACCATCCAAAATTGGATTTGATGAATCATAAGAAAAAGATACGTTTGATAAAGAAATTGTTAACATGATAAAAACCTTTTAATATTGCAATTAACGGGCGCATATTTCTATGCACAGTTTGTTTGATAAGAATTACAATATTACATACGCATCGGTTTTTATTCTTTTGTTTCAAGGGAATTTTAGCATATTTAGGTCAAAAGTCAAATTTTATTTTTGTATAATATGGCAATATGTTTGTTGACCGGGTATGTTTTGTGGTATAATTGCTCTATAATCATAACAGAGGGGTTATCATGGTCAAAATACCAACAATTAAAGAAATGGAAAATTTCTTGTTGCGGGATTCCAAAACAAGTGATTTAGTGGCGGCTGGCGACACAAAGGCGAAATCCCCAGATACAATGCTTACTGCAAAACAAGTCCGGCATGAAATATCCGTATTCGCGCGTGTGCTGATAAATGTGTATTGTGGTTGGCCTTTTCATGATGAAATACTGAAACGAAAAATTCTGCGGATATTGACAGATATTTATAACGATGCACATGAGATGACATCGCTGGAATTACTGGAACAATTAAGACCATGTATTGAAATTATACCAGATAATCATATAAGTCTTCGCATGGTTGGGTATGATAAGGGAGTGCGTACAGGATTGCGTAAACCCAGGCCAAATGTTGGTTCTAATGTTGCAGGTGCCGAAAAGTTTATTGTCGAGTTAAAAAACGGTATTGGTATCATTGGTGTTCGAACATTATCAAAATGGTCCGCAGAAGAACAAGAAAGTTTCGAACAGCAATGGCGAACAATTTTGCCAAAGGCAAAAACCTTGATAGTTGATTTACGAAATAATGGTGGTGGCGACAGTACCCCAACAGATATTTTAGCATCACATATACTGGGGCAAGAGTATCCAACAGCACGCCGAGAATTTATCCGTAATAATCCAGATGCAAACGCAGTCAAAAACCTATACAAACGACCTGATATCGAGAAGTTTAAAGTAGATTCAATTGAAGACCCCGTAATTTTTGAAGATAATACTAAAAAACCGTTGCCGAAATTCAATGCTGAAAAGGCGGGATTTAGTGGACCGATATATATCTTGATAAACGGTGGTGTAATGTCGTCTGGCGAAATGTTTTGTACCAGTATTCGCAATTATCCAAACGCAAAATTTATTGGTGTAAACACGCGTGGTGGCGAAGTTTACGGATATAACTATGCGCACCTCTTATTGCCGCACAGCAATATAAAATTCAATGTTGGTTGTGTGTATCGTGAACTGTTTGTTAAGAACTTTGAATTGAACGGATACAGTCCGGATATTGTATGCGAAGATGGCACCGATGCAATGGATATGGCTCTTTCCAAGTTAAAATTGCCCCAAAAACACATAAATCATCAAGAAGGTCGTAATAAATAATATTATATCATAACGGTGAAAATTGATAATTGTATGTTTTTATAGTATAATTCGGTATACATGGAGTCAAAATGGTGTTGTTATTGGAACAATTAGAACAACGTTTTTTAGAGATTGCCCCAGAAAATAGGTTTCGGGTGAACAAACTGCCAAATTTTCCGTCCGATATAGATAAAACCATATCGAAGGGATCGGCACGTACAGATGTGGCCATGCTTGCGAAACTTTTGATTCAAGCATATGGTGGATGGCCTTTTTATTCAAAATTATTACGGCGTAAAATATTGACGGTATTATCACGCATATATAATTCTATATCTGGACCGATTAAAATACGTGAACTATACGAACAATTAAAATCGATTGTGGCAATGATGCCCGACCGCCACATTATGATTGGTGCCGATAAAAATCCGGCTATTAACATGGAGCTACCCATAAATATTGGTGATAATCTGGTAAAATCTCGTAATATAAATAAACCGTATCTTATAGAAAAACGTGGCCGGATTGGGATTATTGCAATATCACGATTTTTTGCACCAGACGATACGGATGATTTAGAACATATTCGACAGCGGGTTTTAGACATCATGTCAGGAACAGATGCGATTATTATCGACCTGCGTAATAATGGCGGTGGTAGCATGCATATTGCATCAATGCTAGGGAAAACATTATCCGGATACGATTGGATACCACGTTCACGGCGAATGTTCACACGTAATACACCACTAGCCCGTAAATTGCACCAATATATCACGGATTTTCCAGCAATCAAAAATATTCCAAACAACGCTAAGGACCCTGTTATGATTGTTGATAATTCTAAGTTTAAAATGCCAAGAAATCATAAATGGGCATTCAGTGGTGATATATACATACTGGTTAATAACCGGTCAGCATCCAGTTCAGAAACGGTCATAGAATACCTGAAATATAATCCACACACGAAATTGATTGGTACACATACCAGTGGTTGTAATCAATATGTACACTATCGGTTTATTGAATTATTGGGGTCTGGTATCCATGTGCGATTGCCGTTGGTTTATAAAGAAGTATCACATGTAAAATCCCAGAAATTTGAAATGCATGGATACACACCTGATATAGAATGCGAGTCCAGCACCGATGCAATGGATTTGGCGCTGACCGAGGCAAATAAAAATTTGATTGCAAAGAACATGTGTCACTAAAGAATTCTTGAAAAACGAAACAAACTTTATTCAACGGATAGGGTGGTAAAAAATCGTTTATTTTTCCAAAAAATCGTGATATTTTACAAAAGTGCCAAGCAAAGTGTCAGGCAAAATGATAAAAAACAGGTAAAAAGCGGCTAAAAAAGCGAAAATATGGTCCCCTTCGCCCGCACCAATCTTCGCGTCTGCGATGCTTTGGGTGGCGTGCTACCCAAGCAGAACAGGTATACAAGGGGCCGTTGCTGCGGAGGTTACAAAGGAATATTTGAAATTTATGCATCGGAATATCTTAGCACGCGCCCGCGGTATCATAGAACTTGGCGAATCTTATTGATTTTTTACCTTTTTTGCGATATAACAGCGCCATATAAAACAGGAGATAAATTATGGCAAATGAAAATCTTAACCCTTTATTGGCGGCCCAGGCACGTGTAAAATCTGCGTGCGACAAGTTGGGGCTTGATAAAAATGTATATGAAATTCTACGTAATCCGGCACGCATTATTGAAGTACAAATTCCGGTTAAAATGGACAATGGTACGATTAAAACATTTACCGGGTTTCGTGCGCAACACAATACGGCTCTTGGCCCCAGCAAGGGTGGAATTCGTTTTCACCCCGATGTATCGCGTGATGAAGTGTCGGCGCTTTCTATTTGGATGACGTTTAAATGCGCGGTAACTGGCCTGCCCTATGGCGGGGCCAAGGGTGGAATCATCGTTGATCCGAAAACATTGTCTGCGGGCGAATTGGAACGGTTGTGTCGCGGATATGTTGATGCAATTTATCCGATTTTGGGTGAAAAGTCCGATGTTCCTGCACCGGATGTCAACACTAACGGTCAAATTATGTCGTTTATGATAGATGAATATATTAAACTTTCAGGCAAAAATTCGTTTGGAACATTTACCGGCAAACCGGTTGAATTAAACGGTTCACTTGGGCGGACAAGTGCAACGGGGCTTGGAATTTCAATTACAATTGCATCTGCATTAAAAACATTGGGCAAAGACATAAAAGGTGCAACAATCGCAATCCAAGGTTTTGGTAATGTAGGCAGTTTTACAGCAAAATGTTCACATGATATGGGTGCAAAAATTATCGCAATCGCCGAATGGAACACGATACTTTATAATGAAAAAGGTATAGATATTGATGCGCTTATGGAATATAAAAACAAGAATAATGGCAGTATTGCAGATTTTCCAAACGCAACGGTAATCAATGCAGATGATTTTTGGGGCTTACCCGTGGATGTTTTGTCACCATGTGCAATGGAAAATACAATCAATAAAGATACTGCGCCACTTATCAAAACAAATTTGATAGTAGAAGGTGCAAACGGCCCAACAACACTGGAAGCCGAAGAAATGTTACTGGCGCGCGGTGTTATGATTGTGCCGGACATCTTGGCGAACGCCGGCGGGGTTACGGTTTCGTACTTTGAATGGGTGCAAAATCGATACGGGTATTATTGGCCGGAAAGCGAAGTCGAAGATAAAGAACGCACAGCAATGATTTCAGCATTTGATGCAATATATAAAATCAAATGTGAATATAACGTCAGCATGCGTGAAGCCGCATATATGTATTCGATCAAACGTGTCGCGGCCGCGATGAAATTGCGTGGATGGTGTTAAAAAAAACTTGCGAAAAAATAGTTATCTGATACACTTTGAATATTGGGGGGCAAAATGAAATCAATATATGTTGTTTCTATTGTTGCAGTAATGGCTGTCAGTGCGGCATTTGCTGTATCAACAATCCCAACTGCCGATCGTGTTGGACTTGCCACACTTGAATATGTTGATGCCACGGTTCAGGAAAAAATTGCTCCTGGCACGACGGGTAGTGTTGTTGTCTATGACGGTGTTGACAGCCAAACAGACCAGCCCCAGTTTAGCGAGGTTGCAATTTTCGACGGCACAAACACTTATGACGAAACGACGGATTATAACAAATTTATCACGGCTGATCCCATTGCGGATGTTGCGACAGCGGCCGAAACCCTGACTATTCCGGATACGGAATTGGTATGTGCGAATTCACCGGAATGTTCGCTTTGGACAAGACCGGTGGCCAGTGCAATGGTTACTGTTTTCGAAGAAGGCACATTTGCACCATTGACGGCCGTTGCGGCCCCACAATGCATGGTTGATGGCGCAACCGGGTGCACCAGTGATTCTGATTGTTGCAATTATTGTGACGATTCCGGAAAAATACCGACTTGTGCATCGTGCAAGCAAGGTGAAGCTAGTTGCACACTTGGCGCGGAATGTTGTTCGAAAACTTGTGAAAAAAAAGGCACGTGTGCAGAGGCAGCTTCAGAGTGCGCCAAATCAGGTGAGTCATGTTTAAAGCTTGAGTGTTGTAAAGGACTTACATGTGGAAAAAATGGGGTATGTAGTTAAAATTTCCTAGTGGTGGTTTTCTGTAAACAACTTGTCCATGGCATGGGTACGTTACCTGCACTGTAAAAAACTTATACTTCCGAATTTAGCAATACCAACACGTATATTAAAGAATGGGGTGTTAGTATCATTTTGCGCTGTTTTTGAAACACCTGTTGTCTATACAAAGATTGCTACAACAGTCAGAATCATAAGAACAGGTTGCGCCATCAACCATGCATTATGGTGCAGCCGTGGTAAAAGGGGTAAATGTGCCCGATTCAACCAATGATTTCACACTGCCGGGGGTGGGTTTGGTCCAAAGCGAACATTCCGGCGAATTTGCACATACCAATGTTGTATCGGGAATTGTGGTGTGTTCCACCGCCGCGGCAAAGTCCGCCACGACACCCGCAACCGCAAGTAATTCCGCATCATTATTTGCATTATATGTTGCGGATCCATCATAGGTTCCAACCTCATCAAACTGGGTTTGGCCGGTGTTTGAATCCACACCATCATAAATAAGGATGTTTCCCTCTGTGCCGGATGTTATAATTTTTTCCTGGGTCATGTTATCGACGTATGCCTTGGATACAATGTTGTTGTCCGCACCGGCCACGCCGGCGACCAGTATCGCAATAATGGAAATAATATACCCTGATTTCATCTTTTCCCCCGATAAACAGAGTGTATCAGATAATCCTTTTTTAATGCAAGTGATTTTTATGAGCCAAGTGATTAGAGATGAGTGCCACTTGTCCCGGCGCAAACACCATTTACACACAGCCCACCACAGCAATATGTGCCACCATAAATAACATTGCACGATTCGCCATCAGGCCTACATCTGCATACACTATTGACACAATTCTTGCTACAACAAGAAGCAACTACACCGTTCGTGCACGTGGCGCCATTAGCGTCACATATTGGGTTTAATGATGAACTGCAAACGCCATTGGTGCAACTAAGTGTACCACAGCATTCGGCATCGTCACTGCATGTTGCACCGGCAACCTTGCAATTGGTGCATACTGGATGCGCCTGATTACTTGAATCATCACAATAATTACAGCATCCGGTTGGATTGTTGGTGCAATCGGCACCGTCGGACAAACACTGTTGCCCGCTGCTGGCCACGCAAGTTCCATTGCTGCACGTGCCCCCGCAACATTCAAGTTCAGTTTCGCATGGATCCCCAAGGGCCGCACATGTTAAACAGACGGATGACTTGCTGCCGTTACAATAAAGGCCACTGCAACAATCAGATTCTTGGTTCGCCCCGGAAAAAGTACATCTTTGGTTAAATCCAACACATTGCCCACCACTGTTGACGGGGGTTGTGAACGGACTAAATTTGCCGGATGGTGCAATTCGAAGCGTTGCATTTTCCGTCGGAACGGTCCAAAGTGAACAGTCCAAATTCGCACATACCAACCGGTCATCGGGAACCGTTACATCTTCTAACGTTTGGACCATGTCCGCAACGACACCCGCGACAACAAGACTAAACTCGTCATTACTTTCATCATAATCATCGGATCCGTCATATACCGACCTGGGCACAAAATCGGTTTGTCCACGATAATCATCATCTGTTCCCCGTATTGATACGGGTAAACCAGAGTGGGTGGCTCCGTTAAATTTTGTCTTATCTTGTCGGGTAACATCAACATACGCCTTGGACGCAAGGTTTGTTCGATCCGTTGCATTTATCGTTACGGTTGCGCACGCTGCACCGGTGGTCAACGCCATAATAATGGAAATAATATATTTTGATTTCATCTTTTCCCCCGATAGCCCAAGTGTATCATATAACCATTTTTTTGCAAGAAAAAAATTGTGCACTGCGTTTGTGGTGACTGACATCGTGTAAAAAAACGGAAATAAACATTGACTTTTGCGTGTTTATGGTTCATAATCACTGCGCAAATCCCGAAGATTGCCATTTTAATCAATCCTGTATGCGGTATTGCATAAGGCACATCATCCGTTGAGTTTCAACCTTGGTGTTGGTTTTCTTTGTGGGGCAAACAGTTAACAAAAAAAGGAGCAAAATATGGCAACTGTTATTCGTTTGGCGCGTTATGGTGCAAAAAAGCGTCCGTATTATCACATTGTTGTAACAGATTCGCGTAATGCGCGTAATTCCGGTAATGTGTTAGAGGTTGTGGGTAAATACGACCCGATGTTGGCGCGTGATAACGAAAAACGCGTGATTCTTAAAATAGATGAAATCAAGGCGTGGATGGCAAAAGGTGCAAAACCGTCCGACCGTGTGTATCGTTTCTTGGCGAACGCAGGGTTGGTTGCAAAGCGCGCGATTCCGGTTCAGACAAAGAAAAATCTGCAATCTGAAAAAACATTGCAAAAGATAAAGGACAAGGCCGATAAAGCCGCAAAACTGGCCGAAGAAAAAGCCGCCGCAGAGGCAGCCGCTAAGGCCGCAGCCGAAGCGCCAGCAGAAGAACCTGCAACAGAGGCCACAGCGGAATAATGCAGTATCAGAAAACCAAACTTTCGCCGTACCCAAATTGGCTTTGTCGCAAGGCGTTGCGTTTCGTGTTTGATACGCTCGATTTCGATACCGATTATGCCAAGAATACTGTACGCGAAAGCTATCTTTTGAATCTTGGAATTTTGCGCGAATATGCCCGTGATAATCATTTGGATGAAATGTCTTTTATCTTGGATATTCATGATATTTTGCTAAAATCTGAAAAGGCGCATGAAATCTGATAATCGCATCTTGGTTGGAAAAATTGTTGCACCCCAAGGAATTCGGGGCGAGGTTCGCGTTCAGACCTTTACCGAAAAACCGTCGGACTTTCAAAGTTTGGCGGTTTTCGGCGACAAAATTCCGGCCGGCACGTTGCACTTTGTGCGCATAGTTCCAAATACAAATGTCGTGATTGCCCGCGTTGATGGGGTCGGCGATCGGAATATGGCAGAAACTTTGCGTGGCACAGAATTGTATGTCAATCGTGATGATTTGCCCATGCCGCGTGACGGCGAATATTACCAGGCGGACCTGATTGGTATGACCGTTGTGCGTGGTGGGATAAAATTGGGGCGTGTTGCGTGTTTCCAGAACTTTGGTGCCGGCGACATTATGGAATTAGAAAATGGCGAAATGGTGTCTTTTGCTGGGGCGAGTGTAGATTTCGAAAAGAAAATAATAACGGTAAAATAATAAAAAGGGGAAAAATATGTATAGAACTTTTAATATTCAAATTATAAGTGAACAATGCCCAGATGGCCAGAAAACTTGCCCGGTTCAAGAACATCTTGGAAAACAGCAATTGCTTCGTCCAACAATAAATGAATCTTTATATGCGCCTGCAAAATCGCTTCAGGTGGACGAATTTGTTGCGCTTTGGAATGAGATGAAAAACATTTGCGCGAATTGCAAGAGCAAATAAAAAAGGGACACCTATGCGAACGATATATATAAATGAAGAACCTGTGCGTGTTGAAACCGGATGTGGATTGCGGCCGCTGCATAAATGTCCTGTTCAGGTTTGGGCCGAACGCCCAAATATTACCGCTACTATAAATAGAATTTTGCCGTGGCGGCCGATAATTCGCCTATGGACATATGACGACCCAAGTAGATTTAACAAACAAGTTCAAAACCTGTGTGATAGTTGTTGCTATGGCGAGGCGTTTAAAATAAGACAAAACAAGATGAATCTGTTTGAACGGTTTGTTTATTCGATAATAATGGGCAAGAATAAAAATTGTCTGTCGCCCGAAGAATGCCCGGCAATAAAGGCGGAACGTGATGGGAAAAGCGCACAAGATGTTTGTATAATATGCGAACAATGTTGGAATAAGTTAAATAAAAAACAAAGGTGAAATAACATGCGAACTTTTTATGTGAACGAGGCAGAAGTCCAAAAATCTTTAAAATGTCCGGCGGGATTCGCAACGTGCCCGGCGTTCGATTTTTTAAAACTTTGTCCGAATGTGCGATACAGTATACAAGGGCCGTTTAATGTGTCAGCTTTTATTGGACCAGTACAAAATCCGACTGCGATTTCTTTAAAGATTCAATCACTTTGTGATGAATGTTTGCCACGCGAAAAACACCATATAAGACCCCAAAGGGAGCGCTAGGGTGCACTTTAATATACTGACTGTTTTTCCAGAAATGTTTCCGGGGACCCTTGGTGCCGGGGTGGTTGGGCGTGCGCACGCCAATGGAATCTGGTCGTACACGGTCATAAATATTCGCGACTTTGCCATAAACGATTACGGCAGTGTTGATGACACTCAATTCGGTGGTGGCGCGGGCATGGTTATGCGCCCCGATGCATTGGGGGCGGCGATTGATTCAATCAAAAATCCGGGGAAAATTATATATTTTTCGCCGCGGGGGGCGGCGCTCTGTCAAAAAATGGTGCGCGGGTTTGCGGAAAATCCGGAAAATGCGGTTTATACCCTGCTCTGTGGTCGGTACGAAGGAATTGACCAGCGGGTTATCGAAGAGTATAATATCATGGAATTATCCATTGGCGATTACATCTTATCTGGTGGTGAAATTGCCGCGCAAGTTTTTATTGACAGCACGGTTCGCGTGTTGGATAATGTCCTTGGTGGCGGGCTTGAGGCGACCGCTGCGGAAAGTTTTGAAATCGGGGGGTTGGAATGGCCGTTATATACCCGCCCGTCGGTATGGCGTGGACGGAAAGTCCCAGAAGTCCTGCTGTCTGGCCATCACGGCAATATAGAACGGTGGCGGAAACAACAATCGGACGAAATAACAAAAGAACGTCGTCCGGACTTAATAAAGGAAAATAAAAAATGAACATTATTAAAAAAATCGAAGAAAAAAATATCGCAAAGGTCAAAGGTGACAAGGTTATTCCGAACTTTAAGGCCGGTGATACTTTGCGTGTGCATGTGAAAATCAAAGATGGCGACAAATTCCGTATTCAATTATTCGAAGGTGTCGTTATCGCGCGCGATGGTGGCATGGGTAATACCGCATCGTTCACGGTTCGCCGCGAATCTTATGGTGTTGGTGTTGAACGCAAGTTCCCACTGTACAGCCCGGCAATCGAAAAGATTGAAAAGGTTCGTATCGGGCGCGTGCGTCGTGCGAAATTGTTCTTTTTGCGGAAATTGTCCGGTAAAAAGGCGCGTATTGTTGAAGACTTGGCGGCGGCAAGCGCAGAAAAAGGCGCAAAAGCTGAAAAGACCGAAAAATAATACGGTTGCAATCATTCAAAATCCCCGCGAACCCGTGGGGATTTTCTTTTATATAGCGCCACAAACCACTAACACTAACCACTTACACTTTTTTAATTTGACTTGCCGGGGATATGGCTGTAGTATAGTGGTATGAAAAAGATTCTTGTTTCTTTATTTATTATGTTTTCTGCGGTTGAGGCGCATGCGTATATTGACCGTGATACCGCGGTGCTCCAGGTTATGAACAAGGCCGCCGGCAAGACGCAAACGATTATGGCGCCCGTTGGGCGTGTGGTCGGTTTTGAAAAGTTAAACATAACCGTGCGCGCGTGCAAGCAATCTGACCCTTTTGACGCGGAAAATTTCTATGCGTTTACTGAAATTTCGCGTGGCGATGGCGGTATGATTTATAGCAACTGGTTAGACCGTAACAATCCCGGTAAAAACCCGGTCCAAAATGCCGACTATGATATATGGCTTGTGCGGTGCGAATAATTCCGAATTGGGGGGATGATATGAAAAAAATTCTTGTTCGTGGGATAGTTTTTTTCGTCGGTGTTGGCGTGTTGTTGCTCGCAATATTTGTGTTCTTTACTTTGCCACGGCGTGATGCCGCGTTGGAAAGCGCTTACTTGAAAGATTGGCGTGGTGCAACGGTTGAACGGCGAATTGCCGCGGCGCGCGTTTTGACCGCATCTGAAAAGAATCTTGAATTGTTGGTGGCGTGCGTGGATAAAATGGCTACACTGCCGGATTCCGCAGATATGCAGGTGCGCGATGCAATGGAACTTTGTTTCGTTGGAATACAATTAAAAAATCATACATACCAAGAACAACCATAATGTGGCGTTTGATATTTCTGGTTCTTTTGTTTGGATGTGTGGGCGGCAATTTGGACTCGGATTTTGGTGCGGGCTATGTTGGTGTGCGTTATATAAATGATCCGTTGGGGGAAGGGCGCGCGCCGGATAGCGACCCGCTTATTCGATTTGATGCTTTCGATTGTACAACCTTTGTTGAAACGGTTTTGGCGGACGGTGATGTTCAGAAATTAAATAAGATTAGGTATGCGAATGGCGTGCCGGATTTTGTTCAGCGAAATCATTTTATCGAAACAGATTGGATTACCAATAATTCTGATATTGTTAAAAATGTGAGCAACCAATATGCGCCGACCGCCGTGCATACGGTTACAATTGACAAGAAAAACTGGTTCAAATTGAAGCATAAAATGGATACTGATTTTGCGCCACGCACCGTGCGTTTGGAATATATCCCGTACAGGTATGCCGCGGACATAAAGGTTGCGCGGCCGGTTGTGGTTTTGTTCCTGCGCGACAATCCAAAGATTCGTGATAAAATCGGCACTGATTTGGCGGTGCGACATATGGGATTTCTGTTGCCGGCGGGTACCTTGCGCCATGCTTCGCGGCGGGCGGGCGCGGTTGTTGATATGGACTTTCGTAAATATGTGCAAAGAATGATGGAAAGTCCAAAAAATTTGGGTATAATGATTCTGGAAATAAAAAAATGACGAACGATACGATTATTAAAATGGATATGGGTGCGGTCGCCGGCAATAGGTCGGCTGGCGATACAGTGCTGTGTTTGGGTATTGAATCTTCGTGCGATGAAACAAGCGCGGCGATTGTTGATTCAAATAAAAATATCCTTTCGCATATAATTTATTCTCAAATCCCAGAGCATCAGAAATATGGTGGTGTTGTGCCGGAACTTGCCGCACGGGCGCATATATTGGCGATTGACGAAGTAATAAATCTTGCGCTGTCGCGGGCGGGCAAGACATTGGCGGACATTGATGTTATCGCGGCGACCGCGGGGCCGGGCCTGATTGGTGGGGTCTTGATCGGGTGGATGGCGGCGACCGGTATGGCCCAGGCGACCGATAAACCATTGGTGGCCGTGAATCATCTGGAGGGGCATGCGTTGGTGCCGCGCCTGTGCGCGACAACGGCGGACGATACACGCGCAAATGTCGATGTGGAATTTCCGTATTTGCTTATGCTTGCGTCTGGCGGGCATTGCCAGATTTTATTGGTGCGTGGTGTTGGACAATATGAACTGATTGGGCAAACATTAGACGATAGCGCGGGCGAAGCGTTTGACAAGGTTGCAAAAATGCTGGGGCTTGGGTATCCCGGCGGCCCGATTGTTGATAAATGCGCAAAGTTGGGCAACCCGCGGGCCTTTGATTTTCCGCGCCCGCTAACCGACAAGCCGGGCTGTGATTTTTCATTTAGTGGTATTAAAACCGCGGCGCGTGCAATGCTGGCCAAACATGAAGCCCACTATTCTGACGAATTCATCAATGATTTTTGCGCGTCGTTTCAGTCATCGGTTGTTGATTGTATTATAAACCGCCTTGGTAACGCTATGAAGTCGGATGCTGTTCGGGCGTATGCACCAAAAACACTGGTCGTTGCGGGCGGCGTTGCGAAAAACAGCGCGATACGTGGCGCGATGGAGGATTTGGCGCGCCGGCACAATATGATTTTTGCCGCACCGCCTATGAATTTGTGTACCGATAATGGCGCAATGATTGCATGGGCGGGAATTGAAAATTACCGTGTGGGCAAAATAGTGCATGAACCGATTGCACCGCGCCCGCGTTGGCCATTGACAGAGTTATAAAATCCGTGTAAAATAGCCCTTATGAAAACTTATGCGGAAAGATACGAAGATTTTACAAGGGCGACGGTGGAACTCGCCGAAAAGATTCAGGCGGCAAATAAAGATAAGTTTGCCGCGGAATATACTTTGCCCCAGGTTACTTTTGCATTACGAAATATATATAAAGATCCGATTTTTCATACTAAATTTGTCAGCAGCAAAATGGAAGATAACAAATGGTCTTCGGGATTTTGTGCAATGGCAAGTGTAATTATTTATGAGATGTTCGGTGGCGCGGATGTTTGGAATTTGATGGCAATACGATACAATGATTGGAAACTTGGGTCTGTCGTTTTTCTTCAAGATAAGGCCACTGGAATAAATTTCGGCACAACAGGTGAACACTTTTACCCTGAAAAAGTTCCGTACGAGATTGGCAAACCATTGAATATTGAAAGGTTAAAAACTCCAAATAAAGAATTGCTTAAAAAAGTTTTGAATTTTGAACTAAGGAAGTTATAAGTTATGCAAAAACCGGAACCGTTTGTTAAACCTGATATGATTTTTTCTGTGACCGATGCTTCGGCGTTGCTTAAAAACGTGGTTGAAACCGCGTTCCCGGTTATAAAGATTCGCGGTGAACTGTCGCAAATCACGCGTGCGACTTCGGGGCATATGTATATGACGATAAAGGATTCCGGGGCCGCAATGTCTGTGATTATTTGGCGCGGAACACCGGTGAATTTTGCGCTGTCCGAGGGATTAGAGGTTATAATTACCGGAAAACTTACGACTTACCCGGCGCGCAGTAATTATCAGATTGTGGCAAACAGTATTGAAATGGCCGGCGTTGGTGCAATCCTTAAAATGCTTGAAGAACGCAAACAGAAATTGTCGGCCGAGGGGTTGTTTGACGCGTCGCGTAAAAAGCCGTTGCCAAAATTGCCAACTACAATCGGTGTGGTAACAAGTCCGACTGGTGCCGCGTTCCAAGATATTCAGAACCGCCTGCGCGAACGGTTTCCGGTGCATGTGATTTTGTATCCTGCGACCGTCCAAGGCATAACCGCCGCGGCGGAGGTTGCGGCCGGTGTCGAATACTTTAATCGCGCAAAAAATGTTGATGTTATAATTGTGGCACGTGGTGGAGGGGCATTGGAAGATTTGTTGCCCTTTTCCGAAGAAATCGTTGTGCGCGCGGTCGCAAATAGTCAAATTCCGGTTATAACCGGCGTTGGACATGAACCGGATTGGATGTTGGTTGATTTTGCGGCGGACTTTCGCGCACCGACACCGACCGGTGCGGCTGAGGCAGTTGTGCCAACGAAAATATCACTCGTTCAAGACCTGGAAAATCTGGGGCATCGGTTGTCGGTGGGTTTTGCGACAAAGTTCATAAACCTTAAACAAAAAATTGAAAACATAAATGTAAAAAGCCCGCGGCAAATGCTGATGGAGCGGACGCAAAGAATTGACGATATCACGCGAACGCTGGGTGTTATAATAAACGCAAAAATGACGGACGCGAAACATAAAATGGAAATTGTTGCGCGCATGCCGGATATACTAAACAATAAAATGTTAAACCTGCGGCGCGGTTTGGAACATATGGGGCAAATGCTAAATTCGTTGGGGTATAAAAACGTGTTGACGCGCGGCTATGCGATTGCGCGCGCGGCGGACGGCGCGATTATATCAAGTGCCGTGGCGACCACCAAAATCGCATCGGTTGAATTCGCAGATGGAACAACAACTATTTAATCAATGTCCTTGCGGTGGCGATTGATTCAGGGGTTATTTCCGCACCACTGATTATTCGTGCGATTTCGTTTAATCTTTCATCGCCGGTAATTTCGCGCACGTCCGTTGTGGTGGTTTCGCCGTTTGTTGTTTTTTCAATTTTGAAATGGCGGTCGGCAAAGCCCGCGACCTGGGCCGAATGGGTTATAACGATTGCCTGGGAATCATGTGCAAGGCGATTTAGACGACTGCCAACTGCACTTGCGGTCGCGCCACTGATTCCAGTGTCAACCTCGTCAAAAACAAAAGTATGCGATGCATCGTTGTCCGCCAAGACCACGCGCATAGCAAGCATCAAACGCGCAAGTTCACCACCCGATGCCGCGCGATGTAGTGGTGCAAACGGCATGCCGGGGTTTGTTTTTATCATAAATAACACATCGTCCGCGCCCGTCGCCGATGGTTCGCGCGGCATGATTTCAATATTAAAATCCGCATTTCCAAGTTTCAAATCCGGTAATTCGCAGAGCAACCGCGACCGCAATTCTGCCGCCGCACGACCACGCCCATTGGTCAGTTCCCGCGCCGCCGATTGATATGCGTCGCGCGTTTTCATAACAATTGACTTTAACCGTTTTAATTCGTCATCTGAATTAGTTATGGTGTGTAACTCTGATTCCATCTCTGCCAATTTTTGTGGCAATTCATCGGCCACAACATGATGCTTGCGTGCCGCTGCACGAATTGCAAAAAGTCGTTCCTCTATCGAATCAACAGTATCCGTATCAATTTCGTTTGGCGCGATTTGTTCGGCAACGCGCGCGACAATTTCCGCCGCGTTATACAGGTTGTCAATTTGCTCTGAATACGGATTCGGTTCGCCCCGCACCCGTTCCAAGATATGCGCAACCGTGAAAATTTGCGTGTCCAATGTGTCGCCACCGCGACCCATCGCCGCAACCGCATCCGCCAAAACCGCCGCGTTCTTTTCGGCGTTTATCATATCGGCGCGTTTGTTGGCAAGTTCGGTTTCTTCACCGGGATGCACGTTTAATGCGCGCAGTTCCGCAATGTTGTGTTCCAAATATTCCTGTTCCGCCGCGTTTTTATTAAGAAAATCTTGCACTTCTTGTAACTTTTTCGTTGCCGCATGATATTCGTTATATGTGTTCGCCACACGTTCCAAGATATTTGCAAAACCGTCAATGTTCTTGGTTGCAAAATTATCAAGTGCGACGCGATGTGTTGTCGGGTCAAGCAATGTGTGATTTGCAAACTGACCGTGGATTTCCAACAATAAATCACCGACCGATTTAAGAACACGCACCGAAACCGGTGTGTCGTTTATCCAGGCGCGGCTTTTACCATCCATACCAAGTGTTCGGCGCAATATGATTGCGCCGTCATATTCGATCCCTGTGTCATCAAGAATCGCGGTCGCGGCCATGGGACACGAATCAAATTCTGCCGTAACCGATGCGCTGTCAGTGCCATGGCGAATAAGACCAATATCCGAACGCGCCCCAAGCGCAAGCGATAACGCGTCAAGCAATATACTTTTCCCGGCACCCGTTTCGCCTGTCAGAATATTCAACCCCGAACCAAATTCAAGATTTAGTTTATCAATAAGAACTATGTTAGAAATCGTTAAATGTGTCAGCATATCAATGTAATAATACCTCTTTATATTACATTTTCCAGTGTAAAATCATTCAGCCAAAGAATTTTACATTTGATGTTAAAGTTCGGAAAAATTTCCTTTAACAATTTATAATATTCCATTAATTGCACGCGATATTTTTCATAATACTTTTTCTTGTTCGCATCTGTTTTGTAATCTAAAACAACAACTGTTTTTGTGTCTCTGTTCACATACAACCGGTCGACACGGCGACTTAGGAACACGCCATCGACATAACCCGCCAACGGAACTTCGGTCCGCGAAAGCGGTCCCATAATTTCAGATAATTCTGTATGAGTTTTTATCTTTGAAACTATATCTGCCGGCCCAACAAAATCACCATTTTGAAATCTAATCTTTGCCATTTGTGCATGCATATCTGTACCAGCGGCGGTTGCAAATTCTGCCGATTCAATATCATGCATAATTTTGTTTAATTTAGTTTGTTGCATTAGAAATCCTTATAATATCATCGGTTACACCAACCTTTTCTGCCAAGGTTTTCCATAACATATTATGCCAAGAAAGTTCGGGGGCGTTTTTGTTCTGCGAAAAACCATATATATAAAGTTCATCACGCGCGCGCGTCATCGCAACGTAAAGCAAGCGGAAGTTTTCTTCGGTTGATGCACGTGTTGTGCGCGATTTAATTTTCTCAAATTCAGGGCTATATTCTTTTGGCGCGCGCGCAGTCCAAAGCCAAACTGGCAAATCATCAACATCTCCCGCAAGGTTATATAATGATACAGGTCGTGGCATCGATACAGTATCAATCAAAAATACCACGCGCGATTGTAGGCCTTTGCTGCCATGAACCGTTACTATACGGACACCGTCCCCAGAATCCATATCGCGCTTTATTTCCGCCGCCCCCGTTATGAACCATTTGATAAAGTGCCGTAATGTTCCAGGGCGCGTTCTTTCGTACGACAAGCAAATCGTCATAAATTCTTCCAATGGATCAAGTATATGCACACCTAATGCCGCAACCATTTTTTCGCGTATGTCATAATGATTTAAAACATAATTAAAAAAAGTATAAGGGCCAGATATATTATAAACCTGAATAAAATCAGAAAGAATTTCAAATACATCTTTATGTTTTTCGGCCAGCGAATCAAAAACACTTTTATCTTTATTTCTGTTCGCACATAACTTATAAATATCGTTTTCAGCGAACCTAAACATCGGGCTTTTTAGCACACAACACAAACTGTAATCATCTTTTGTGTTCATACAAAACCGCAACAGATTCATCAAATCTTTAATAACAGGAAATTCTGGCAAAACAATCCTGTCGCTACCCGCGACTGGAATTCCGCGCTGTTTGAGTGCAAATGTCATGGGCGCAACAAGTGGCGCACGCTGACGCACCAAAATCATAAAATCATTTGGTTTATACTTTCCTGTTGATAAAAGCATTGCGATTTTGTCGGCTATATTCGACACATATTGTTTGCGAACTTTTTCTGTTGAAAGTTCAGAATCGCGCGACGACACCAATTCATGCATCTCAACCAAACCGGGCGCGCCAACCCGAAAACATTTGTGCGGATTATTTATAAACCCGGTCTCAAACGCAACATTTTCATCACCGAAAAACATATCAACCGTTTGCAAAATCGGCTCGGTTGAACGAAAACTTTGTGTAAGTGGAACTTCCCTAATTTCACGAACATTGTTTTTGATATATTTTGATATTTCCTGTTTGCTCTTTATAAAAGCATTTGCATCCGCGCCTTGGAAACCATAGATAGATTGCTTTGTGTCCCCAACAACAAACAGCGAATGCGGCATATCGGACGCATCACCTTCGGTAAAAAAGTCGCCCGCCAACATTTGCAGAATTTCCCATTGTATAGGCCCGGTATCTTGCGCTTCGTCCACCAATATATGCGATAAAGACAAATCAAGCCCAGACAAAATCCAACCCATAGTTTCAGGGTTAGAAAACAAACGATGTGTGTATAAAATCAAATCTTCAAAATCGAGGACATTTTGTACCGCCTTTAATTCGCGGTATTTTTGTGCAAATGCCGCCGACAAATCAAAAAGCGCAAGTGAATCATAATAAATTTTTTCGTTTATATGTCGAACATTTAATTCAAAAACACGGTGGCTTTCATCTGCCAAATATGAATAGTTTAGACCGGTTTTTATCGGTGTACCATCGTTGGTTAAATATGCGCGTTTATATTGTTCGAAATCTATTGCTGAATCAATGTATTGTTCGGTCAATTCAATTAAATTTTTTAATTTTGTTCCAATCTTTTTTTCGGTCCTGGCTTTTTCGACTATTTCTTTTAACTTTTCGACAGAAATATCAGGATAAGTATCGTTTTTTTCAAAACATAAATTAAGGTTTTTTTTAATCGTATCAATGAAATAATTCCTATATTTAACAAAATCTTTTACCATAAAAAAATACTTTACCTGCTGTTCAAGATACTTTAATAAATCATCAATTTTATGCTCTGATATTGTTCCAACAAGGTAATCAAACGCATTACTAACCCGTGTATCGTTGTGCGAAGAATTAACAAGTTTATCGAGCGCATCGTGCAACAAAACCCTTTGTGGTGCATCGGATATCAATGACCATGACGGGGATATGCCGGCCTCGGTTGGAAAACGGTGTAAAATTTCTTCACAAAACCCATGTATAGTTTTTATTTTAAGCAAGTCAGGGTTATCAATATACCTAAAAAAAACCGCCCGCGCGTGTGCGAGATCAGCGTCCGTAGGCGCGGTGTTTTTTGATACGCCTACAAGCAATTCGCGCAACTCATCATCATTTGCCATTGCCCAATTCCGCAGCGCACCAAGTATGCGTCCGCGCATTTCGCCCGCCGCCGCGTTGGTATAAGTAAGGCATAAAATTCCAGAACTTGGCGAATTATCACGAAACAGAATACGCAACAATCGTTCAATTAACACGCTCGTTTTTCCGGTGCCGGCGTTTGCCTGGACCCAGACATTTCTTGTTGGTTCGGCGGCAAATTCTTGTTCGGGTGAAAGGGTATCTTTTTTTATCATTTATGTCCTTGCTTTATTGTTTAAATTTTATTATAAATAACACCGAACTGCAAGGAATAATAAAATTTCACATTACTGTGGGGGGGAAAAGATGACTTTGACAGATATATGGATTATGGTTGGTTCGGTAATTGGCGCATTATTTGTCGGTGTGTTGATTGCGCTGTTCTTTATTTCCCGCCGTTCACAGCGTGTGATGCAATCTGTGCTTGACATTATGACGGCACCTGACCGCGCACGAATAACAGATGCTTCGCGTGTTTTACAAACAATTATGGCGGACGAAATTGCTAAAATTTCCGCGTGTTTTACCGAAATTCGCGAAACATTAAAAACACAAATTGGTGTAGCAGAAAAGTTACGCGGCGAACTTTCCATGCGTAACGAGAGTTTGGTCAATATCGCGAACGATGCGGTTATGCGCGTTTCACAAATGACGGATAGGGTTGATAATACTGTAACAGGGTTGCGTGGGGTTGTTGATTCTGAGGCATGGGGCGATGTTGCGAACGCGACCGATAGGTTTGCCGCAACGGTTGGGGAAACACTTACAAAAATAACAGAAACAACTAAGGATTCATCTGATAAAATTGCAACAATTGACGAAAAAATTGCCGGTTGGACCGAAAGCACAAAAAATCTCGCAAATGAATTAAATGGCACAATTGATACGGCGGTGGAAAAATTTCAACAAATGTCAAATGAATCTGATGGCATGAAAAATGATATTACCGAATTGACCAAGGACGCGGTCGAAGGGTTCGGAAATATCAAGTCATCCGCCACAAATTATGAAGGTATTCTGAATAATAACAATAAAATATTGAATACGTACCTTACAAAACTTGAAACTTTTGACCGTCAAAGCAAGAAACAATTGACAAGTCAGATGAACACCCTTACTAATACCGCAAATATTGTCGGGGCTCAGGTTATGTTGACGGAATCTTCGGTTGAAAAGCAATTGCGCAAACTTACCGAAATTGTCGAAATGGTTATCAAGAGTGCGACTGAAACAGAAAGTTCTGTGCGCGGTATATCGAGTGAGTTGTCCGGCCTTACCAATCATTTCGAAACGGAAATCAAGGAATTTGCGACTGATGTCGTTTCCGAACTGCAAACCGTATCTGGGGTTGCAAATACAACGCTCAAAGATACCAAGACGGCTGCTGGTGCGTTTTCTGAATCTGTAAAATCCATGGCGACCGGTGTGCGTGAAACACTTATCGAAATGAACGCGGCACATACGCAATTGTCCGGTCAATCCGAAGGCCTTATCAAGATGTCTGTGGACACAACCGCACAGTTAAAACCGTTGTCTGAATTGATTGAAAAATATTATGCCGCCCTGCCCGCGTTGGCGCAAAGTTCGGATGATGCCGGCGTGCGCCTTGGTGCGATTGTCGCCGAATTGGATGCCAAGATCTCGACTATGCGCGATACGGTCGCAGGGGCAACGGAATCTGTTTCTGAATCTGCGGCGAAACTTGATACCCTTGCGGGTGCATCACGTCAACAGATGATAGATTTAATGTCTGACTATGCCAAGGCGGTTGATACGATGCAGACGCTTAATAAACAAATGGCTGTTGCGCGTGCCGCCGCACCAATGGAAGCGATAAGTACCTTGACCAAGGGAAACCCGGCACCCGCGGCCAGCAGTCATGATTTCCTTGCACAATCTACACGTGAATTTGATAAGATGTACGAGCAGACGATTGACCTGACCCGCGCGATGGGGACTGATATACCGGATATTGTTTGGAAAAAGTATCATGATGGCGATAAGACAATCTTTGCCAAATGGATGGCCAAGGTTGTAAAGGCTGCAAATAAAAAGCAAATTCGCGATTTATTAAAGAATGATTCTGTATTCCGGTCCCAATCTGCACAATTTGTGCGTGCCTTTGACCGTATCTTGTCGGCGGCGAAACAAACAGATACGGCGGACAAACTGACCGCCGCACTGATTAAAACCGATTTGGGTATTATATATTCCGCCCTTTCGGCCCAGGTTTAACGCCCACGGTCGTTATTTTTCGCCTTTTCTTGAATTAATTCCCAATCTTCATATAATGCGCCAATGTATTGGAGCAGATTTGAACTTTTGTTACCGCAACGTGGACGCAATATAAAATCGGGCCCATCATCAAATCCTGCATCAAAGATATCATGAATTGTACAAGTGTTTGTATCACGGACCTTTCTATCATCAGGCATGTTTGCGCGCTGTGATACTATGGCATTATTAATTGGCGGTACAAACCAAGCAAGTTTAATATCATAATCAGAATCTAATTTTCTTGTTCTGAACCAATCTATCATTTGACGGGCATATCGCGGTTCAATAACGTCATATACTAAATTTTTACCAAGGTTATCGTAAATTTCAAACTCTGGGACACCATAAAGCCATTTTAGTTTTTCCGGCGTCCAAAAATTTTCGTTTACCCAAAGTTTTGTTACCAATTTTTGTTTGGCAAAAGTTTCTTCATCCACAAAGAAATATTTTTCGCCTTCTTTTTCTTCTTTGCGTTTTTCGCGCGTTGTATATGAACGCAGGTTATAAAACAAACCTTCGGGCAAATTTTGAACAAAAGTTGTTTTTCCACTTCCAGACTTACCGACACAGCAAAGTAATGACCTTTTCATTTTTTTCTCCTTTGGTTAGTTAAAAAAAAACGGTCACCAAAAGGTGACCGCGGTTATCAATCTTCCAAAAAGCTGCGTAGTTTGCGCGCCCGCGTTGGGTGCTTTAACTTGTTCAGTGCCTTTTGTTCAATCTGTCTTATACGTTCGCGCGTAACGCCGATGTATTCGCCGACCTCTTCCAATGTACTGGTTTTATTAGTACTCATTCCAAAGCGTTGACGCAGAACGGTTTCTTCTTTTGGATCCAGTTCCGATAGAATCTGCGTTACAATTTTACGCAAATTCTTTTGTGCCGCCGAAGTGAACGGATTCTTCGCTGTTTCATCAGCAATAATTTCCATACGTGAACTGTCGTCTTCGGTGCCGACAGGTGCCTCCAAAGAAATCGGACGAACATTGACTTTCATCGCCTTGTGAATCTTGTCCACAGGCAAATATATTATCTTGGACAATTCTTCGGCGGTTGGCTGACGGCCGTATTTGTGCATAAACTGACGCGATGCGCGTTGGATTTTGTGTATGTTATCAATCATATGAACCGGGATACGAATTGTTCGTGCCTGGTCCGCAATACTACGCAAAATCGCCTGTTGAATCCAATTTGTGGCATAGGTTGAAAATTTATTTCCCAAACGATAGTCGAATTTATCAACCGCCTTCATAAGGCCGATATTTCCGTCTTGGACCAAATCCGAAAAATCAAGCCCGAGTCCCCTATTACTGCTCTTTTTCGCAAATTTTATGACAAGACGCAAATTCGCCTCTATCATTTCGCGTTTTGCGCGCGCGGCCTCGGTCTGACCACGTCGGACAAGTTCAACCACCTTTTTATATTCTGCGGTTGGTTGTCCGGTTTCATCAGCAATCGCGGTAATTTCAGATTGAATCTTTAATATATCGTCGCCATGCTTTTTCGCGAAAGCCACCCAGTGCGGATTCTTGTGCTTTAACAACTTTTTCACCCAATTGCGGTTTAATTCATTACCAATATATTCGGCCAAGAAATCTTCACGTTTAATCTTATTCGCAAGCGCAAGACGCAACAATTTCCCTTCTAGTCCCATAAGCAACTGGTCGCGTTCCGTCAGGCGATCCATAATTTCCGCGATACGGTCGTCGTTCATGCGAATCTTGCTAACACTTTCAAAGAGCGTAAGACGCATTTTGTTATATTTCGCCTCCAACGCTTCATCAGGTTTCGAAGAAGTCAGCAATTTTTCCATACGCTGGGCCTGAAGTTTTTGCATACTATTAAATGTACGTTTTATCTTGGTGAACTGTTCAGTAATTGTCGGCATCAGCGCTTCTTCCATCACCGGAATCGGAACACCAGAGGTGCTACGTGGGCTATCATCGCGCTTTATTTCTTCGTCTTCGTCATCATCTTCTTCGTCTTCATCGTCCATGTCGTCTTCGACGGTTGGCTCGGTCAGATCTTCAAAATCTTCGTCCGACAAATCATCAACCTGCTCTACGCCCTTCGACTTTAATGTTTCAGAAAGCGCCGCAACCGATTTTTGTTCGGACTCACTGGAATACATCGCCTCCAGATTGATTATATAGCGCAGACGAACTTCTTCATTCAAAAGTTGCTGGTACCAATCAAGCATTGCCTGAATTGTCATCGGGCTTTCGCAAAGGCCGTATATCATTAAACGCGATGCGGCCTCTATACGCTGGGCAATTGCAACCTCGCCCGCCGCGGTCAGTAATTGCACAGTGCCGATTTGTTTCAAATACGATTGGACGGAATCCTGGACCCCCAAAACAAGTGTGCCGGTTTGGCTACGTTCCAATTGTTTGGCATAATGTTCGTAATCTTCGTCAGAATCAACCTGTTCCGCATCATTATTTAACAAATTGCGGTATTTTTCGGTATTTTCATCAGAATCTTCGTCATAATATCTTTCGATGTCCTTTTGATAATTGCCGGTTTCTAATACTTCCAGCCCTAGGTCCTGCTTAAAGAAATCAAGGACTTCTTGGTGTTCTTCTTCGGGGATTTCGTCAGAACCACATGCGGCATTGAAATCCATTTGCGACAAATAGCCGTTTTCCATCGAAGAAACAGCGAGTTTTTGCAGATTTTCCGGCAATGAATCAACCAATAACCTTGTTGCATCATCAAGTTTTTTGGACATAAAAAACCCTTATGATTTTTTAGTTTATTTCTTTTTCTTTGTTTTTGTTGCCTTTGCGCTTTCCTTGGCGGCCTTGGCAATCGCATCGTGCAACGCAGATTCAGAAACAAGCCCCAAAACAATCGGGCTTTGAATTTGAATTTCCGTATAACTTTTATGCGTTTTATTACGGACAGATGCAACCGTGTTGTTTGTACTGCGCATAAGGCGGGCAATTTGTCCATCGGTCAATTCAGGGCAATTTTTCAAAATCCATAAAATTCCCCCAAGACGGTTTTGGCGCAAAATCTTTGGCGTATAACCAATTCCCTTTTTGTTTTGGGCATTTTGCGCGCGTACAATGCTTTCTTGGAGTGTAAGACGCGCCGTCGGGTCAGATTCGCAAAGTGCAATATCTTCGCGTGTGACCTGACCATTTAAAATGGGATTCAGACCTTGAATCTTTTGGGTTTCGGCATCGGCGATATTTTTAACCTCTAATTCATGCAGACCGCAAAAATCGGCAATCTGTTCAAAGGTTAGTGCGGTGTTTTCAATCAACCACAACGCAGTGGATTTCGGCATATACGGGTAATTCATAAGATATCCTCTTGTTCACTGCCGTTAAATATAGCACAATGCGCACCATATTCAAGCGGTTTTTTGTAAAAAATTTTAGAGTTTTTTCACAAGTTTGAATCCGCCCGGTGTATCCGTAACCGTCCAACCCATAGAATCAATCTTGGCACGTAATTCATCAGCGCGCGCAAAATCGCGTTCTTTTTTCGCCGCCATACGTTCTGTGGCAAGTTTCTGGATTTCATCAGGCGCAGTTTCCGATTCAGCATCGTGCAATTTTTGTGCGCGGTCACGCAGTTGCAACCCCAATAAATCGTCAATAAAATCAAGCAATGCCAATTTAGTCGCGGCATTTACATCCTGATTTTTTAACAAATCTTGGACCACAACCAATGTTTCAGATGTTTTAAGATTATCTGAAATCGGGCCCAAAATTTTATCATGCCATTCGTTATATAAATCTTGATTTACGGCTTCTTGTCCCAAACCGGCCATCAAATCGGCGATTTTTCGGACCATATTCTTATATCCCGCCGCCGCCGCATCCAAAGATTCAAATGAAAATTCCATTGGTTGGCGATAATGCCCTTGCAATAGCAAAAATCTGAACGCCATTGGGTCATAACCTTTGTCAATAAGGCCACGGACAGTAAAGAACGAACCCGAAGATTTCGCCATTTTCCCGTCACGCAACATCAGCCACGCCCAATGCACCCAATAATGCACCCAAGGCGCGCCAACGATTGGTTCAGATTGGGCAATTTCATTGGTATGATGAACCTTGATATGTTCTTGGCCGCCACTATGAATATCAAAATGGTCACCAAGGTATTTCATACTCATCGCGCTGCACTCCAAGTGCCAGCCCGGAAAACCAACGCCCCACGGACTGTCCCATTCCATTTGACGCTTTGTGTCCGTTGGTGAAAACTTCCACAAAGCAAAGTCGGTAATGTTTCGTTTGTTATTATTTTCTATACGCGCCCCCCCACGCAGTTCTGAAAGATTTTGTCCACCTAATTTACCGTAATCATGTAATTTTGATGTATCATAATAAATTCCGTCACCGGGTATTTCATAGGTAAAACCAAGTTTTTCAAGTTTCTGAATAAGTTCTATTTGTTCTTTGATATGATCTGTTGCACGCGGTGTATGTGTCGGTGGAATAATATTTAACAAATTCATATCGTTCAAGCAACTTTTTATATATTTGTTTGCAACATCCCAAACAGACATGTTTTCACGCGTCGCACCTTTCTCCATTTTATCTTCACCAGTATCTTCGTCACTTGTTAAATGGCCTACATCGGTAAAGTTCATTACATGATTCACCGTATAGCCATTTGCCAAGAACATACGTTTCATCATATCGCTATTGAAAAAGGTTCGCATATTGCCAAGGTGCTGGTCCCAATAAACGGTTGGACCGCAATTGTATATTCCAACATGGTTGGGGGTAATCGGCACAAAATCTTCAACTTTGCGTGTCATCGTGTTGTATAATCTTATTTGCATAGTAAAATCCTTATATTTTAGTGTTGGTTATAATAACAGATAATAGAAAAATACGCAAACAATATGTTTGCAGGAAAACATATTTAACAACAACAATAAAAATTTATAAAAAGAACTGTCATAACAGTTGCATTGTTTCATATTTGATAATGTATGTCAAATTAATTTTCCGTATTCGTAAAAACACTTGAAAATCTTCCTGTTTTTATGCTAAAATCTGTGCAAAGGGGTAAAAAGTATGAAGTATAAAAAAACTTTGTTTTGGTGTTTGCCTGCATTGCTGGTCGCGGGTGGAACGTCTTGTTCAATGCAAAAACGCCTTGATAAACAGATTGGACAAATGATTATGACCGGTTTCCACGGCGATGGTATGGGCGAAAATGCCGAAGGGTTTGCCGCCATTGAAAATCAAATTAAAAGTGGTCATGTTGGCGGTATAATACTGTTCGATGTTGATGTTTCGGGACTTGTTGCCCAGGGTATGACCATCCCAGAGGCCAAGAAACATATCTTTTCTTCAAATATAAAGAACATGGACCAGGTTAAAAATATGACCGTCCATTTGCAATCTATTGCACCGGAACCGTTGCTTATTGCGGTTGACCAAGAAGGTGGTAATATTCAGCGTCTTAAACCAGAACATGGTTTTACCCCGATTCCATCCGCCAAAGAAATGGGTATGGGTGACCCAAAGCAAACATACACTATTGCATACGATTTGGCGAAACGTTTGACCGATTTGGGTATTAATACAAACTGGGCGCCGGTGTTGGACGTGCACAATCCCGATTCGCCCGCAATTGGTGGTTTGGAACGCGCCTTTTCGGATAGCGTACCTGTGATTATTACGCATGGTGGCGCATTTGCGCGTGGATTAAATGATGCGGGCGTTATCAGTTCGTTCAAACACTTCCCCGGTCATGGGAATGCCGTCGGTGATTCACACTTTGGGGTCACAGATGTGACGAATACTTGGACCGAGTCGGAATTAGAACCGTATCGCGAATTGCTTAAAGACGCATCACCTTGCACGGCCGTTATGGTTGCACATGTTATCAATGGCAAGATTGATACCCTGCCCGCTTCGTTATCTGCGAAAACAATCCAAATGTTGCGCGACATGGGATTTAATGGCGCGATTGTGTCCGATGATATGGACATGGGTGCAATTGTCGAACAATTTGGTTTTGAAGAAGCAATCGAAAAAGCAATCAACGCTGGGAACGATATTTTGATATTCGGGAACAATTTAAGTTATGATAAAGACAAAGGCGAAAAAGTTCATCAAACAATCAAAAAATTGGTGCACGAAGGTAAAATAAAAAAATCACGCATTGGCGAATCTTATAAACGCATTATGGAAATGAAAAAATGCCTTAAACAGCAAAGTCAAAGTAAGAAGCATTAACACATTGTCTTTAACATTCTGTGTCATCCGAAAGCGGATGGCACTTTTCATATATATTCATAATTTCGGACATATTTACCTTGGTATAAAGTTGCGTTGTGGAAAGTGACGAATGCCCCAATAATTCTTGTAAACTGCGCAAATCCGCCCCGTCCGACAATAGTGCCGTCGCGAATGTATGACGCAATGCGTGCGGCGTGACATAGTCCGGCAACTGCAAAAATGCGCGCACTTTTTCAATAACTTTTTCCGCCATGCGCGCCGACATAGGCAGGCCCCGCACACTGCGAAACAGTGGGTCGGTTGGCGCGTTTCCAAATGGGCACACGGCAATATACTTTTCAATCGCACGATGAACGGCGGGCAGAACCGGAACAATTCGTTCCTTGGAACCCTTGCCCATAATGCGCAGGCTTTCCGGCGCGCCGGCGATGTCGCAATTCTTTAACGATAATGCCTCTGATATACGCAGGCCGCAACCAAACAGCAATGTCACCAATGCCCAATCGCGCGCGGCAACCCAAGGTTCGTTTTCATCAATTGCGTTTATCGCGCCATGCATATCGTCAACGTCCGAAGGTTCAATCGCCTTGGACAATTTCTTTGGGATTTTTGGCGAAGATATTAAATCAATCGCATCATTTTTTATGCCGTGATATTTGGCAAGATACTTGAATAATCCGCGCACCGATGACAGCGCGCGCGCCGTTGATTTGAACGAAAGTTCGCGCCGTTGTCGATCGGCAAGCCACGAACGAAACGCGATTGTGTCGATTGTTGCGATATCGCCCAGTGCGGGTGCCGCACCAGAAAACCGCGTCATAAATTCCATAAAATCCGCAATATCTGTCCGATACGCAATCGCCGTGTGCGCCGAATAATTCTTTGTCGCGGTCAGGTATTCGATAAATTCGTCGATTATATCCTGCATATTATTTTATTTCAAAGATTGCGGAAACGCGGACGGAAACATCGGTATCCTTGCCCGTTATTGCACCACCGGCATAACCCGAACCAGTGTCCATAACGGCCATTTCCGCCTTGGCCAATCTGAAATTCGCGGTTGGCGCGGTATATGACCCGCCGTTTGAATATGATACGGCAAGCAATTTACCCGCTTTTTTCCCGACACCGGCGGCAAGGCCGTTTGCGCGGTCACGTGCGTTTTCAACCGCCGTCCCCAGGCATGATTCCAAAACCGGCTTCATCGTTTCGGCCGAAGTAAACATGCGCAGGTTTGTTACGAAAACATCTTCGGCACCCGCGAATTTGTTCAGGACTTTTTCAATCGTGTCAATATCACTTGCCGACACGTCCAATGCGATTGTCGTTTCAATTCCAACGAATTCAGATTTTTGTTTCGTGTGATTCCATTCAGATTTTTCGTAAGAATTAAATTCACTGGTTTGCACCTTGACATCTAAAGTTTTCAAAAAAGCGTTCATTTCCGCAACCTTGGTCGATGCGATTTTCATAGATTTCGCCGCGCTTTTGTCCGTCACACTTACGCGCAGTGTTATCGCCGTCCGGTCTTTTGGCACAGATGTCAAACATTCGCCATCAACACTAATTGTTCGGGGTTCCACAAAACGGTCAATCGCAAACCACCCAAGCACCAACACGCACACGGCCGCAACCGCCGTTCCAAGTATTTTATTATTCATTTTCTTTTCTCCTTTCTTTTTCATTTTTATTTTTTCCCAAGTGTTACACGCCGCACGCGCGATAAAGTTTTATCGGCAATTTTTCGCGCAATTTCCGCACCGCCTGCAAGCGCAGAATCCAATTCATCGCGATGATTCATTAGGTATTCATAACGTTCCCGCATTGGTGCCAATACTGAATCCATTTTTTCATAAAGAATTGTCTTTGCCGTGCCGTATCCCATGCCGCCCGCACGAAACATTTCGGCAAACTTTTCAATTTCGGCCGCGTCCGCAAAGTGTTTATACAATTGGAATATGGTTGAAATTTCAGGGTCTTTTGATTCTTCGGGCGTTTTACTATCAGTAATAATGCGCATAATTTTCTTTTTTAACTCCCCAGAATTCGCCATAAGCGGAATTACATTGTCATAAGACTTGCTCATCTTACGGCCGTCAAGTCCCGGAATAATTCCCGCATCGGGTGCAATTTGCGCATCAGGCAATTTCAAGACATTACCATAAATCGTGTTAAAGTGCCCCGCGATATCGCGCGCGAATTCAACATGCTGTTTCTGGTCGGCGCCAACGGGCACAACATCCGCACCGTAAAGCAATATGTCCGCCGCCATCAAAATCGGGTAAGTATAAAGTCCCATGTTTACGCCCATATCCGCGTCCGCGCCGGCCGCAGTATTGCGATCAACCGCCGCCTTGTAAGAATGGGCACGGTCCATCAATCCCTTTGGCGTTACATTGGTCAATATCGTGGACAATTCGCACACCGCCGGCACATCCGATTGCCGAAACAGCAAGACATTATCCATATTCACACCAATCGACATAATAATCGCGGCGATTTCATAGGTATGCTCACGCACCGCATTTGCATCATGCATAATGTTCAGCGCGTGCAAATCCGCGACAAAAACGATTGTCTTGTGCACCGCCGAAATGTCCCGAATCTGGCGCAAGGCACCGATATAGTTGCCCAAATGCACCGTTCCCGTCGGCTTTATTCCCGTTAAAAATATTTTCGTATCAGACATCTTTTAACCTGTTTGTTTTCGCTATTATAAACTTTTTTGGGGTAAAAATCAATAGCGGGCTTAAATTGCGACACCCCGCCCTGCGGGCACCCCTCTAGCCAGAGGGGAATGAAAAATCCGCCAGGTGGCGGATTTTCGAATTTTTGCCAAATAATTCTGAACTTAACGCGAATAAAATTCGACAACCAATTCAGGAAACATTTGAACCGGATATGGAACATCCGCAAATGCGGGCACGCGAGTAAATGTCGCAACGAAATTCGCACTGTCCACATTGATATAGTCCGGTGTATTGCGTTCGCCAGATTCTAACGCCAACACAACCAATGGCATTTGTTTTGCCTTGTCACTGACCGTGATAACATCGCCCGGTTTAACCTGGTACGATGCGATTTTCACGCGCTTACCATTGACATATATATGCCCGTGGCTAACCAACTGGCGCGATGAAAAGACGGTCGGTGCAAACTTTGCACGATACACAACCGCGTCCAAACGACGTTCCAACAACCCAATAAGGTTATCCGGTGTGTCGCCACGCATATTGTCGGCCTCCAGATAATACGCACGGAATTTCTTTTCGCCGATATTGCCATAGTAGTTTTTCAATGTCTGCTTGGCACGCATCTGCTTTGCATAGTCGGTCATATTACCGCCACGCGATGTCGGTCCATGCTGGCCCGGTTTGTATTTACGTTTGTTAAATGGGGATTTTGCCTGGCCCCACAGGTTGACGCCCAAACTGCGTCCGATTTTAAGTTTACGAGTACTGCGTTTTGCACCACTTCTTGCCATAATTTAATCCTTTTGGTTTTTTAATTTGGCCGAACATTTGACAGAAACCTTATCACGCCGGGACCAAAACGCACCGATGCTTAATCAGTTCTGATTCTATTCAGCAGGCGCATAATAAACTATTTTTTTTAAAAAAGCAAGGAAATAAAAGTTTCTCCACATCATCACATAAAAAATCCGCCAAGGCGGATTTATATGTATATAAATTATCTTGTACTATATTAGATACAGGTTTTATTACCAGCCAGACCCACACACATATTCGAACAACATTCGCCATTATATTCACAAGATTCATTCGTGGCCTTGCATGCCACCTCTACTTCACCATACAACCAACAATAATCCAGATTACCCTCGTGCCCAGGCACATAGCCGGCACAAGTAAGTTTACTTTGCTTGGTTTCAACGGCGGCCATGGTCGGTAACCAATCACCGTTTGTTAATTGATTTTGATTGTTATATACCGGCGCGGTTGCAATTCCACGTTGATCTACTAAACCATCGTCAGCTGTGGTGACAATAACACTGCCATCGGCATATCTATTTGTTGATGAATCATAAACAAAACTTCCGTATGTTGAATCGATATTAAATTGTTTGGTGCTTATTTGACTCATCACGGCCGCGGTGGTCGGAACAAGATTATCCACCAGATCAAAATCCTCCAGTCCAGACCCGGTGCTGTCAAGGGCTTCGTACGTTAAAAGCCCAACGGAATTGCCGGTCAAAGTCGTTCCAGCGGCGTTGGTTGTAACAATTGCCGGGACATATACATCGTCGTTTCCGCCAGTATCAACGGCCAAAACCTTATCCGTGGTGATTTTATCTTGTTTTGTGGTATCGACATAGTATTTTGATGTAACTGTTTTCTGGTCCAATAGTTCCTGGGCCGTTGGGGCCGCAAACGCCGGCATTGCAACCATTGCCGCGATTATTGATGTTGTGATAAATGTTTTTCTCATTTTTTTACTCCCTGTTGTTTGTTATTGTTCATACAAAAAAACCGCGTTGGGAAACCAAGCGGTCGGGGTGTTCGAAAATCAGGTTTTCACAGATTCCACCGGGTTTTGGTTTTTTACGCCTGTTCTATACCCGATGGCGCCCCGAACCACACAGTCGGGGGAAAATTCAAGACGGTGCAAGACATGAAAATCGCAACAATGATAAAAAACAAAGTCGGATTACGATGCATTGCACCGGAAAACCTGGGCTTTCGACAGCCCCGAACCAGATTCCCATCTGATTCAATTCTTATGATATCATGAATCGGTATTTTCGGTCAAGAATAAAAAATTGAAAAAATCGCCAAATGGCGATTTTTCTAGTGTAAGTGGTCAATGTTAGTGGATAGTGGTTAGCATTCTTTGGAATTTTTTCACAAAATACGGGCGCATCTGTCTCTGCTGTTGCTGCACCGCAATTGGATGCGCCCGCACTAACACTAATTACTTCTTTTCCGAAAAGTCCGCATCACGCGCACCACCGGACTTATTATCGTCCGATGCGCCGGCACCAGCGGCATTTTGCGCTTCTTGTTGCGCCTTGTACACTGCTTCGCCAAGTTTCATGGCTTTTTCGGTTAACGCCTCGGTCTTTTGTTTGAGGCTTTCCGCCGTTGCATCAGATTTTGCCAATTCATCCGCCAATTCTTTCTTGGCCGATTCAATGGCACCCCTATCATCCGCGCCGATTTTATCGCCATGTTCTTTTAAGGACTTTTCAATCGCATTGATTGCGGCTTCAGCATTATTTTTCGCCTCGGCCAGTTCGCGTTTTTTCTTGTCCGCTTCGGCATTAGCGGCCGCTTCATCAACCATGCGTTTGATTTCATCTTCGGAAAGTCCGCCATCGGACTTAATCGAAATCGCCTGTTCCTTGCCAGTGCCTTTATCTTTGGCCGACACATGAACAATACCGTTCGCATCGATGTCAAAGGACACTTCAATTTGTGGCATGCCGCGCGGTGCAGGTGCAATACCTTCCAAATTAAATTGACCAAGCAATTTGTTATCCGCCGCCATATCGCGTTCGCCTTGGAATACGCGAATTGTTACAGCCGATTGGTTATCTTCGGCAGTACTAAACACTTGCGATTTCTTGGTCGGAATTGTTGTGTTGCGGTCAATAAGACGCGTGAACACGCCACCCAACGTTTCAATTCCAAGCGACAAAGGTGTAACATCCAACAACAAGACATCTTTTACATCGCCCTTTAACACACCGCCTTGGATTGCGGCACCCATCGCGACAACTTCGTCCGGATTCACGCCTTTGTGCGGTTCGCGACCAAAGAATTCTTTGACTGTTTCAACAACCTTTGGCATACGGGTTTGACCACCAACCAAGATAACTTCATTTATTTGCGATTTTTCAATACCCGCATCAGCCAGCGCCTTTTTACAAGGTTCAATTGTTTTTTGAATCAAATCATCAACCAATGATTCCAACTTTGCCCGCGTAAGCGTTATATTAAAATGCTTTGGCCCAGATGCGTCCGCCGTCAAGAACGGCAAATTGATATCCGTTGACATCTTGGACGAAAGTTCGATTTTTGCCTTTTCTGCCGCCTCTTTTAACCTTTGCAGCGCCAATTTATCGTTTGACAGGTCGATGCCTGTTTGCGCCTTGAATTCATCAATAAGATATTTCAAAACACGCGCATCAAAGTCCGACCCACCAAGCGCCGTATCGCCGTTTGTAGATTTCACTTCGAACACGCCGTCAACGATTTCCAAAACAGAAACGTCGAATGTTCCACCCCCAAGGTCATAAACGACGATTGTTCCATCTTTATCCTTGTCTAAACCATATGCCAATGCCGCAGCGGTTGGTTCATTCACAATACGCAAAACATTAAGCCCCGCAATACGGCCCGCATCCTTGGTTGCCTGGCGTTGAGAATCATTGAAATATGCCGGAACGGTAATAACCGCATCGGTTACCGTTTCGCCAAGGTAATTTTCCGCATCTTTTTTAAGTTTCGCAAGTATCATCGCAGAAATTTGTGATGGCGCATATTTTTTACCTTCTATTTCAACCCACGCATCGCCATTGTCGCCGGCAACAATTTTATATGGGACACGTTTCATAATTTCACGCACCGCCGGACTGTCAAAGCGCAATCCCATAAGACGTTTTATTTCATAAATTGTGTTTTCAGGATTGGTTACAGCCTGGTTCTTGGCGGTAATGCCAACAAGTTGTTCGCCGTTTGATGTAATTGCAACAACCGATGGCGTTGTACGACCGCCTTCGGAATTTTCAATAATTTTCGGATCAGATCCGTCCATAAATGCCATGGCCGAATTTGTGGTTCCTAAATCGATACCTAATACTTTTCCCATTTTTTACTCCTATATTTATCTTTGTATGCCACAAATATAGTTACATCAAAAACCATTTCAAGGCCATAGGAATAAAATTTAGTGTTAGTGGGGGTATTATTTCTTGCTTTTGAATTGAATATCGCGCAATTTTTTATATTCACCGCCGAGTTTAACTAACTCCTCATCGGTTCCCTGTTCAATAATTTCGCCATTTTTAATAACACATATAATATCAGCATCTAAAATCGTAGAAAGCCGGTGTGCAATCACAAATGTCGTGCGACCCTGCATTAAATCACGCAGTGCAGATTGAATCAGTTTTTCGCTTTCAGTATCAAGCGCGGATGTCGCCTCGTCCAGCAACAGTATTGGGGCATCCTTTAATATTGCGCGCGCAATAGCAATACGTTGTTTTTGCCCACCCGATAGCAATGCGCCACCTTCACCAACACATGTTTCATATCCATGCGGAAATGCAGTGATAAAATCGTGCGCATTGGCCGCCCGCGCCGCCGCCACAACCGCATCATGTGATGCATTAGGTGCGCCATATTTAATGTTCGCTTCAATGCTATCATTAAACAGAAACACATCCTGTGATACCTCTGATATATTTTTACGCAACGAATTTAATGTATATTTTTTTATATCCGTACCATTTATTGCGATTATGCCATCGTTCGGATCATAAAAACGTTCTATTAAATTGAACATTGTCGTTTTTCCGCCGCCACTGGGGCCAACAAGCGCGCAAACCTTGCCCGCCGGCACACGCAGGTTGATGTCGCGCAACACTGGTTCTTCGGGAATATATGAAAACTTTACATTTTTAAATTCAATTGATGGTCGCACAGCGTGTAATACCATGGCCCCGCGCGTATCACGAATTGTCGGCTTTGTATCCAAGAAATTAAACAAAATTTCCGCAGCAAGCAGACCATGCTGTATAGTATCTCCCTTGCCAGTTATGGACTTTGCCGGTTTATACGCCGCAGTAAGCGCCAACAAGAACGCCGTAAAGTCCCCCGTTGTGATTGCACCACTGACTATAAAATGGCCGCCCAAAATCATCGCCAAACATAGGCCGATTGAAATCATAACCTCAAGCAATGGTGATTGCAGACCGTTTGCCTGGGCACTTTTATATGAATTCACCATAGAATCATTCAGAACCTTTGTAAAACGTTTTGATTCCGTTTCTTCGGTGGCAAACGCCTGAATAGTTTTGATTCCGCGCAATGTTTGATTCAAATGTTGCGATACATCGTTCGCAATACCAAACGATTGCCGCGATAACTTACGACGACGACGCATAATCGCGACCATCGGCAAGATTATCGCCGGCACCAAGAATAACAACACCACACACATTTGTGGAGCATAGTAAATCATAAGTCCAACCGTGATGATAAGTGTTGCGACTTCTTGTACAACCTTGACAACTGTGCCGGTTACCAAATTCAGAACAGCGCCTGCCTGGACCCAGAAATAGTTAAGATGTTTTCCGATGCCTTCGCCAAAAAATCCGGCAATATCCATGCGAATCATGTGATTATAAATGCGTTTCTGTAACATCGCACTGGCGTTCAAGCCCGCCTTGGACATAAGCAGTGTTTGCGCATAACGAAACGCGCCCTTGGCCGCAAAGGCCGCGATAATAAGTAACCCAACAATGTAGGTTGAATCCATATTTTTTTCGATAAATGCCTGATCTACGACGCGTTGTACCAAAGTAATTGTATAGCCTTCGGCCCCAGCGGCACAAATCGTTGCAATTATACCAGCAACAATCCACTTTAATTGCGGCATACCGATTTCACGCCAAATCCGCACATAAAGCGACCATTTAATGCGACCGTTTTTAGGGTCGCCGTGAATAAATTTTTTAATAGAATTTATAATTTTTTTCATAGCAATATGATTATAGATACTTATCCAGGCGCTGTAAAGACTTTTATTTTTATGAATTTTACGGTTGATAACTTATTTATTTGCGTTTTTGAAAAAATATTGTATCATATGGGGGCAAATCCGGATGGTTGGCAGAGCGGTTGAATGCATCCGACTTGAAATCGGACAAGGTATGAAATAAGACCTTCGGGGGTTCAAATCCCTCACCATCCGCCATAAAAATCAAATGCCCTTTTGGGCATTTTATTTTTATCGTGATTGGCATCGGGTCGGACCCAGCAACGAAGTTGCCTGGGTTCACACGATAGTTGGTGAAAACAAGTGCAAAGCACGCAGTTTGAACCTTACGTGTGGTGAGCGAATGCGAACAAATCCCTCACCATCCGCCATAAAAAATTAAATGGCCGTCATCGACCATTTTATTTTTTTCTGAAAGACAAGATGTACCTGTTTACCTCTCTTGGCATTTTTTACACATTTCTGAAAAATCTTTGCTTTTTTGCCGCACCAGAACTTCACCATAACTTGATGGAAAATAAACCGGGATAGAATAAAAGGTACGTAAATGATTGTGGTAGAAGTCATCAGGTCGTTCAACAATGGGCAAAAGGTTAGTTTTCAGCAACTCATTGTATACAGGACATTCAGTTAATGACTTTGTGCAAAGCGTGACCGGCAAACAGCCAATTATATAATTAAGCGATCCCATAAACTTAAAATTCAGATATGTACATGCCATAAATTAGCCTTTTCAATACGCACCCTGCCCATGATGGTAACAAATAATTGTTGGTTGTCAATTCTAAATATGGGAAACTTTATAACAGAATACTAGCCCGCCATAAAAAAATTAAATGGTCGTCATCGACCGTTTTTTTTATTATTTGCCATTATCAAGATTCTATTTTAGCATTTTGTAAACAAAATTGATCGGAACTATTAGTAATCCTAAGAAGATAGTGGCCAGCCACTGCGTTGTGCTTAGCGGTTCCAATGCCAGTATATTTCCGCCAAAGGTAACACATGCATAAAGACCGGCAAAGGCAACAAATGTTATAATCAAAAACATCGGATTTTTGGACAGCCCAGAAAAGATATTAAACCCACGCACGCGGACACAGAATCCGTTCAGCATCGCCATAATTATTATCAATGCGAACCGCGCCGACATTGCCGCATCGCCAAAAATCGCGACAAACGGTTCGGCAAGGGTCAATGTGAATATAAACACACCCGAGATTGTCGTCCAGAGAACGCCCGCAACTGTGTCGCCGGTGATAAGTTTTGCGTTCTTGCCCGCCGGCGGTTCGTTCATATATTCTATGCGCGGTGGCTCACCCCCGAATGCAAGTGAATTTAGACTATCAATTACAATGTTTATTATCAATATTTGAACGGCCATCAATGCCTCTATACCAATAACCAGCGGGAACAAAATACTTATCGCGACCAGTATAAAGTTTATTGGCAATTGGAATCGCAAGAATCCAGTAACATTATGCATAAATGTCCGGCCAACCAGGATACTGTTGCCAATGGACACAAAGTTGTTGTCGGTTATTATAATATCGCTTGCTTCCTTGCATACATCGGTGCTGTCGCCCATGGCGTATCCGACATCCGCGCCCTTTAAAGCCGGCGCATCGTTTGTGCCATCGCCACACATACCGATACAAAGCCCCATTTCACGCGCGATTTGAACAAGGCGCAATTTAGTATGCGGCGTTGCGCGCGCGATTACCCGTATTTTGGGCAAAATACGTTTGATTGACGCATCCGACATTTTATCAAATTCGATTGCGGTTATTGCGATATCGTTCGGGTTTTGCACAATTCCGCTTTCGTGCGCAATAACCCGCGCAGTTTCCAAGATATCGCCCGTTATCATCATAACCGACACGCCCGCCCTGTGCAGTTCGGCCACCATATCGGCAACACCGGGACGAATATCATCACGCAACGCGGAAACACTTACAAAGGTCAGACCCTCCGGCATTTCGCCCGATGTATGCGGCCCATCATAATACGCTGTTGCGATAACCCGCATGGCGCGGCGCGCGTTAGATACAATAATTCGCCGCACCGTTGCGCGATTTAGCGGTTGCGTTTTGCCGCCTGCATCCATATAAAACCGCGAATGCGCAAGGATAATTTCCGGTGCCGCCATGACATAGGTGCGCGGACCGTTCTTGGTCTTGACCGTTGTGGCGGAAAACTTGGTTGCGCTATTAAAAAGCGTTTTATTCATAACCGGATTTTCACGCTTTATCGTCGATACCGCTTTGTGATTCAGTCCCAACACCCCAAACAGCGCACGTTCCGTGCTGTTGCCGCCAACTATTTGTCCGTCTGCGTCAAGCATCGCACGACCGTTTAGCACGATATTATTCATCAGCAGCCGCACCGCCACGCCACCTGTATCCCTATTAAAACCTATATTCGTCCCGTCGCCAGTGTAATTCGCCACGGGCTGCATTTTTCCGTATGTGATTGTGCCGGTTTTATCGGTGCAGAGCAATTGTATGTTGCCGGCCTCTGGAATCTTGTTCGGGTTTTTCGCAAGCAAGTTTGCCTTGGTCATTTTATGCGCGTTTTGCGCTGTTATGATTTCGATGATAAACGGCAGACCTTCGGGAACCGCCGCCACGAATATAGTAAGCCCCAATGTTATCGCGTGCGCAACCGTGAATACCACATCGCCCAAGCCGTTAAATCCATGCAAATACCAATGCATAACAACCATGATAACCGCAATACCAAACGCACAAATTCCGCCGATTTCGCCAATAAGCGCCGCAAGGTGGTCAAGCCCCCTTTGCAACGCCGTTTTTTCTTCGCCGATATCGGTCAGTGTCTTTAATATCTTGGCGTTTTCGGTGTCCAGCCCGACCCGCGCGACACACATGGCGCCGCCACCACCGTGTACCGTTGTTCCGGCAAAGACATAGTTCGCATTGGTATAATCGTTCGCGGTTATCGGTGCCGCACGGTTATATTTGAAATTCGGAATTGGCGATTTGTGCACTTCTTCGCTTTCGCCGTTTAGCACGGAATTATTCACAGAAATGTGCCCGTGAACCAGGTATCCATCCGCCGGAATTCTTTCGCCGGCCTGGAGCAACACTATATCGCCAACGACTATTTCGGTACTGTCTATATTGCGTATGCGCCCCCCACGGATTACATTGCACCGCAGGGCCGATGCCCGCCGGCGCAGTTCTATTGTGCTGCGTTGGCTGCGCAGGTGCGTGATAACATTTACAATCGCAACGATGATAACGACTATGCCAATACCAATCGCTTCGGTAATATCGCCATAGCCAAGCATCGCGAGGCCGATAAATATCACCGCCATTATCAGTAAAATTAGGTTTATTTTCGTACGAAAGACGTCAACCAAGAAATCCCACGCGCTTTTGACCCGTGGATCAGGCATAGTGTTTGTGCCGTATTTCTTACGGCTTTGCGCAACGGCCGCCAAAGATAGTCCGTTTAGTGTCAAAATCCCCCCTGCTCTGTGCGATTATTTTACCGCATTTTGCGGCATCGGGGCAAGGGGAATTTTTTTGCGTTGTGCATCTTCGTATTTTGTGCTGCGCTATCACTCGCACACATCCCGTGTCGTAGCCAGTAAAATCAAAAAATCCACCATCCGGTGGATTTTTAAGATTAATTTTGCCAAGCCTCCTCGATGCGCAATAAGAAAAATCTATAAAAACTCGTGGGGACAAAAACTCCGTTTTTATGATTTTTCTAATTGTGCATCTTCGTATTGTGTGCTGCGTGGCTTTGCCACTCGCACACATCCCATCATCTCCGCCGGTAAAATCAAAAAATCCACCATCCGGTGGATTTTTAAGATTAATTTTGCCAAGCCTCCTCGATGCGCAATAAGAAAAATCTATAAAAACTCGTGGGGACAAAAACTCCGTTTTTATGATTTTTCTAATTGTGCATCTTCGTATTGTGTGCTGCGTGGCTTTGCCACTCGCACACATCCCATCATCTCCGCCGGTAAAATCAAAAAATCCACCATCCGGTGGATTTTTAAGATTTTAACATGGCGGAGATGATGGGATTCGAACCCATGATACGGTTGCCCGTATACCACATTTCCAATGTGGCGCACTAGACCAACTATGCGACATCTCCGGATTTTATATTTTTACTTATTCTTCGTCAGATTCCGCGCCGTCATCCATAACATCTTCGGCAACCAATTCCGCCGCATCAACCGGTTCGTCACCAACCAGCGTTTCCTCTAACTCCGCATCAATATCGCGCAGTTCGGGGTTAGCACTACTAACCTCCAGCGTTTCTTCGGCGTTTTCGACGGCCGGCGTTTCCTTGTAAGATTGCACGAATTCGTGGCGGATTCCCGCGATGTCCAACTTTCCACTTGCGATTTCGCGCAGTGCCACAACCGTCGGTTTATCGCCGTCGCGTTCAACCACCGGCGTTGCCCCACCGTTCAAGTCGCGAACCCGTTGAGACGCCAACATCCCAAGTTCATATCGGCTTTCCACAAATGGTAATGTATCAGAATTAGTCGTGCGTGCCATATTCAATTCCTTTGTTGAAATATATTTTAGCCACGCTATAATGATTCAAAAATGGTCAAAATGCAAGAAAAAAATATAAAAACTTTATCCTTTGGGTGCCGCCTTAACGCGTTGGAATGCGAAAGGATTCGCGGCATGTTATCGCGCGCCGGCATTTGCGCGGTGATTGTGAATACCTGTGCCGTAACGGCGGAGGCCGAACGCCAGTGTGGCCAGGCAGTGCGAAAAATTGCGCGTGAAAATCCAGGTGCGATAATTTTCGTAACCGGTTGCGCCGCAACAAGAAACCCAGGACTGTTTGAAAAAATTCCGGGCGCGGTGGTTATTCCAAACGAAAAGAAGATGGAATTACGGGCGTATTTGGATAAAATATCGCAAAAAAATCGCGGCAATTCGTGTCCGGAAATCAATGGCAATTTTGACACAGAAAATAAACTTTCAAAAAAGTTTATTCAGATTCAAAATGGATGCAATCACGATTGCACATACTGCGTAACACGTCTGCTGCGTGGACCGGCGGTGTCGTTTGAGTATGATGAAATCTTGGCAAATGTGCGTGCGGCAACGGCGGCGGGATTTGGGGAAATAGTCCTTACGGGTGTTGACGCGGCATCGTATTTGCATATAGAAAATGGCCGGCCGTTTTTAATTTCGGATTTATGCCAGCGGCTGCTTTGCGATGCGCCGGAAATGGAGCGGCTGCGCCTTTCATCGGTGGACCCGGCGGTGCCGGCAATCCGCAATATTATCGAAATAATGAAAACGGAAAGACGGTTTATGCCACACCTGCATTTGTCCATGCAGTCGGGGTCTGACACAATTCTGCGCGCGATGCGGCGACGGCACACGGCGGAAATGGTGCGTGAATTGGTGCGGCGGGCCGATGGCAAGGTTAGTTTTAGTTGGGATATAATCTGTGGCTTTCCAGGCGAAACAGACGAACTATTCAATGAAACTTTGGAATTAGCGCGCGAATTAAAACCAATAAGAATTCATGCTTTTCCCTTTTCTCCACGCCCGGGAACAGTGGCGGCGGAAATGCCAAATCAGATTCCGCGAAACACGGCCCGGGCGCGCGCGGCCGAAATAACGGCGGTTGCGGCGGAAAATTTACATGAATTTATGCAAAACAAAGTCGGCAATGTGTGCCAGGTTTTGGTTGAATCTGATAATGTTGCGCGCACGCCGGACGACATACCGGTTAAAATCGCCGGTGCGGCCATCCCGCCCCGCACAATTTGTGATATCAAGATTACCGGTGCCACCGATGATATGTTATTAGGTATTAATATTTAACATAATTTTTTGGGGAGCAGCCCGCTGTCATAGGCGTAAAACCAATAAAAAAAACTGGGATAAAGAGAAAACTCTTTGGGGTGCACTGCTATGATTCAGACCCTATTCAATACTCCATATCCAGCAGTTGGCATCAGTATGCGTATCACTGGACCAACCGGTACAGACCATTTTATTCTGCTTGGTTGCCAAAGCGGCCGCCAAAGCCGTTCCATCAACCTTTTTATCCGCATCCGTCGCCGGCCAATTTCCGGTTGTACCGGCAAAAGAAGTGCTGTAATTCTTAGCCGCGGCGGTTTCCGTTGCCGTCCATGATAACGTTTCGGTCGCAGTATTTATTTGATTCATTACCGCACCCATGGTCGGTAACCATGAACTGTTAGTAAGTGTCGTGACATTATTGTTGGTGGTATAAACCGGCGCGGTGGCGATTCCACGTTCACCCGTTACCCCAAGTGTATTCGTTGTTACAACCGAACCATCCGCACTTGGATTAGTTGTTTGGTCATAAACATACGTACTGGTGGTTGCACCAATTTTGTTTTGTTTTGTTTCTACGGCGGTTATGTTGGCGATATCGCTGCCGTTGTTCAATGTTGTGCCGGTATAATTCGCGGCACTGGATACAGTTGCAGAACCAACAGTTCCGGCGGTTCCACTGTATGTTACAACATCACCCGAATTGCCGGCCGCAATTTTATTTTGTTTGTTCGATAGTGCCGTGGCAAGGCCCGTGGCATCAATCAACTTACCCGCGTCCGCCGTTGGCCAATTCCCGGTTGTGCCATCAAACGCGGTGCTGTAATTTCCCGCCGCGGTTGTTTCGGTTGATGTCCATGTCAATGCCGTCGGTGTATGCGCGTTAATCGCGGCCATCATTGCATTGACGGTGGGCAACCAATCGCCGTTGGTATATCCGCCACTGCCATTGGATACAGGGGCATTTGCGATACCGCGTTCACCCACCGTGCCGGCGGTTGTGGTTGTGGTAACCACCGATCCACCAGCGTTTGGATTGGTTGATTGGTTATAAACATAGTTCGGTGTGTTGTTTGTCCCATCACTGGTCGCGGAAATCGTACCTTGGCGTGTAATATCAACATATGCCTGGGAAGCAACGGTTTTAAAGGCGGCCGGTGCCGGATCGGTGGCAAGTGCAGGCACAGCGGTCAACACCGCAATCAATGATAATGCGCCGAACGCCCCCCCTTTCATAAGTTCCCCTCTTTTCCTTTCACTTTTACGGTTGCGCAAAGCGTCGAAACGCACGGTTTTCCGACCGGCCACCGTCATATTCCTTTTTCTTGGTGTAATGATACACTAAATCGGCATTTTAATGCAAGTGCTTTTTTTAATAAGATTTCATTACTATTCACAATCTGTTGCTTTTTCGCGATAATTTTATCATGACGCGCGTTAATGTTATTCCACCATCGGAACTTTCAGACCAGCATTTAATTGCTGAGTACCATGAACTGCCCCGCGTGATTAAGCAGAATATAAATATTTCCGGCGCGCCGCGGTGCTTTGTGTTGGGCGTGGGCCATATGCGGTGGGCGCGCGCACATTGGAAATTCACTTGCGACCGGTTCTGTGAGATTTGTGAAGAAATGAAGTATCGTGGCTTTGCCGTTAACTTTGCGCCGGAAGATTTACCACAATACGCCTGCGGGCTGTGCGGAAACGGCGAATACATCGTAACGGATGCCGACATAGAAAAAAATCGCGCCCGGATTCGCGAAAAGTATCGGCAAAAACCGAATTTCTATCGGTGGACCCGGCGGGAAAAACCAAATTGGCTATGACTTTAATAATCTTGCGCGGGATTTTTCCCATTCGCGGCGCTTTATCGTTTCGCGTTTGTCCGCGCGATTTTTACCGTAACCAATGCCAAGCAAGACCTTTAACCGGCCACGATTATTGAAATAGAGTTTTAATGGAAATATTGTCGCACCTTTTTCATTTAGGCGACCAATCATGCGATTTATCTGCGCACGATGCAACAAAAGCCGCCGCGGGCGGCGTTCATCAAAGTTCGTAATGCGCGCCGCGGTGGGCAGTTTCTGAATCTCTATACCCGCAAGGTATAAATCCGTTCCGCGTTTCTGCACAAAACCATCAACGATTGTTACCAATCCATAGCGCAGCGATTTGACTTCGGCCCCGCTTAGTTCAATGCCCGCCTCTATCGTGTCTTCGATAGTATAGGCGAACCGCGCTTTGCGGTTTTCAGAAACGGGGCCAAATTTTATCATACTGCGTGGCATGTTAAATCTTTATCTTTGGATACAGTTTTTTCACGTTTTCCATTACTATATCACACATTTTTTCAAATGGAACTTTTTTTATTTCCGCCAAAACACGCATCGTATCAATTACATAGGCCGGTTCGCAAATACAGCCGCGGTGTGGCACGGGCGCACAATACGGGCTATCGGTTTCAACGACCAGGCGGTCGAGTGGTATCCGCGCAAATGTTTCGCGGATGTCGCCCGCGTTCTTAAAGGTCAAAATGCCACTTGCCGAAAAATAGTATCCGCAGTCCAGCATTTTCTTTGCCATATCATAACTTGATGTAAAGCAGTGCATAACGCCGCCGATGTCCGAATATCGCGACAGGATTTCAACTGTATCGCTTTCGGCATCGCGAGTATGGATTGCAACCGGCAATTTCGCCCGCCGCGCCATTTCCAATTGCCTTTCGAACAGTTCGATTTGCGCCGCCCGCGTATCATTCGCCATTTCGTGGTAATCAAGCCCGATTTCCCCAACCGCCAGCACGCGCGGATCGGCCAAAATTTCGTCAGTAATATAATCCGCCGGATTTGTTCCCGCGTGTTCTGGGTGAATTCCGATTGTTGCAAAGACGTTATCGTGTTCGTGTGCCAACTTTACCGCCGGCAAGATATCCACCGGGTCCGCCGTCGGGCATATCATATAACCCACCCCCGCCGCAACCGCGCGCGCCATTACCGCATCCGCGCCACCAACGGACGAAAAATCATAGGTCAAATGACAATGTGTATCTATAAGCATTTTTGTGTTTCCAATATAATCTTAAAAATTGATATTTCGGGTTCAAGGTTCACGCGCGCAATATCCGCAATCGCCTTTGTCGCCACCGGGTAAAGTTCCGCCAGGTTAAAGTGCGCGATTACGTCCAACAAAATTCCGTAAAGTTCCGGGTTCGGCGCAATTTGCCGCGCAAGGTTCATCGCGTCTGATTGGGTTGCACGCTTGTTAGTTACAAATTCAACCAAACTTTCATATATCGCATCGCCACCCGATTGCTTTATGTTTGCAATACGGCCAAATGACCCGTTGGCAAGTTGCAATGTTTCATCATCAATAACATCGTCCGGCATGAATCGCGCACAAAGCCGCCGCAAATCAGAAATTGACAGAGGCCGCATCTTTTCCACACGCGCACGCGAACGGACGGTGGGCAGGACACTTGATAACTGGTGCGTAACAAGCAGAAACAGTGTCTTGGCCGGCGGTTCTTCTAATAACTTTAATATCGCGTTCGCCGCCGCAGTGGTCAGCGCATCCACAGAATCAATCAGCACCACACGCCACCCGCCTGACATGGACGAAAGTTGCATTTTCTCGATAGTCGCGCGCACCGTATAGACCGATATGGATTTGCCGTCCGATTTTACTTTGCCGTCTTTATCAATATTTCGGTCCATGTCGATTATAAAAAAATCGCCGACATTGCCATAGACCATGCGCGCGATTTGATATGCCAATGTCGCCTTGCCAATGCCGCGCGGGCCACATAGCATCCACACCGGATGCAACGGGTGCGTGTCGCGATTTTGCCACGCGTCCATGAATGCACGCAGTGTCGCATCGTGTCCGATTGTGTTATTATTGTCCATCGGATGCGGAAATTCGTAAACGGGTATGTTTGATTTGCGCGCCATCTTAACGCCCCGTCAACATTACAACAATATTACGCCATACGCGCGCAAAGAAACGCACGCGACCGACATTATTTTTCGCAATTAGATTTGTTCGCGCAACAACATTGCCGTCGCGTTCGGCAATAACCTCGCCCAGCACATCGCCGGCATGAATCGGTGCGGGCATCGGGTCAGTATATCGGGCAAGCACGCGGACACCGTTCAGACTACTTTCCTTTGGCGTGGTAATCGCAAATGTCCGGTCAACCGTTCCCATTACAGTCCCATTGCGGCCGTACCAAACCGGAACCGCCGTTACATCATCGCCCGGGCGATAGAAAACTTTCGTTGTCGTTGTATTGAAACCGTGCGTCAACAGCGATTTCATTTCCGCCGCCAATGCATCGTGTCCTTTGCCATGGAAACCATTTATAACACCGATTAGACGGCGGCCACCGGCGGTCGCACTTGCCACCATGCCGTATCCACCCTTGTCCGTGTGCCCGGTTTTAAGGCCGTCCGCGCCTGGCATAATGAACAGCAGTTTATTATAATTCACCGTGTGCGTTTTGCCCCAATCGCGACACCAATCGGTCTTGTATTCACCAAACTCAAACCGGCGTGTGGCAAACATCGGGTATAAATCCGGGTAATCAGAAATAATATGATACGCAAGGGTCGCCAGTTCCCGACTCGTCATCAAATTCCTGTCGTTGGGCAAACCGCTTGCGTTGCCAAAGGTTGACAGTGGCATACCAATTGCGCGCGCCTTAGCCGTCATCATATCCGTAAACTTTTCTTCCGTCCCGGCCAATTTTTCCGCGACCACGACCGATGCATCGCCCCCGGATAAAACAATCAGACCCAAAATCAAGTCACGAACAGAGATATCCTGGCCTGCGGACAGGCAAATCTTGCTTGCCGGATACCAGACAGGATCTTGGTAATCCGCATTTTTTCCAACCGGAAAACGGTCGTCCAAAGATATCTGGCCCGATTTGACACCATCGAACAAAACAGCCAGCGTCATCAATTTCAACATTGACGACGGCGGCATAAGTTCATCGGCGGATTTAGACACAATTTCCGCCCCGGAATCATAGTCCAGCAAAAACGCAGATTTTGCCTTGGTTTTATATTCCGCAAACGCCGGTGTGGCGCAAACAATCAATAAAAATGTGATTATTTTCGACTTCATGATATTCATATAATAACAATATCCGAAACCTTTTCAAATGATTTTTTTGATTTGCTTTTTGCGTTTAATGGGAATAGAATGCATCGGTTTTGAAAAAGGGGGCGGATATGTTTGATACGGAAAAATTAAAGTCTTTTTCTTGGATAAACGTTGGAAACCCCGATCACGACGATTTCGAAAAACTGCAAGACGAATACAAAATTGATGAAGACACTATATCTGACATATTGGACCCCGATGAACAGCCGCGTATAGAGGCTGAAGACGATTACAAGGTTATAATCGTTCGATTTCCCATTGTGAACCGCGAAACTGATACCCAGTGGCATACCGAGCCGCTTTCCATTATTTATTCGACCAATCGCGTTATTACCGTATGTCGCAAGCGGTGCGATATTTTGGACCGTATTAAAAAGTCTGAAAAAACTTCGCGCGAAGAATTTATTTTGAACATTATGTATTATATCGCGGAATCTTACCTGCGTTGCCTTAAAGAACTAAACCGCCGCGTGGTGGAATCCAAGAAAAATTTGCAACAGCAAATCAGAAAGCGCGAATTGCTGGCGTTACTGGATGTGGAAAACAGTTATACATTATATATGACCGGATTAAAAGGCAACCTTTCGGTGCTGGATAAATTGGAAAAGGTGCGCGGGTTCGCGAAAAATGATGAATGCGTGGAACTGATTGAAGATTCGCGGATTGAACTGTCCCAGGGGATTGAGGTCGTAACCAGTTACACAAAAATGCTGAAATCTATCAAGGAAACTTTTGAAAGCGTCATCAATATGGATTCGAATACTTACATTAACCGCCTGACCATGTGGAATATTATTCTAATGTTGCCGACACTGGTTGTGGGGTATTATGGAATGAACGTTGCCCTGCCCTTTGCGGAACACGGCGACACTGGCGTTGTGATATTTGCGATTATTATGGCATTGCTTTTGGGGTATGCGCTGTTTATATTCATTCGCCGCCGGATTGTTTAATTTAATGCGGCGAGAATTTTTACAAAGTTTTTATCGGCGTCCGGGTCGGTCACATCGATATCGGAAAACTTTATTCCGGGCGCGGTTCGCAGCCATTCTATCGCCGGCATTGTTATACGCCAAAAGTTATCAAGCCGCCGGCGAACAACGTCCGCGTCCACATCATCTGCACGGTTGCCACCTTCACGAATACGTTTTTCAATGCGCGAAAGCATAACCGATTCCGGCACATCCAAAAAAATTACACGAATATCGAACTTGTTTGAATAATTTTCGACAATCCATTTTGCCTGGCCCAACGTCCTTGGAAAACCGTCAAGAATCATGTCGGAACTCGTATCAAAATGCGTGGCAAGCAATTCAAACAAATCGGAATCCGGCACCAATTCCCCGCGCGCAATAATCCCGGCGATTTTTGATTCCGGCGGCAAGCCGCGCAATATCGCGCCCGTTTCAATATATTCATATTGTCCGCCTTCCATAAGTTTTCGCGCAAAAGTGCCCTTGCCTACGCCTTGGCCACCCATCATAAGAATCATTTTCGGTTTCATCGTGCTTCCTTTTTTATCGCCCATATTATACCATAAAAAAATCCCCATGGCTATGGGGATTTCGGTTATTTGTGTTTTGCAAGCACCATATCATAAAACAGCGGATGGCATCCAACACCAACTTTTCGCAAATTTGGCATATCCGCCTTTAACAATCTGGTATTAGCAGCCATAAAGCCATCCTGCAATGTTTTTACCTTTGGCAATTGCAATCCTTTTATTTGGTTGTTGTTGTATAACCCATTTTTCCCGACAAATTCTAATTTGGGCGTATTCAAAGTTTTCAAACTTTCGTTATGATACAAGAAATTATCGCCAACCTTTTGTAACTTGGGCGCATTTAATACCTCAATTTGTGAAAATTTCAAGAAATTATCGCCCACCCTTTTTAAATCTGGTACTTCAAGAGTTTTCAGGTCAAATGCATATTGCAACATGCCGTCATCAAAATGTTCATGTCCAACAAAACTCGCCTTGCGCAGGTATTCACAATCGCGACCAGTAAAAAACGTATAAAAAGGGTTATAACTATATATTTTGTTATAATTTATGTAAGGTCGGGCAATAAATTCGACAAGATGTTGGCCTTCAAATCGAGCAAATTCTTGGCCCGCGGCACTAAATATAGTGACATTATTTTCGTCCTTGGTCACAACCATTTTCGTGAATCCATAATGACGTACATTTTCTTCAAACAAAATTCGCAAAGACGAAGATAAACAGTCATATTGTTTATCAAAAAAATTCCTTGCTATATCATCAAAGATGAAATTTTCCCATAAATCATATTCGCGTTTTTTCATAAAAACTCCTTTTTTACTCATTATATTATAGACAGATTTTATTCGTTGTCAAGTGCTTTATTAAAAAACAAACCCCCGCAACAACGGGGATTTGCATTTTTTGAAAATCACCAGCAATTATTTCTTGCTGTTTTCAATGGCGGCGCCAAGAATATCGCCAAGGACAGAGCCACTGTCGGCCTCGTTCGCGTATTCTTTGACCGCTTGCTTTTCAAGTGTAACCTGAAGCGCGCGGATGGACAACTTAACATTGTTACCTTCCACAGACACCACAGATGCCTCAACCGTGTCGCCAACCTTGAACTTGGATGTATCCTGTTCAGATTTTTCGCGCGACAGGTCGGTCCGACGGATTGTACCCTTGATATCATTTGGCAAATCCAAAATCAATTCATCAGGCGTAACCTGGGACACAGTGCCGGACAAAACAGCACCTTTCTTGATAGATGCCGCATTGTTGTCTGCACCCGCCGTCAATTGTTTGATACCCAACGTAACACGTTCTTTTTCCGGATTGATGTCCAAGATTTTCGCGGTCACTTCTTGGCCACGGACGAATTTCTTTAATTCTTCTTCGTCCAAACGGTTCCAAGACAGGTCGGAAATGTGAACCATACCGTCCAATTCCGGTGTCAAAGCGACAAACAGACCAAATTCGGTTGTGTTCTTGATTGGACCAGTGATAATGTCGCCGACATTGTGGGTTTCGGCAAATTGCTTCCACGGATTTGGTTGCAACTGTTTATAACCCAATGAGATGCGGCGTTTTTCTTGGTCAATGTCCAAAACCATAACGTTGACTTCCTGACCAACCTGCAAGACCTTGGACGGATGAATATTCTTGTTCGTCCATGAAAGTTCGGACATGTGGACCAAACCTTCGATATTATTCCCAAGGTCGATAAACGCACCGTAATCGGTAACCGATGAAACCTTGCCCGTAACGGTATCGCCAACATTGAACGCGCGTGACGCGGTTTCCCATGGGTCTTCTTCCAATTGTTTCGCGCCCAGTGAAATACGATGTGTTTCCGGGTCGAATTGGATAACCTTGACCTTTATCTTTTCGCCAACATGCACCAATTCACGCGGATGATTCACGCGTTTCCAAGACAAATCTGTAACGTGCAGCAAACCGTCAATACCGCCAAGGTCGATAAACACGCCGTAATCGGTGATATTCTTTACCGTTCCTTCTAATACCGCGCCAAGTTCGATGTTCTTTAACGCCTCTTTCTGGGCGGCGGCAATAGTATCAGATTGTATCGCGCGACGGGAAACGATTGCGTTTGTGCGCAGCGCATCCATTTTCAACACGCGGAATTTGTCTTTCAGACCAATCATAGATTTCGCATCGCGGATTGGTTTATGGTCAACCTGAGATGACGGCATAAACGCAAATACTCCATTGATATCGACGGTATAACCACCACGAACGACATCGATAATTGTTCCCTCTGGGTCTTCGCCAGCGGCAACGATTTTTTCAAGTTCCTTCCATGCCTTTTCGGCGCGCGCCTTGGCATAGGACAAGACCGCCGTTCCTTCGCGTGATTCATAGCGTTCAACGAACACGTCGATAATATCGCCGACCGCCGGCACAGATGCGCCAAATTCTTTTAATGGAACGCGACCTTCGGATTTAAGGCCAACATCAACGATTACGAAATCGCCACGGATATCTTTGACCGTACCCTTGGTTGCATACCCTTGCAGCGTTTCTTGTTTGCCATAGTTTTCATCAAACATTTTGACGAAATCTTCATTGGCGATTGGATTAAATAAATCTTTGGATAAATCTTTCATTAGAATTCATACAAAGTTTGCCATCGCAGCCATATTTTAGTTCAAAAAACCGCGAGGTCTTGCGGGGTTAATCGGACTGATTCCGCGCCCGCCCACGAAATCAGCATGCATTGTATAGAGTTTTTTGACAAAAATCAAGTGTTTTCATAAAAAATCCCCCTTCTGGGGGAAGTTTATTAACAAACCGAATATTATCTTTCCATATCGGAAAGTAATCTGATTTTGTTATTGGCTATATTGCCCATAATTGCGGTACGAAAATCAGGTCTGCGACGACTTGTCATGACACTTGCATCAGTGATTACCCAACGCGGTAAAAAGCTAACACCTTTTTCCAAACTTGAATAATTCGCACGAAACAGCCAATCAGACCAAATATTATCTTCGGACCTTGCGCGCATCCACACATAACGACCGTCAATAGCCGGCTTTGGATTACCCGCAATTCCATATTTGCCAAATGTATCGGACTGCATAAGTTGAACTTCTATGATGTCATCTGTCAAACAGCGTGAAAAATGCCCAATATTGTCGATTTTTTCACCGTTGTAACGCGTAACAGGGACATCATCTATAAATACCCCCATCGGATTGATGGTAAGAATTTGACCTTTTTCCAAATCGTTTGCCATTATTTACCCCTTTGTTTTATTATGACGAGGAGTAATATAATACAAAACACGCTTGTTGTCAAGATATATTTTAATTGCTTTTTATAAAATTTTGTGGTATAATACTTCTCGCAGAGGCGGACGATTTTATCGGCCGTTTTTTGTTTAGCCGTGCATTATGCGCGGCTTTTTGTTATAACAAAAGGAGAAAATATGCAAAAAGTATCATACATGGGGAACGGTGAAACAACTGAATTTAATTTTACCTTTCCATATTATGAAAGTACAAACATTGTCGTAACCAAAAATGGCGCGGCCACGACCGGTTACCAAATTGTCGGGACATCGGGTGGTTTGGATGCCGATATCCCATATACTGGCGGCAAAGTTGTTTTTGAAACCGCGCCGACCGCGTTGGACAGCATAACAATTGCACGCAGTCTACCACTTTCACGGACGGTTGATTATCAACCAACGGCAAAAATCGACCCGACAACGGTCAACCAAGATATGAATTATCTTATGGAAGTGTTGAAAGATTTGAAGGATGAATTCGACACGTTGCACACGCAATACACAGAAATCGCTGATAAAGATTCTGCAACAACATTATTGGCGCGTATTGCGGCAATAAGCGAAGACATCTCAACCGTTAGCGCACAGATAACCGCACTGGGCGATATCAGCACTTTGCGGCAAACCGTAACCGATTTATCAACAACCGTGGGCGGGCACACAACAACCATTAGCACATTAGATTCGCGGACAAGCAATATTTCTGATTATGTTATTCAATCGCAAACGCCGAGCGCAGATAACAATTATAATTGGTATCGCAAATATAAAAGCGGCTGGGTTGAACAAGGGGGAATTATCCAAGGCGGCAGCGTAAGCGTCACATTACCTGTAACAATGTCCGACACCAATTATGTGATATTGACCGGAAATCATAATTATTCAGATAGTGGCGGTACAGCCGTTGCGGTATTTTACAACAAATCAACCACAGCATTCTCTTTACAGGCCCGTTGGAATGGCGGGGCCGATGCATCGGGAATGAATATGTGTTGGGAAGTAAAAGGCATTGCCGCGGCATAACATATATTTGTTACACAAAGGCACAAATGCGCACAATGCAAAAAACACATTGTCATAATTTGTGCCTTTTAATCAATTCGTATTTATAACAAATTATTATCGCCTTTTTAAGAATTTATATAATTTTTTCATCCAATGTGATGGCTTTTTGTATGTGGCTTCAGGTTTTTCCCAGTTACCGTTTAATATTATTCCAACATAAGAATATGCGTAGTTGTCCAAATCCAACCCGCGCAGTCGCGACATGGTATATTCTATACGCATATGAAACATTTTGAAAAACGGTTCGACCGCAACTTCGCGAATTAAACCACATTTTTGGAACCACGCGTTATACCAAGTGAATTCAAATGGTGCAATTGCGATTAAATCTGCGTACGAATAATTATGTTTTTTCATAAAATCACCCTTTAATGACGCCAACACAGTTGCATTTAGTACCTGGGCATTGTGGCATGTACGATACCGCCGATCATCAAGTTCAACCGCTGCATAAATTTTTTTGATAAATTCCTGACGGTCCAACCAAAATTCGTGATAGTGTTTTTCAATCGCCAAATCTTTATCCATAATCAAAACCGTAAACGGCGTATCGTCATCAGCCATGAAATCCGATTCGTGAAAATCACGGATAAATAACGAATCAGAATCCAAACATAAATAATTTTTGGCAATTTTTGATTCCCAAAATGCCAATTTACATATTTCTTGGTTGCAATAACCAATCGCCAAATTATGCAATTTTTTATCAGTAAAATATTTTCCGGCATAACTTTCATCAGATACAACAGAAATGGTATCCGATTCAAATTGTTCAAACATTTCTTGCTCTTGTTCCGGAACAGACAATACAAATGATATTTTATCCACATTATACTTGTTAAAAGACGAAATTAATAGTGACACACGGTCGTAATCACCAGAATAAGTTTTACAAAACATTACAAAATTTTTCATTTTATTTTTCCGTAACTTTTTTAAGGTTATTTTCTGATTCTTTGTATATTTTTGATGATAAATCCGCCAAATTATCTTTCAGTTTTTTATAATTATCTTGTGTAAGTTCCAAGGCGGTTTTCATTGCCGTATACAAATCGTTGTCTTTATACAAAATTGCGTTCGTATTGTCAAACCGATATGCGGCCGCAAAGACGTCGTTAATCAAACACGGCTTTTTAAATCCCAAAACCAGATTCCGGGATCCGGTACAACAATTTGTTAGATATCGTAAATGATTTTCAAGTTTCAAATCCAACAAGGGCAGATAAAAATCAGAATTATTAAGATATTTGAACATCTTGTTAAATGATAACGCGCCCTTGAATTTTATGTATCTTTTTAAATCGTGCGGGATACGTAGTTTACCTTTGCCGATAACGGTAATCTGAAAGTTTTTGAATTTATCTTTGATTAATCTTTCGGCTGTTTCGAACAATAAATTATGATTCTTTGAATAATCAGTTATTGCGCCCACAACGACAAAATGCGTTTTTCGGTTTTTTTCATGGTCTTTGAAAGCGCCATAATATATCGGTGCAAGCATCGGAACAACACAGTTATCATATTTAAACCCAGAACACGAAAAAATTCGGCCATCATCAAGAAACCCAACAGAATCATAATCTTTGATATTTGTTAATGTGTGATGGCACCCCAAAATTCCATGTTTAGCATTTGGAACAAAACCCAAAAAATCTGTAATTTTTCCTTGGAAATCTTGGCCCATGAATTCAAAACTGCTAAAAAACACATAATCATACTTTGAACAATCAGATAAATATTTTCCCAATTGTTTATAATTATAATAAAACACCTTGGGTTTGAACCGCATTTTGCAAAATACGCGCGAATATCGACATTCACGACGAATATAACAATCAACATCGTATCCTATATCTTGGAAATATTTTACAAAACCGGGTAGTATTTCTTGGTGATACGGATGCGGTTCAACAATTAAAACCTTTTTCATTGTTTTTTCCTTAACTTGAAATCTTTTCCAAAGACCGTGACAATTTTCCACAAATTATCACCAATATATTTATTGTTTATAGAAAATAGATTTTTCCAAAAATTGGTCTTGTGGCCACCGGTGCTTTTTAATGCCTTTCTGTATTCCTTTGGATACCGTTTCCTTACCAATCCAAAGTGATACTTGGTAACCAATAGGTTGAACGCCTCGCTCATTTTTGTCCATCCGTTATTCACAAACAAACTGTTTTTATCATTGCCGAATTTATATGAATATTCGGTTAGTGATCCCCAAAGGCTTTTATCATTTTCGGGATGTGGCGGAACAAAAGTATTTATCCCGTGTTCCTGCAATTTTTGTGACAGTGTCATATCTTCGCCGCAAATTTTATATGCCTGTAATTCCGCGGTGTTTTCAAACAAATAATCCAACCATTTTGTTTGCAAAAACCAACTGTGTCCAACAAAGTCAACCATTACGGTTTTGTTATTTGGATTCGCCCATCCAATGCGAGTGTGCGATTTATGGACATAGGCCGGCTTATGGCACAATATTCCTATGGTGCCATATAAACCTTCCCTGGTCATCATTTCGGTCATACAATTTTCCAACCAACGCGGACCGGGTATGGTATCATCATCAAACATGCACACATATTTTGTTTTAACATTTTTGCGTGCAAAATCAAAACGCGCCCAAACACCCCTATTTTCAGGCGATATTTCTATTACATCAAATTTTTGCTTTAAATGTTCGGGAATTTTTACCGTATCGCCCGTTCCGTCTTGATATAACAAAATCTGTTTGGGTTTTAATGATTGATTGGCAATGGCCGTCAATTGAGTTTCCAAACATTCTGGCCTTTTGTAAAGGGTTAAAACCACACTAACATCAAAATCCGTTGTATGCGGGTCATACATATAACAACGCTGTTTCGCATAGGTGGTTTTTGGATCCATATACGGCCGCGTTTGTTTATTATGTATGTATTTATCAATTGAAGACCCAAAGTCGATATAACAATTATCCGGGCTATTATGAAATAATTCCATGATAATTGGTTCGGACATCGGGCCGGCCGACACGACATACAGCAAATCTTTTCTATCACCAAATTCGTTTTTTATTTGTTCCACAAGGGCCGGCGCATCATTTTCCCAAAAAGATATACAATCATCACCAATTTCATAATGTTTTAATATATTCAAATTTCCAATCTTTTTGCCGTGCGCATTGTGATTGGCAATCAATATCGCATCCCTTTGAAGGGCATCAAACTTTGTAATAAATTTTTGATAATTGGCGTTTACCCACCAATTCGCAAATGTTCGATTTTTATTTTTTATTCGTGTTGAATACCAAAAATATGCCCGCGGATCACAGCATGGACACGATATTCCATAATACACATTTGGATCTTTGTTATCTAATGTGTCCAACAAAGCGCGCCCCAGTTCAGAAATATAATTTGGCGAAACCCAACCTTCTTGGGCCGTAACCTTTTCACCACACATGATTGCACGCTCGCCATCACCATAGCGTAACAGGACAAAATTTTCACCATTTTCTATCTTTTGCCAAAATTTATCAAATTCTTTGTCCAAATATAGTTTATTCGTCATCCTAGACTCCTTTTATTATTTCCAGAACTTTGTTATTGCGTTGGCGATTTTTTCCGCTGCGTGTCCGTCACCATACGGATTTTTTGTTCCATCCATACGGGTTTCATCTTTGTTACGCGACAAAATTGTGTCAGATTCTAATACAATCCTTTCAATATCGGCGCCGACCAATTTTGCAAAACCCGCCTTTATCCCTTCGGTTCTTTCGGTTTCATATCGCATAACCAGAACAGGATTGCCAAATGTTGGGGCTTCTTCCTGAATTCCGCCGGAATCCGTTAGAACAAGTTTAGTGTTTTTCATTAAGCAAACCAATTCTGGATAATCAAGCGGTTCGGTTAAAATCACATTTGGCAATTTATCCAAAACCGAATAAACCTTGTCATGGACGTTCGGATTTGGGTGAACAGGCAATACAAATTGATGGTCGATATATTTTTCGGCCAATATTTTTACCGCGTTCAATATCCTATCTAACCTTTCCCCATGATTCTCACGCCTATGCACGGTCACCAATACCAATTTATCATTTAATTTAATTCCGCGGTTTTCCAATGCTACCTGGGCCTTTTCAATTATTTTATCAGACAAACAAGATAATGCATCAATCACCGTATTGCCGGTTAAAACAACCCGGTTTGGGTCGATGTTTTCTTTTGTCAACGAATCATACGCAACCTGGGTCGGGGTAAAGTGCAGATCTGTTATGCGCGATGTCATCTGACGCATAGCCTCTTCGGGAAAAGGTTCAAACAAATCATAAGAGCGCAATCCCGCTTCGACATGAAAAACCGGGACACGATTATAAAAAGACACCAACGCACCACAGAACACGGTCATTGTGTCCCCTTGGACAATTGTCGCATCAAAATGATTGTTTTGAAACAGATCCGACAACGCCGTCAGAATACGCGATTGAACACCGGCCAGAGTTTGATTAGGCCGCATAACATCCAATTTAAAATCCGCATCAATTCCAAAAAAACCAAGGGTTTGATTTGATAATTCCTTTTGTTGTTCAGTATTACATACAAACACCCGATAATCCGGATTTTTGCGCAACCAAATGATAACAGGGGCCAACTTTATCGCCTCTGGACGGGTACCCAAAACAACAAGTATATTTTTCATTTTCTAACCATTTGTTTCATATGTTTTTCTTGATATCGGTATTTTTATCACCTTTAATATTCTTATCTTTTGTTTACCATTTTTTTCAACAACGCAATAGAAAAAACGGCAGAATTTGTTATGCAGGAACCGATATAAAAATGCCCATGGTTTCATCTTTGGATGCCGCATGCGCAACAATTTTTCTTTATATTCATAGCGCCGGCGGCTTTCCTGGGCGTTATAATTTCTCCATGTTGATTCCGACTCTTCCTTTGCCCTGTATAAAAACAATACATCCGGAATTCGTACCATTGGAATATTGTTATCGATATAATGCAACCAATAATCCATGTCGTCCCCACTGTATCCGTTAAAATCAGTGCAATATCCACCAAATTTTATAAAATCCTGTCTGTAAAATAACGCGGATATTATACAGCATTCATGATACCCATACATTTCAAATTTGTTAAGCCGGGGCTGCGGGAAAAATCTATTTATTTTACCAAATGTGACGGCATTACACATAACGACACGATATTTTGAACTGGTAATTTTATTATATAATTTTTCCAAGCAATCTGGCGTAATAATATCATCACTATCCAATGGAAAAATAAAGTCCCCGGTTGCATGTGCGATTCCATTATTACGTGCAATAACGACCCCAAGGTTTTTTTGTGTAATTACTTGTATTCGTGAATCATGCTTGGCATATTTTTCCAAGATTTTCTGAGAATTATCAGGACTGCCGTCATTTATGCATATAATTTCAATATCCGAAAAAGTCTGCTGAATTACACTATCCAAGCATTCCGTCAAATATTTGCCGGTATTATAAATTGGAATAATCACACTTATTTTTGGCATGCAACAAATTCCTTTTTATACAAAAAATGCCCAGCGCGTTGAGAATATTTACCTAGGCCCAAGCAACAGTTTTCCCGTGATGATTGTACAGTTAACCACATATTATTTCCACCTTAGCTTAACCACCGGAATGAATTCAAACAGCAACACCCAATTATGTTTAATTTTTAATAACGGAATAATGCCGAACAGACGCATACGAAACAGGGTGTCCCGCGAATATTCATGCTCAAACTTCTTACGTAAAAAAGTGTGATTATCGGCAATATGGCTACGAATCTGATTCCACATATAATCCATCTTATTTTTTTGCGTGTTTGACGTGTTCGTTGAATAAGTCCTATAATTTACAAGAACTTCTTGAATATTATGAAACTTGGTCACATCTATCAAACGCGCCCACAACTGGTAATCTTCAGCGGGCGAATAAAAACTCTCGTATTCAATATTATTATCAACCAGTATAGGCTTTCGTATCATAGCCGCAGTATGCGCAACCCAGCAATTATCTGTCAGCATTATTCTTATATCGCCATCGTCTTGTGGGGTTTGGTGAACATGATTATCTTTGTCAAAATATTGCAACCAGCCACTAACTACGCCGATTTCCGGATGCGCGTCAAGGTATGCAACCTCTTTTTCAAGACGTGTCGGAACGGAAATGTCATCATGGTCAAAAATAGCAACATATTCGCCGCGCGCCATTTTTAGCAATTTGTTACGCGATGGCGCAATTCCAAGATTTTTTTCATTTTTAAAATATTTGATTCTATCATCTTTATAAGACTTAACAACTTTATCTAACTCGGTATTTTCCGGTGAATCATTTAGAATCAAAAATTCAAAATCTGTAAAAGTTTGATTCAAAATACTTTCAATACACTCACGCAGATGCGTTGGATTCGTATTATAAATTGGTGTCAAAACAGATACTTTCGGTGTTATTCTTGCCATCTTGTTTCCTTTGTGGTTAAAATCGTGATTTTCTGTTATCCTCGACACCCGTTAACCGGGCCCACATACCGGTCCCCAGACTTGTAGTCTGGCATTTTTTGTAATAAAATTCAAGTCAGAAAATATACAAAATGACAAAAAATGCAATGTAACAATCTGTGAAATGCTGAAAAGGTGTATAATGCCAATCTTAGGACACAAATCGATTTCTTGACGCTTAATGATTTGTGTAACCTTACATAAACTCCTTTGGTCTGTTCTGATTGAACCGAACTTGTTACAAAAGTATAAATTTATCAAAGAAAAATCCAATAATGTAAAATTAGAATTTTTATAAAAATCAGAAAGTTCGTATGTGATTCGCGAAGGCCCACAACAACAATCTAGAAAGCTTAAAGAATCGTCAACATTTATTTTGTTTCGTAAAATTTCTAATGCTGTGATTAAATAAACACCCTCAGTTAAACTTTTTGCAACATTAGAATACTTTGAAATATTGATATTTTATCAGTCTATACGCCTCTACAAAATCATCATATTTCATATCACGTTTTTTATATTCAGATGATTTATCTGGCAACTGTTTATATTCTGTAAATTACTCAACAAATCATATAAATAAGCTGAAGTAACAACAGAATATTTATTAGTGTATTGCTAATATATTTTTTCTCTTTTTCCAGATAATCAATTAAATAAACCAAACAGCTATCTAGACTTCCGCTATATAAACTAAAAACCTCATCAAAAAAGCCATTTCTCGAAACCTATTTTTTTATCTTATAGCAATACTGCTTTTATTCTCCTTACTCCTGCTGCACTGGATTCTTCTTTTAATATTTTAAATCTACCCAATTCTCCAGTATTAGCGGCATGGGGACCGCCGCAAATTTCCTTAGACCAATCACCCATCTTGTACACTTTGACAATTTCACCGTACCTATCACCAAAAACCCCAATTGCACCAGATGCCCTGGCCTGTTCAATAGGCATTTCCACGCATTCTACAGGAACAGCCGCAGCAATCGCTTCATTTACTATTTTTTCTACTTCTGCTAATTCTTCTGGCTCTATACGTCTGTTAAAAGATACATCAAACCGCAAACGATCTGGGGTGATATTAGCCCCTTTCTGCATTATAGAATCTCCCAAAACACGTCTTAATGCTGCTAGCATTAAATGTGCTGCAGTATGCAAACGTCTTGTTTCAATAGAATCATCAGATAATCCACCTTTAAATTTTTGCTCTGCCCCAGCACGAGATTTTTCTTGGTGTTCCGCATAAAGTTTATGGAAACCTTCCGCATCCACTGATACACCATATTCCGTTGCGAGTTCTTGTGTAAATTCAAGCGGAAAACCGAAGGTATCATATAATTTAAAAGCATCCGCCGCAGCCAATTTTTTATCTGTCGCATTTTCTAGATATTTCTTTGCAATCTTCATACCAGATTCCAAAGTTCGAGAAAACATTTCTTCTTCGCGATTTAATGAATTTATAACGAACTGTTGATTGCGTTCCAATTCTGGATATACATCTTTATAATTTTTAATAACAACTTTCGCTATCTGTGCCATAGAATTTGACGGCGCATTCATTTGCGACAAATATCGATATGCACGACGAATTAGACGGCGTAATATATAGCCCTGATCCACATTTGATGGGGCAACCCCACGATCATCACCAAGTACGAATGTAGAAGCACGCAAATGGTCAGCAATAATACGATAGGCTTTGTAATTATCTGGTTCGTATTTTGTGTTTGTTAATTCGCTTATTTTATCAATAATCGGCTTGAATAATTCTGTATCATAAACACTTGATACGCCATTCACAAAACAAAAAACACGTTCAAACCCTAAGCCAGTATCAACATTATGACGTCCAAGCGGAATATAGTTACCATCTTTATCTTTATTAAATTGCATAAACACATTATTCCAGATTTCAACGTATTTACCACAATTACAGGCAGGACCACAATTTGGTCCACAATCGGGTTTGTCATTTATGTAAAAGATTTCTGTATCAGGTCCGCACGGCCCCGTAATCCCGGCTGGGCCCCACCAATTTTCTTTCTTGCCATAAAAGAATATATGTTCTTGTGGATACCCTAAATCACTCCATATCTTCGCAGTTTCTATATCACGTGGCGCAGATTCATCACCAGCAAAACATGTCACAGCTATCTTCTCTTGTGGAATATTTAAAACTTTGGTTAAAAATTCATGAGTAAACCCGACAGACTCTTTTTTAAAGTAATCATTTAGTGACCAATTTCCTAACATCTCAAAAAAAGTTAGATGAGTATTATTACCAACCTCATCAATATCACCTGTGCGCAAACATTTTTGACAACTTACCAACCTCTGTCCCAAAGGATGGGATTCGCCCATCAAATAAGGCACCAATGGATGCATTCCTGCCGTAGTAAATAACACAGATGGATCATTTTCCGGTATCAAAGATGCAGATGGTATTTCCTTATGACCACGTTTTACAAAAAAATCTATGTAAAGTCTACGCAATTCATTAGCTGTCATTTATGTATTCCTTTAAGTTTTAACAGTTTTTTACATACCGACAACTTTATCATTATTTCGCTCAAAGTCAATATTATAATGGTTACCTTACACAGACAAATGTTTCCTTGGCGTATGTTATATTTGGTTGAAATTCTACAGATTTTCCGTCAACAAAAAAACAGTAAAGATTTCTCACCGCTCTTTTATTTTGTTATGCAAGCGTTATGCAAGACAAAAAACGCCCCAAAAGGCGGATTTTTGGGACACACAATTTTTATTTACAAAATGTTTAGAAAGTCCTTGACTTGTGCGGATTTTATGGTTATTATATGTCGCGTTATTCGGGCATAGTTCAGTCGGTAGAACAACGGACTGTTAACTAAGTCGGGACTTCAAACAAACCAACAAAAACTATTTTAAAAAGCCGCAGATTTCTGCGATTTTTTTATACATAAAATTTTTAATCATGATTTCATCGTGATATCAAAAAGCAATGCATAGAATATGCTAAAAACTGCTATTTATTGCCCCCTGTTTTTGATAACATCACACTATGGTACACCAGAACATCGGTCACACATAAAAACATACATCAATTTTTCATATATGAAATAAACCATAATATCATATATGATTTCTGATAGATTTTGCCCAATTGAAATTTTCTAAAAAGTGTGTTAAAATTCTTAATGAATATTTAATCATGTTGATTGTGGTTTTTATACGAAAAAGGATGAATGATGAAATTCAAATATTTTGCTATTGTTGTAAATTTGTTGGGGATGTTAGTGTCACCTTTTACAGAAAGTTTTGCGGCATACAATAGGCCAGATCCTCGTGTAGATACTAGGTCCACACAAGAAATAGCACAAGATCTTGCTCGTGATATGAAAATAGATCATTCTAGATTACGCCAGAAGTGGAAAAATTATAAAGAAGAAGATCTGAAAAGGATGGCTATCTTTATGACTCAAGATGAATTGTACGCTGATAAATGGTCTTGGTACAGAACGATATACGAAGGTACAAAAGATGGTTTGAAAAGTATCGGTATAGCTATTGACGACTTTGTGGACGAAACTCAAATAAAAAGCCTTTACTCGACCAATAATGCTAAGGAACGTTCCATAAGAGACGATTTGATGTATGGGCATAATATGGTAAAAAATCTAAGAGAAAACGAATTAGAAGAAAGGTTGGAGGAAAGACTAGAATATAAAGAGTTATACAATGCCTTTCATGATATAGGTCAATTTTTATTCTTTGCTATAATATTGGGTGTTTTGGTAGGGATACCATTGTTGATAAAAGCCAAATCAAAACGCAAAAAAGTAAAAACAATTTCCAGAAAACAAAGGGCAAAAATCACAAACAACAAAATAGAAATAGTGAATAATCAAGCTTATGTAAGTCTGAAAAAGCTTGATAGAATCAAGTATTTGCAAGATCTGAAAAAGCAGGCTACCACGAGATTGGGAAAAGCCCGTAAAGAACTTGAATCAGAACAAAACAAGTTGAAAGATGTTCCTGCGGATGTTGCAAAATATATAAAACCTAAAGACACCTCTACTCTAAAGGCCAGCATATCAAAATTGGAATACAAATTGATGGCCATCGATGAATTACTTAGTGCAGAAACTGGTAAAACTAAACAACAGAAAAAATCATCATCAAAAAATTATATTGATGATGAAGAATTATGAAATATTAGGTTATATTAACATAATAAAAAACGCCCAGTTGGGCGTTTTTTATTTTCACAGGTTTATTGGTGCCTCAACCTTATTCAACAATGGAAGTTTTCCACAATGTGCATTTTTATAGGATTGAATCCATGTGTTTTCCAGTGCATCTAATTTTTCTTTGGGGTATTCCAAATAAAAAACAATTGATGCTGTTCCATATTCTGTTTTTCTAGTTTTTTGCGGGTTCCTTAAGTGTTGTTTTATTCGATCATGAATATTCTTGGCCTGTCCGATATAAAATATTTCACCATCAAACCGACACAATACATAGCATCCAGACACTTTAGATATCTTGGCACTTCCTTCTTTATCAAAATATGATTTTGATATAGGAACAGGATGTAATTGTGATACTTTCATTTTGTCTACTCTCTTGGTTGCAATTGCTCAGCATGTTTTTTTATGGTTTTCAAAACAACCTTGATCAATTCTCCACGAGGTTGTCTGGAAGAATAGTTTTCCAGTTTATGCTCGCCCACACCAATACCGGATTGCCAAAACTCTGGGGCACTTATAAAAGAACACCCTTCGTTAGCCATTTCAGAAAATATATCTTTCCATAATTTTTCAATGTTCGCTTCTGTGAAATCTCTACCATATTCTGTTGTAAAAGTATTCATAAAAGGTTCATATACAACATTAAATATTTCACAACCTGTCGATTTAAATAGAGCGCTATTAGGATACGAACCTTGTACCAATTTCTTTAACACCTTCCAGTAAGATTGCCATAAATACTCCGCTGTATTAACACTGTGTTCTGTAAACACATATTTGCGCAACACGTCAACCATCGCGCGCATTTTCGTTTTATTATCGGCACGTTCGCTTTTTTCACCCTCCATAATAATATGATTTTTCCAGACACTTGCATCACTTTTATTTATTCGCTGAACAAAATCTACCACATTGAATACTTCTTCTCTTTTTTCAGCTTTTTTTTCTGCGGCCGTCGGGACAAATGCGCCATTTATATTTATCTTCCACGCGTGTGCCAACAAATTTAGCGACTGGTCTTGCGTTGGTTTCTTTGCCAAATAATTACAGCTCCAAAATTGCCATATCTTGTTAGCTGGACTGATTGCTGGAATAATAGTTACAGCAATCATACTATTTTGCAAAGATTCGTTATCTTGCTCTTTGTTTAAAGCAACCTTCCAACCATTAACTCTATGCTGACCATCCATTATGGACAACACGACTCCATCTGGTACAATTACTTCTTTTCTTTGTTCGTCATATTCCAAATCTTGATCGCAAGACAATAATACCGCCGTTGGTGTCGCAAGTCCACCAGTTTGCCCGGTTTTGCCCACGTCCGCCTTAATAATATCTTTTGCTATACGTCCTACCGCCGTACTGTCCAAAGTTCTTTGTGGTGATGCATCAGCAAAATCTTCTTGTTTTAGACGTTCAACCACACACAAATCTTCATTAACTATATCCTTCACACATATCATCCCGCTATAAAACACTCCATCCGCTTGATTACCTTTTATCGCCTTTATCTTAAACATTTTTACCTCTTTTGTTTTATTATTATAACATCTAAAAAATAAGATGTAAATCTTTACATGTAAAAATATAATATCAAGAAATAAGTTTGTCAAGTATTTTTAAACATTATTTTTAAATGTAAAATATAACATGAAAAACAACTCGTTTTGGTGTTTGATTTTTGTTAAAAATGATACCTCGCCCCCCCAACAGCAAAATATCAGAATTTTTATAGTTTGATACACAAATCAAACAACCAATCACCAATACACCCGCATGTCGTTTGATTTTTTCACACATTTGCACACCCGATATCAAAGCATGATTTATTACGCTGTCGCATCAAAAACTTCCCAGAAATCCGAACAAAAATTATACTCTGCTGATTATTTATTCAACTGTCTAAAAAAATTCACACTACAGCACACTAATGAGTGTGATTGCACACCAAAAACCGCAGAAAATTAAGCACTATAAAATGTTTAAAAAGTCCTTGACTTGTGCGGATTTTAGGTATAACATAGGGTCTGTTATTCGGGCATAGTTCAGTCGGTAGAACAACGGACTGTTAATCCGTATGTCACTGGTTCGAGTCCAGTTGCCCGAGCCAAGGAATTCCGCCGTAAACCCCGCAGGTTTGCGGCATTTTTCTTTACTTAACACTTCTATGTTTCACACACCACGGTACATCAAAAATCATCATGAAACAACCTTCTGGCTACACAATAGCTACACAGAATCCGCACTATTAAGATCAATCTTGATATCTATTTTGATATCTATATGATATCATACCACAAAGCTGCAACACACCGGAAATCTAACATTTTTTGCACTTTTTACTGGACAAGTGGAAAAATTTACGGCTTACTACGACGACATTAAAAAGGATCGTCTATGAAATACAAACATTTTGATGATATTGCGCCTAACCATCGCACAGATTTTGTGATGCTGTATTTTGCCGCATGTCGTTCTTTGCGCGAATTGGAATCGGCCGTACGCCGCACGCAAGATGGTGCATTAACCAATCGCCAGGCGTGGTTACTCCGCCGGTTGATGTACAAATGTGTTCAAATGGCCGCAAGCCATAAATCCGACCAGCGCAAATTCGAAATTGCAACAATATCTGGAAGTAAATCTGGCGCCAAGGCCCTTCTGGTTACATTACCCAGCGCAATAACCGATGCCGATATTGGTCAAATGCTGGCCACGGCCATCCAAAATGATGCTAAGCGTATCTTCTTTATAACCCCTGTTCGGCCTAATATTGCCCAACAACGCTCGATACAATGGATGAATGATCATACAGACATCAAAGTTATTGTTCTGATTCCATCGCAAAGAATAGCCAATTAAACCGATTATTCGCTTTCACCCAGCATGCGGTTTTTGCGTTCGGTTAAAATTTCGCCTTTGTATTTAAAGAAATCCGGTCCACGATATTGTTTCCAATTGGTCGCAAAATGTTCTTTCATAATCTTTCTGGCCAATTCAGACAAAGAATAATCCGTACCGTTGAACGATACTTTCTTTTTATGCGTAGAATCGTTTACTGTGCACTTCAAAACCGTGCCATTTTTCAATGTACGTGCGAATTCCAATGTTGCCCCTGGCTTGATACCCACCGCAGCAAAATCGTATTGTTTTTTACCCTTTTTATCGGATGCTATTTGGATATCTTCATCTTTCACCACGCCATCTTCACCAAACATGGTATTGTCTGTCTTTATCTCTTCGCCTTTGAATCCTTTGGCAAGTACTTCCAATAAAGCCACCGCATCTTCCGGGGCAACTCTGAAAAATTCTCTGTTTGATCTTACGCGGCTACCAGCAAAGATTCTGTGTGCATACGCTTCATTTTCTTCATAATTATCAACCCTGACGGCGAAATGGCATCTGAACGGCAATGGAACGCCTGTTTTATCAAGTTGCTTCATGCGTTGTTCAACCGTTTTATCTGTGCGCCCAATTTTAATGTAACCAGGCATCGCATCATTGGTCAAAATATAAATAATTCCACGCGCCATAATAAAAACTCCTATGTTGTCATGAGAATTATAACACAAAATCACCAGGAACACAATTTTTAATGAAAAGAATTGGTTGTTGTATCACATCGGTACATCGATATAAAACATGCCGAACTTAAATATAAATTCGGCATATTGTATGTAGATTTTAACGTAAAACTTTTACAAAATCTTGATCGTTCACGTAAAAGCTTTTTCGATTTTCTGAACTGTTACAACTTGCGCACAATGGCACAATATAAACGCCAGTATAACCAATTGCCTCCACATGACCACCGACCAAATCATTGCAATGCTTCCCGCAACACCGGCAAGTTCCAGCAACCAAACCGCGCTTTTTTTGCCAGTAATCCAGCCAAGACATATATCCTGACGGAACATCCTGGTTATATTTATAACCAGGCAGATTTCGTGCAAGTATTTGCATGATTGTCTCCTGTCTTTTTTTGTATTCGATCATATCCCTTTGATCGAAGAGCAACTTTCTGTTGCATTTGCTTTCGAGACAGGTTATAATAGTTATGAGTTATTACCAAAATAACCTGGGACATGTCCCGATAATTCACCCTGTTCCAGCAGGGTGTTTTATTTCTTTTAAACCAACGATCCCGCATTTTCAACATTATTATATTCTCCTTCATTACGCTGCGTATCTTTCCCGGTTTTACGAATTTTCGCTGTATCTAATTTTATTATTATATATCCCGACACTTCGTCCTTTTCCACCTCATAAAACGAGGTTTCTTTGGGCAGAATATCGTAATAATCTAAAAACGCTTTGGTCGCAAAATCCAATCCTGTTTCACGGAAGTGTGTGGTCACAACCGCCCCATTCTGTTCCGGAACAAAATTAAGCCCTATGACACGCGCGCGCTTATCATAATATAATTCAACATATTTTGCGTTTTCCGGCGCTAATTTGAACAAATTTTTGGCACCTTCAGTAAAACTGATTACCCCGGTGCGCGAGATCGATACCCGACTTTTAAATATCGAGCCTATTTTTTCAAATCTTTCAAATTCAAAGGCCATCTTTTTGCTCCTTTTTGTATTTCTATATGTCATTATATGTTTAAAAATACAAAAAGTCAACACAAAATTTGCCAAAGCCTAAAAAATTATTTTTTATAACTTTGTAATTCCTAAGGCTATATTTTTATTTCATCACCTTATTCATAAGACTCTCATATGTATCAACCACGTCGTATTTTACCTCATCGCCACTTATTGCTTTGAAGTGTTTCTTGGCGCAGTCAATTTTTGCCTTTTCTACTGGTTTCAAACTCAGCGTCTCCATTGTTCCCTTGGTTTCAGCGACGAAATAAATATGTTTTACAGTGCCTTCCTTAAATGCAATGGCCCAGTCTGGATTATACCGCCCCACCGGCGTATTGATATAAAATCCACGCGGCAATTTGGCATAAACACACACATCTTCCTGGCGTTCTAATTCTGCGGCCATCTTCTTTTCAATTTCAGAATCCGCATCGACGTAGTTATATATATGATGATTTGGTGTTTCAACTGATTTATCCGCCAGAATCTGTTTGCCTGGTTCGGTAAATATATCAATATCAAAACAATCATCTATCTTATTATATGCCACATGTTCAATGATAGTTGTTGCTTTTTCATTGTTTATCAAACCGATCGCCTTGGTTATAAAATCTTGCGGATTGGCCTTGAACTGCTCAAAAGTTTCTTTGCGTACGCCACACAGTATGTTTGCAACACACTTTCTGGTCAGTTGTGTGCCCTCGGCTATTTTTCCAATCAAGTCATACTTCAGATCAACTTCGGCCGTTTTTACCACTGTTCTTCTAGCCGTTTGTTCACCATCTATAAATCCATTTTCTGTAATTTCTTTGATTGATCCACCGGTAACCATGACCGTTACTGGCGTAATGTGTAAATTGTTATTCAAACTGTCAATTGCCTTCTGTTCCAGTTCTTTGGACGCAAAATCAACCGTATACGCAGATTTTTTGTTGATTCTGTTCCACAATTCTTGGAATTCTTGCTTTGCAAAGTTCTTTTTATTGATAGCAATATTGACGCGTGTTTTGTTGCGATTTTCAATATCAATCGGCTTATAGACAGACTCTGCTATCCTGATGATTTCGTCCGCTGGGAACCCTTCTGGCATGACCAGCGCACCAGTTGCCTTTGCAGTATAAAAATCTTGTGTTAGATTGCCGTTATCATCAATGTAGTTTTTGCGAATAAAATGATTATAGATACGTCTGGATTCTTCTTCGGTTACCGGATGCATTTCACCTGTTTCTAATCTAATTGCCTGTTTGAATAACTGCGGGGTTATAATACGCGGACGATTCTTCAATTCTTCGTTATATTCAGATTGCAATCCTTTTGCAAAGGCTTCATAGCTTTCAGATGCAACAACGGTCAAAACATTTATTTTATGAATACCTTCGCCCAAAACAGAATAATCCATACGATCGCCATTTTGGTTGACACACAAACGCATACCGCGGCCCAATTCTTGACGTCTTGATACATCGTTGGTGCTTTGCTTCAATGTACAAATTTGGAACACATTCTGATTATCCCATCCTTCGCGTAATGCAGAATGCGAAAATATGAATCGAACCGGTTCTTCACGTGACAACAGGCGTTCTTTATCCTTCATAATCAAATCATATGCGGCAATATCACCCTCTTTGCTTGCCGATGTTTCAGAACGACTGAGTTTACTGTCTTGGAATTTGCCTTTTTTATCAATAGAAAAATACCCAGCGTGCGATTTATGCGCGTTGGTTCCTTTTAAAAATTCTTCGTATTCTGGATTTAACCCCAATTGTGACAACCGATCTTCTACCGCGGCAACATATTCTTGTTCAAACATCTGGGCATAAACACCACCTTGATCATCAGCTGTACGGTATTTGGCAACTTCGTCAATAAAGAACAAAGATAACACTTTGATACCACGATCAAACAATCTTTCTTCTTGTTCCAGATGGGCATTGATTGTTTCGCAAATTTGAATACGACGAATTTGTTCTTCGTTCATGTTACCTATGCCATCACCAACATGTAACACCGTGCCATTTTCAAAATGCACAGAATCATCGCGGGCATCAATATCTGTTATAACCCAACGATCTTTGTATTCTTCCAATTTATTAGATCTATCATATAAATTATCACCATACTCAAAGTTTAATGTTCTTTTTGTGATTTGGGTCGCATTTTGATAATCTATTTCCATGGTAACCGTTGGATTTTTATTTGGGAACACATTTATCTTTGATACATAAATATAACCATTTGTTGCCGTATCACCCAAAACAGATATGCCACGAACAGCGATCTTTTTAACCAACTTTCGATTATATGCATCCAGCGCATCCAAACGATAAACCATATAGTGTGGATCGCGATGTGTTGCCGAATAACGCAATATAAACAATGGATTAAAACTTTGCATCATTCTTGTAACAACCGGTCCACCCATAGATTGTGGTTCATCCAAAATCAATATCGGATGCGTTGCTGCTAAAACATCGATAGGACGACGCGAACGGAATGTATCCAATTTCATATAGATTCTGCGTGCATCTTCACCACGCGATGCAAATGCCTGCATATTTATAATCATTACGTGAATGTTTGAATCCGTTGCAAAGCCTTCAATGTCATTAGGATGTGCAGAATTATAAATAAAGAATCGAATTGCCTTGCCATATTGATCTTTGAAATGTTCCGCGGTGGATTGAAATGATTTATAAACACCTTCACGAATTGCAACAGATGGAACAATCACAATAAATTTCGACCATCCGTACCGTTTATTCAATTCATACATTGTTTTGGTGTATGTGTAGGTTTTCCCGGTACCAGTTTCCATCTCTACGGATAAATTCAATATCCCGTTTATTGGATCTTCATTTGGCTTAATTCCGGCTTTGATTTGTTGTTTGTTAATATTTTCCAACAAAACATCATTACTTATTGCCAGCGCAGGATTCGCATAAGCATCAAAATGAATCAAATCATTTGTATTATCATTGGATTGTCCGGGATCCAGAATGTATGTTTGCGCACGTTGTTTTGGTTGTCCAATAAACACATCGCAAATGGCATTTGTTGCATCTGTTTGAAAATCTTGGCTTTTATATTTTATCTTCATGACCATTGTGTCTCTCCATGGTTAAAGTACCTTTACACAATCATCATGACCGGTAATATTTTTAAAGATTTCAGATACATTCACTTTATCTTTTGCATCTGCAAATGAACTATCACGAAATACAGCGATAGTCGGTTTTAGATTTGCGATTTCATAAACCAATTTTTCAGATACTTCGGGTTCAAAACAAGCGACCAGATAATCTTCGCCATTTACAACGTAGTATTTTTTACCATCGCATTTTCGTGTTTCAATCGGCATATCCAACGGTAACCCACAATCAACCATCACCCCAAACAATAAATCCATATCGGAACGATCTTCTTTGATATTATCTATGGAATCCAACAGTGTTTTTTGTGTTGTATCAGACGGCTTGTAAAAAACATCTTTCATGTTGGTTGAATCAACCCGCAACACTCGGAATCCTATATCCAAATCTTTATCTGGATTTTCTGATTTTATTTTTTCCCCAGCACGACGAATTCGTTCTTTGCCGATTTCACAAATATTCTTGTACCCAGTTTTGAATGCTTCGGAATCTTCTTCGCATTTTTCCTGCAATTGGACCATTATGAATTTACGATGTCCACCATCTTCAGCATTTAACTGCATAACTGCATGAGCTGTGGTTGCAGAACCTGAAAAGAAATCAAGGATCGTATCATCATAATGACATAACGTACCTATGATTTTTTGTGCAACATAAACTGGTTTTGGGTTATCAAACGGCAAACCTAAAGCATCATCGCTTCCACCATAATATAACAAGGATGAAACACTCTCATATAAATTATCCTGTAAAAAATATTTTTGACATGGTTGGGTTGTTTCATCTACACCGAAAACTATCTTATTTTCAAGCACCAGTTTGTCCATTGTGCTGTCTATGTAACGCCAGCCTTTCGCTGGAACAGGACAAGGTTTACCTGTCGTAGGATGTTTTAATGGCCGATGCGATCTTGTCTCTGGTTTATCTGGAGCGGCCATGGACACTGGTCTATATATCCTTCCTTGTTCGTCAATACAATTATAAGCCTTTTCTCCCCCCGATAATTCTGCACTATGCTTTTTTATCCAATCTTTATATTCCTGTCTTGCTTCGTCCGTAACTTTGCCATATTTCTTTATTATGGAATGCGCCGCCTTCAACATATCTTCCGCGTTTTCTTTCTTCTTTCTAAAATCTTCCTCTTTTACATACATAATATTTTTACAAAAAACCAGTATGCACTCATGCTGATACGCTATCCCTTTAACCTCGCCTTTAGGGTTTCTTTTATCCCAAATAATCTTCCCCACATTATTTCCTTCCCCGAATATCTCCTTTAAAATAAAATTTAAAGAATCTTCTTCATGCTCATCTATGTGAATAAATATCATTCCATCATCGGATAACAAGTCGCGTGCAATTTTCAAACGTGGATACATCATAGAACACCAATCAGAATGAAAGCGACCATTTGTTTCGGTATTTACAAACAACCGATTACCATCGGCATCACACTGGCCCTTTTTATCCAAATATTCTTCACAACCAACCGCAAATTCATCACAGTACACAAAATCGTTACCAGTATTGTATGGTGGATCAATGTAAATCATTTTAATTTTGCCAAGATACGGTTCTTGCAACAGTTTTAAAGTATCAAGATTATCGCCTTCGATATACAAATTTTGGGTTGTATCCCAGTTTTTAGAATCTTCTATAACCGGACGCAAAGTTTTACGGATTGAACGGTTTGCTTCTGCTTTGGCTGTATTTTTACCAACCCACGTAAATTCATATTTTTCAATCGCATCCGCCGCGACATCATCACTAAGGGCCGTCTTTAACTCTTCAAAGTCAATTTTACCCTCTCTGGTCACCGCACCAGGGCAAATTTCTTTAATCTTTTCTACTGTGGCAGATAATGGATTTTGTTCCATTTTTAACTTCTCGGTCATGACAGCTCCTTTACTTTCGCTTTTATTTTACGAATTTGATCTTTTATTTCAAACTTTTTATTTAATTGCACTGTATTGTGCAGTTTTTGTTCCAAATCAGATATTTGTTTTTCCAATTTGGTACGTTCTATATCTCTATCAACCGCATTTTGCAAACCAACACCATCTGTTTTTACGCGTCCACCAGATATTTGTTCTATGAATCCATTATATATTTTATCCAATGTGGTGCCGTGTAACTCTAAATTCATGGAATCAACCCAATCGGTTGTCCATCGCTTGTCTATTGTACTGGAATCTTTAGAATTTATCGTTTTATGGGCGATGCTGGCACATTGTTTGTCGCCATATTCCAGGATAAACAGAACATAGCCAGCGCAAATTGTTTTATCCAACGCATCCAACAATTTTTCGTTTATCTTCTTATGCTTTAATTTGATCTTCAGAACCAATATTTCTGGAAATTCTGTGCCTGCATCGACATTCAAAGTATCACGAGCCAAACGATTTGATATTGTTATTTTTTCAATATCATCAACCAAAGCCTGTTTCAACGTCCCAGTTAGTGTGTTCTGGGCATAAAAGCGTTCTTTTGCTAAAAATTTACCGATTTCGGTCGTTTTTGGCCAATTCATTTCACCACCACAAAGCAAATAAGTTCAAAATCATCTAAACCTCGGATATTGTTTACCCCCAGCGTAGATCCCCCATAAGAGAATATGCTGTTCACGTCTGATTCTTCTTTGACATTTATGATCGTCTGGATGGATTTGTTCAACATTTCGGAATAATGTTTCATGTCAAAACCATCCTTTGTTTCTGCATTAAAGCTTTTACACAACGCCTTATTAGGTGCAGTTTGTCCTTTGCATAACCGCCCCATTATGTCCAACATCTTTTTGGCACTTAAATGGTCGCAAATAACATCACCATTTTCAGACAAATAAACCATATAAAATGGATGCAATCTGTTTTGTTTATCTATTTTTTCACCATTGTTGACATTACGTAGAACAAATATTACCCCGGATGGCATATCTGATTTCGCCGCAACAACTGCGTGCATACCCTTGGCCGCATGTTCAATCTCTGGATGTGACTTGCGGTAATCGACGACTTCTAATCTGAATTCGTTCAATCCCAAATCCATGATATTCACACCAGTATTCATATCTTCCAGATCTGGTGTCTCTGTTTTGATTTTTTCTAGCTGAGCCTTTCTGTATTGCAAATCTTGATCTTTGCCGATGACGTTTATACCAGTACTGGTAATTGCAACCCCAGTCATACGGTTTTGAACACGATTAGTCAAATCAATGTATTTATCCAACTCACGTTCCGGCCAGAAGTTAACCATCTGGATTTTATCGTTTTTACTTCCAATACGATCAATACGCCCAAAACGTTGAACAATGCGAACAGGATTCCAATGAATATCAAAATTCACCATATAATCGCAATCTTGTAAGTTTTGACCTTCACTGATACAATCTGTACCAATCAGAATATCAATATCTTCGGATGGCATATTATTCAACACATCGCGATCTTTGGACACTGGTGAAAACATAGTTAACAATTCATTGAAATCGAATTTGCCTTTATCACCATTACGTTTAATTGTAGAGTCACTAGTATTTGCATCACCAGTCACAACACCTGTATTCAAACCAAATTCTTTGGATACATATTTTGATATGTTGTCGTACAAATATTGTGCCGTATCGGCCCATGCGGTAAATATCAAAACCTTTTTATTATTCGTATTTAATGGATGTTCGATCTTATTTTTGATGATAGTTTTCAGTTCATTTAACTTGTTATCTAACTCTGGGGTCATGTGACTGAACAATTCTATGATATCGTTAAAAATCGCCTGATCATTTTGCAATTCGCGCAACCAAGATTCATAATCCATATCATTGAAATCGATGCTGTATTCACCATATGTCGTATCAATTTGTTCATCGTCGTCATCAATATCAAATATATCGAGTTTGAATCCTTTAGCAGAGTGGGATTTTTTGAACTTTCCTATCGCTGATACCGCTTTATTGATTTTATCTGCTATGGATTTGGCCGTTTCATTAAAAGAGAACCATGAACTTTCCAGACGCTTCATCAAATTGATTGCCATCAACTTACGGGTTCCCATTTCTCGGCCGGTAAGCGAAATACCTTTCCCTGCTTTTTTACCATATTTGGATTCATATTTTGGTAATTTACTTGGGAATATGAATTTTGATGGCGAATAAACACTAAGATACAAATGTTCTAATTTTCCGAATAAATCCGCATAATTTATCCCTAAGCTTTCATCCAAAGTTATCGCTGGATATCTGTTATCTGGTTCAAGGCGAGTCGGAAATTTTCCAATTTCGGAAATATCATAACTCTTTTCAATATGCTTACGACTTCTGGCAATTGTTACGGAATCCAGCACCTCAAAAAAGTCTTGATCCAATTTGTTTAACAAAGCCTCTGTTGTGCGTTTTTCTTCTGGTAATTTGCTCCAGTCGTTAAAAGCACGCTGGGCATTATTAAAGATGACGCTTAAACTTTTTTTGGTATTCAGTTTTTCATTTATCTCATCTTCCATGCCTTCATAAGCAAGTTCCAATTGATATTTTAAATCAACAAAACGATTATTTACCGGTGTTGCAGACAACATCAACACTTTTGTTTTTACACCAGATTTAATGACTTTTTCCATCAATTGGTTATAGCGATTGTATGATTCTATACCATCTTCATCGACAGTTGTTTTGCCACCGTTTCTGAAATTGTGGCTTTCATCAATCACAAGCAAATCATAATTTCCCCAGTTGATTTTTGATAAATCTATACTGCCAGACATGCCGTGATCACGTGATAAATCTGTATGATATAACACATCATAGCGTAATCTATCTTTTGCCACGGGATTATTTAAATAATTTTCTTTGTATGTCGCCCAGTTATCTTGCAATTTCTTTGGGCACAAAACCAAAACACTCTTGTTACGGCATTCATAGTATTTTATAACCGCCAGCGCAGTAAATGTTTTACCAAGACCGACAGAATCTGCCAAAATACATCCATTATATTTTTCCAATTTGTGGATTATGTCCCTGGCCGCATCTTTTTGAAATGCAAACAATTTATTCCATATCTGGCTTTGTTTAAATCCTGTTGCTTCATTTGGAAGAACATCGTCTGAAATATCATTCAAAAATTCTTTGAATATGTTATATAAAGTCACCATGTAGATGTATTCTGGTGCATTTTCTGCATAAATAGTTTCGATATGTTCCAGAATTTTTTGTTTCACATCTTCCATCTGTTCTGGATCATTCCAAATTTCGTTAAACAGATTTAAATATTGTTTGCTGTTTTCATTTTCCAACCGGTTGACATACATCGCCAGCGCATTGCCTTTTTCTGTGCCCAAATCTGTCGTTGTAAAGCCGTTCATACCGATATAGGTATATTTATCCCCAATGTTTATGAAAGGCTGTATAAAACGATTTGTTTTGTTAGATTTGAACTGCACCTTGGCACGAATCCAATCGGCACATTCTTTTGATATCGCCTTTTGGGTCATTTGGTTTCGCAAACGCAATTCAAAATCAGTTCCGTACAAACTTTGTTCGCGTTCTTGACGCGGAATATAAAATTCACGCTGTTCTTTGTGATTGGTACCACTTAAAAATGTTGGCGATGTAAATATAAAACGCAATTCGTCTATATTTTCCAACTGTTTTTTCAAATCTTGGTATGCATAAATAGAAAAACACGCCGCCGCGATCGACAGTTTGGAATGCTTTTTTATTTCGGTTTTTAGATCATCTGCTAACCTGTTGTTTATATTATCAAATAACTGTATTTTATTATTGAACAAAGCCATATACGAACCCTTTTGGGGTATAGTAGGACAAATGTTCAAAAAAATCTACAAATAATGCGAATTTTTTCATTATAAGTGTATTTGCGGCTGTTTTTGCATATTGATAGTTTAGTAAATGCTTTAAAACATGTCCTGTTTTTACCCTTTTATATGTTCGGCCAATTTGTAGATGCCGGCGAAAAAGTGGCATGTATATTCTGGTGAATCACCTGCTGATTTTTGCCAATCTTTGGCCCTTTGCAAAGCATCATCATAACCCAATTCCATCATATCAAAATCAAAACGCGGGTTCTTGGTATGATGATATTTTGGCATACAAGTATTTAACTTGGCTTGATTTACTTTTGGATCAGCCGATATTTTTTGTCCGCAACACAACAATCCCCAAGTTTCTATTGATGGCGCATTAAATGCAATCCATATCTTTGGGGCACCGGCTTCGCATTCGGAATTGTAAGCATCAATATGTTTAAATGCCGCCTTTACTTTTTTGGGGTCATCGTTATCAAACACAACCCAAACTTCAGATTTTTCTGGCAACTCTGGCCCGTCACTAACAAAGCGTATTGCTGCAACAGCCAAGGTTAATGGATCGGCGGATCCTTTGTACATTGGGATCATCGTACAATTATACGCGGCACATAATTGTTTGATGTATGTTCCTTCGGTTCCGGTGGTGCCGCCTTCACACGCCAGATAAATCACCTTTTTAGGAATCCTGCGACGAAAAGTTACTTCACTATTTCTTCCCATGCCCTTTCATCTCCTAAAAACGGAACCGCCCCATATCGCCCGTTGATATAATCTTTTTCAAGATCTTTATCAAACCGCGGGTTGATATCGGTCAAAGGATATAAATCACTTGCACCGTCTTCGTCTTTTTCTGTAAACCAAATTTCATCAACACGCCAGATATCATGACTCAACAACATGGTATTGTGTAATGCGGCGATGAACTGCCCGCCCATATGGTTGTTTAACAAACTTTTAAGCAACACTTTCGTCAAGAACGGATGGAACAATCCATCAAATTCGTCCAACAACAATAATTTGCTTCCTGGCATGTTTTTGTATGAATACAACAAGAATCCAAGTTTGAACAACTTTATTGTCCCTGCAGATTCCTTTGATAGCGTGAAAGAAACATCCCCGTGCATAGTGGTTAATCTTTGCACTCTTATCGTTCCTCGCTCTGCTGTAAACACATAATAATCATCCCCATATTGGCGGATCAAAGCATGCCCAGGCAATAACCTTGATAAGTCTGGATCCTTTGCGATTTGTTCAGGCGTTGCCGGTGGTAATTCCGTCAAATCAACATCGGTTATTCCTGTATCGGCCTGACGCAGCAACCCTTTTAAGAATTTTTTGAATTGTGGTTCTTTAAATCCGTTGTATATGTAGCCCGCAGGCACCTCTGTTTTAGGATCAAAGAACGCAATTCCCCGCAAGAATTCATCAATGTTCACAAAATGTTGATAACCAGATATCTTGTTATCGATTATCCCATCGCTAAGTATTTTGGACATCAATGTGACATCTTTTGGACATGTTCTATTTTTATACCATTCGGTCTGAAACTTCTTCCCATATTCAGCGTTAAGCCCCGTTCTCTTAAAGATCAAATTCCGTTTGGTCTTTTCCGCGAACGATATTTCTTCGCTTAATATTTCCTTGGAATCAAAGGATATTTTATAAATATAATTTACCCCGTTTGATTCAAATTCAATTTCAAACTCTGTTGGCACATCGGATTGTTGCATAAAGGAATTCAAGGCATTCAACTGCAAAATGCTGTTCGGATATGCAAACATCGGCACAAAACCTATTGCCCGTAGCAGGTTTGTTTTTCCAGATGCATTTGCCCCATACAAAGCCACCCCAGACAACACCCGTTTATCCAAGATATGTTCTGGATGTTGTTGAATGGCGGTCTTTTCCATGGACAACGTCACCTTGTTTTTGAATGATGCAAAATTTGAAACAGAAAAGTTTATTAACATTTGAACACCTCTTCTTTACGACCAAAAATATCATTTTTTGACCAAAAAGTCAAGATAAATGTGAAAAAATCACATTTATTTGTAAAAAATGATAATTTTTGATCATTTTTCATAATTTTTCACCATTTTTGTTGTTCGCCGATCTGTGTCCCAATCAGCATTGTTTGGCAGTGTGCTTTTACTCCTTTACATGACCACCATGCATGAAAAATTTTCATTTGTAAAGTCTTTATTTTCTGCGGATTTTAGCGTTGATACATGATGATACACCATGATACATTTAACCCAAAAAAATGAGAAATTTTTGTATTTAAACATCTATTGAAACATTTAAATGCGCTTTGATACAAATTGATATAAATTGGCACATACGACCACTTTTCAAGCAAATTACTTCTGAAATTCCCCCAAAAATGAAAAAATGCCAAAATGTGTCCGCACCAGGTCCGCACCCCAGGTCCGCACTTAACACATTGAAAATACGATTCTTTTTTCTGCGGGGTGCGGACCGCGGACCGTTTTTTTAGTTCTGTGTGTAGCGAGGTGGTGCGCTCGCCGTTACCCTCGATAAAAAACATCTGTCACAGAACCTATTTTATTTTTTACCGCGTATTTCCGCCATTTTTTTCAATTGTGGCTTAAGGCTGAGGAACATCCACGATCATAACATTTGCCAAGAAAAACACCTTGATATTTTATAATACATCCAGATTGATTGAAATATCTATGAACACTTTTAAAAACATTATTGTCATTTCGACACTTGTACGTAATTTCTCAACAAGTTTTCAACAATTTTTTTTGCATTTCTTCTTTCTCTTCCTTTTAATTTTATTTTTATTTATATATATTTCTTCTTTCTCTTCTTCTACTGATGATTTCTATCGTGATTTCTGGTGTGAAATTTGTTCTGATTTCAATATTGATTTCTGGTGTTTTTTTAAGAATAAAAAAGTGCTGTCGATGCGATTAAACCATCGCAAAATATCAAAAATATGTTTTCAAAATACTATCCGCATATTGCGTTCGCAACGTTATTGATTGCGCGATAAGTGCTACTATCCATGATGTGCGTGTACCCTTCGGTGGTGGTTATACGGGAATGCCCGGCCGCTTCTTTCATAGCCGCCATATTTTCGCCTATATTCGCCCCCATACTGATGAAAGAATGCCGCAGATCGTGTATTCGCATGTGCGGAAGTTTTGCGTATTCCAACGCCCATTCAAACGGTTTGCGGATGTTATTTATCGGGCGACGGGTATTACCAACGCCAGGGAATACATATTTGCTGCCCAACGCCTTGGCTTCATCCAGCGCAGCCTGCAAATACGGTATAACCGCATCGCATAACTTCACATCCCTTGCACCGGTCTTACTGTCTTTCAAGTGTATCACTTTGTGCATCAGGACGACTTCATCTACTTCCAGTCCCGTTATTTCGGATGCTCGACATCCGGTCAGCATTAACACCCGCAGCGCATTGAATAATCGCGGATGCATTCTGGACACCTTTGGCCCGACATCCAGCGCATGAGATAATGCACGATATCCGTCTTGATCAAGTATCTGTGGTTTATATACCTTGTTTGCACCTTTGCGAACATATTTGCATGGATTGGTATTACGATCCACGTATTTATACATTTCGCACCAGTCCCAGAAATTTGAAAATAACGACAATGCTTTATTTGCGGTTGAAAACGATATCTTTTTCACCCATTTGGCATAGGCGTCCATTACATGCTTTTCTTCTATCTGGCGCATGTATAATTTATCAAACATGGGCCCCAGGTATAATCGATATTCGCCCCAATTGGAATCTTGCGTTCTTGGTTTCTTGTAAACCTTGGCATATTTTTCCATGTATTGGGGAAATAGATCTTCGAATTTTTCACCAAGATCTTCCTGTTGTTCTGTTTTTTCACGACGCGGGTCTTGCCCATTGGCAATTTGACGCCGCAAATTCCATGCCATTTCACGAATGTCTTTAATTGAATAATCGTTATATCGCCCGATATAAAGATTGCATTTCTTGTTATCGATTTTACATCCCAAGAAAAATCTGATTGCGCGCGTTGATGCGGAATACCGCATAAACAATCCGGGGATTGTTCCATCGCTTACCTGTAAATTTACATCAGAACGCAACAAATGTATCCAAGTATCGCGAAACGGCTTCGTATAGCATTTCCATTGCTTTTCCATATGTGTAACTCCTTTGGTTGCGACTACACAGTGCAACACACAAATAAAATAGCAAGTAAAAACAACTATTTTTTGCCGATTCTTTGTTGTTCCAACCATTGATTCACATCGGATTTGCGATATCGCACCATTTTGCCGATTTTAAAGTATTCCGGTCCAGTACCCAGCGCACGATATTGACTTAATGCCGAAATGGATGATTCAAGATATTGAGCCAACTGTCTTGGCGTCATAAGTTTATCTTTTTCTCCGTTTTCGTTTATAAAATAACAACTTGTATCTCTCTCCATCCCCCAATTTTTTTTGAACTCTTGTTCCATGTTTTTCTCCTTTGGGTTTTGATGGTTTTTGTCCGGTTTAAAAATGTCTCAAGATATCGTCAAATATCGCAACATTTTTTAATATCCGTACATATAATTTATAGCACATTAAAAAACAAAAATCTTCTAAAAACCGCAGAAAATTGCACTTTTTGTAGTAACAAAAATGTATCATAATGTATCAAAAGCATAAAAAAGACTAGGTTAGCAACATTTATCAACATTTATACAATTTACGCATCGGCGTCACCCGACCCAAAAATCATCATTTTTCAACGAATCGATTTTGATAGAAAAAAGCATATATTTTTCTATCAAAACACCTCTGGCGATTCTTCTCTTTGTTATAAAAAACATAACTATATTGCTTTATAGTATTTTATAATGTACCATAATATATAGTGACAGTGTAAGGTTATGAAATGGCTACAAAATTACATCCATTAAGCAAAACAAAAAAGTTTAAATCTAATTTTCTATCAGAAGATAAGTCTAGTATTCGTCCTTTATTGGACAAAATATATGGGCTGCATTCAAAACTTTGTGACAATGGTTCCAAGTTAGCAAAACGCCCTATAAAACGTTTTAAATACGAAGATGAATTAAGCACCGATTTTTTTACAAATAACGGACTTTCACAAAAACAACTTAGAAATGAATTAAAACAACTTTTTGAAGGTACTATAAATTGGCAGAATCCTTGTACAGCTTTTAATATAACATCAACACCATTATTTGATACGGTTGCGGCATCTACTATAGCAACTTTGATGAACCCTAATTGTCTGTGGGATTTAACCAGCGGAAAATTTGTGTTAGCAGAGAAAAAGATTATACATTTATTTGGTAAAAAAGTATTTAATTCCAATATATCGGATGGTTTTTCTACTTTCGGCGGCAAAGGAACTTTATTATATGCCATAAAAACAGGATTAAGTAATTGCGACTTAAGGCATAAAAAAGAAGGTCTCGATGGGAAATATGTGGCTATTTGCAGTTACGCTTCTCATTTTTGTATAGCAGACGTTTGTGACTATGTCGGGATCGGAACGAATGCTTTATTAAAAATTCCATTATTACCAAGCGGTGAAATGAATTACTCGATTCTAGAAGAAGCTCTTGAAAAATCGATAAAAGAAGGTAAAAAAATTGCTACTGTGATTTGTAATGGCGGTACGACAATTGACTTTTGCATGGATAACGCTAAAAAAATACGTAGCATAACTGATAAACTCGAAAAGAAATATAATCTTCCCTATAAAATTCATATTCATGGCGACATGGTTTTTGGGTGGGCATGGTTCTTTGCCGATGAAGAATATTTAAAACAATCTGGAACTATTGCGGCAAAAAAAATATTAAAAATAAAAACCATGTTAAAAAATATGAAATACACAGATAGTATAGGAGTAGATTTTCATAAAATGGGACTTTGCCCTTATAATTCTAGTTTCTTTATTCTTAAAGATAAACAGAAAATGAATTTGTTGGGTGGCGCTGTGACAGCTCTGGACAATGGTTTGTGGGGAACAAAACATCCGCATTATCATTCGATAGAAAATTCCAAAAGCGGTGCCGGGATAATTTCTGCATATTCTGCACTTTGTACATTGGGGTCTTGTGGGATTGCCGATTATTTATTATATTTGATGAACGTTAAAGAAACTTATATTACTTTGATAAAAGATAAATTCAACCATATATTCCATATAATAAATTCTAAATCATTGGGCTTTGAGATAGTTTTTACTGTATCTGTAAACGGACACAATTTTACAAAGGAAGATTATCTACGGCTTTGTAATAATATATGGTATTCAACCAGATCTCCTTATATGATAAGTCAAGTTTCGCGATATTTTCGTAATGGCAAACCAGAACCCGCTGTGCTATTATATTCCATGTCACCGCACACAACGGACAAACATTGTTTAGATGTGTTAAAAATGTTAGAAGCGGATTGTTATAACATAGCTGAAAGTGAACAACATAACGGATATAAAGATAACAATAATGTTTTTATACCCAAATAAGAAAGATGCATCAACGTCTTAAAGTGCATAACATTTTATTTAATTTTACATTTGCAATATGTTTGACATCTTTTTTGATCGGCGCTGTTATGTTCACCGCTATTGCATTTTTATCTTTCGGTTTGTTTTGATATTGTTCAAACTCTTTTTCAATGTACTTACGCCTTCTGTTTGATACATATTTGATAAACATATCATAAATTTTTTTATCTTTGTCTAAATCAGACATTTGCATTTTATCCGTGATATACTCCATATCTTGTGGATAGAAAATCTTTACATTAAAACCCAATTTTTCAATTTTTTTTAGTATACGTATAGTATCATATTTTCTTTGATCTTTTGGGTATTCAATATTTGATGAATTCATATCGCCCGGACAACGGTTGATAGGAAAAACTCGTAATATCCCATTTGGTTTTAAACCTAACACACCTTTAATAAAAAATGCCTCTAATTCTGTTTTAGATAAAGCGTAAGTAGGTAAAGACCATAATGCCCATTCTTGATCGTAACAATCCAACGGAATATCCCAATCATAGAAATCTTCTTTAAAATGCTTATGTGAAACCGTTGATTTATAATCTGTATAAAAATCTACATTCGTTATTTTGGATTGAACACCTATCTTTCTTAACCACTGTCTAATGTTTGATAATCCACCACCTATCAAAAGTATATCTTGATCTGAATCTCGCCATATGCTTTCACCTTTTGGGGCAAGATATTGCATATATTCCGGTAATTGTCTGCGAAACATCATGCCCTTGACGGGGTTATAATTCAGCTTGGTTTTTACACCGCCTCTATTTAATATAAGGGTATAATCTTTGGTACTTACCCGAAACATGCGACAATCTTTATCCTAATCTGCGGTATAGGCCTTGCATTCCGAATAAAATTCACCGTCCATTATCGCATTTAATGCTATATTAGTGGTTGTAACTATGTTTTTAGTATTTTTTATTTCATCTGGGGACATATATCGCATTTCCACACACTTGTCACCCTCGCAATTACGTAAAGTACCAGAGAACTTTTCAACTACAAAAAAGAAATCAAACCCTTCTGTTTTGCTGGCCAAATTGCTCATAATATGGACACATTTTATATCTTGTGGTTCAATGTCTATATCTAATTCTTCTTTTGCTTCACGAATAGCAGCTTCCTTGGCTGTTTCGCCATGTTCTATATGACCAGCAGGAATAACCCACCAACCACCACCATAACTAAAGAAACCGTCGTTGCGAAAAAACAATAATATTTTATCGTCTTGTTTAATTATAAGGTTAATAACACCTTTGAACATAGCTCTTTCTTTCATTTTTTTACCCCTTTTGTTTACACTATGATGCCATGTAAAATGTATTTTTTCAATTATATTTTATATAATTTTACTTCGTTCTTATATTGTTTTGGTAATAATCGCGAATTTGTTGCATTCTTGTTTCAACGCTTTCGATATCTTTTCCTTCTATAAAAACATAGCCAGCCGTTTCACTGGATTTACGTTGCAATTGATGGGTATTCCCAACTTTGTCGAACAATTCAACATCAAACACCCCATCTTTGGCAAGTAATTGTTCTTTTGACACCATTTCTGTGATTGTTCCGGACCGTTTTGGTAAGAAAACATTTCCTATCGTTTTTGATTTTTCCGTTTGCGGTTGTATATGAATTGTTTTTCCTATAGCTGTATCTATGATTGCATCATAAACATCAACCCCTGAAGCATACATATGGTTTTCTATTATACGGTGTCCAGATGGTCGCCATCCAAACTCTCCAACAACAGGAAGTCCTTTTTTATCAATAAAACATTCCAGATGTATATATCCATTGCGTAAATTCATAGAAGTAATAATTTTTTGAATAAAATCGTCTGGTATGAAATTAAAGTTTTTTGGTAAATCATTACATGCTATATGCCCTCGTACCAAATTATCAGTCATTGCTGCCAACGGAGAATTTGGTACATATGTTAAAAACGTTCTTAAAACCTTACCGTCTTGGATTAAACCATCAATAATCCATTCTTTTCCATCATTGAATTTTTCAACCATATATTTGTTTGGTGATATATCAGAAACAGGCAATTGTGCTATATCGTGCCTATTTGACAATTTATAAGTATCCATGCAGGATTGACCTTTGCGACGTTTAAAAATGATTGGATACCCGTACAATGCCGCAAAATTTGCAATATCATCTTTATTGTATATTGGACTAAACTCCGTAACTGCAATACCTGATAATTTTAGTTTTGTTTTCATTTCTAATTTATCACGTGTCCATAAAATTTGGTTATCATTTAATGCGGGTAACCCTAAATTACGAGCAAAGACATTTGCTTTTTCTTGTAAAAATTCCGAGCCATTATAGAAATAATCTGGATTTGTGCCAATTTCCGAAGTCCAACTGTGAAATCTGAGCACTTCTTCCTCGTACGATCTGGATGCAGAAACGGTAAATATATGTTGGGCATAAGTATCTATTTTGTATTGTTCACTAAAATGATAATGTTGTTCAAATCGTAAGAAAATAACATTTATGTCGTCTCGAGTTAATAACTTTTTGCCCATAGGTGTATCAGTTTCTTCTGCATATAATAATGTTTTTTTACGTATATTACCCCTTTGTTTTATCGCATCTATAATGGTGTTCAAAGATTCCTCTATTGATACATACGATGTATTCAAATACAAATCATAATATTGTTTATCAAATATATTTCTTTTGTATCTTGCAAAACACCTTTGTTCGTCACTAGCATCTCGTTCCATAGCATATTTTAATGGTTCCGGATGATTTGATTTAACCCTTTCTATTAAACGCGATAGCTGTGTATTTTTATCAACATCAAAAAGAATAGATATCAATGGCTTATCTGATAATAATATATCTCCAGATTTGATAGCAAAAGAAACACTTCGGCCATCAATTATTGCAACGTCATTATTTTCATATACTGAACGCATAAATTTTATCATTTCATCATCTACTTGTTCATTTGGAATTTTATTTTGTAAATTCTCTCTGTAATGTTGCCCGCAAGAGAAATAAGGAATATCAATATTGTATATTTCCTTCAATTTTTGCTGTAACAGTTTAATGATCGTGCTTTTGCCTGAACAGGTGCGCCCATCAATAGAAATTATAAATTTCATCGCTGCCACCTTTTTAGTATAAGATCGGCAAATTTTGTTAACACCAATTGTTTCTGGTCAATTGGAATGTTTCTGGTCATTAAATCAGGTTCAGCTAATTCTATTTCCATTATACCGTCATTCACCATATCATATCTCGCATAAACGGGATTGTCACCAAAATACCGCTTAATTTTCTTTGCTGCATCAACTGCCATATGCATAACACTTTTCGGCACATCTTTTTTTGGTATGTAATAGCATGCTTTTTTGTCTGTAAAGACACCCGGGAATCTGAGAACCGCATGACTAAATTCGCCATTTAAAAAAACCAATGCGTATTCGCCATTATGCACGCTTTCAACGAATGGTTGGACAATAAATTTACGTCCTTTAAAAACTGTTTTTATCTTATTGGATTGGATACTGTTTTTTTGATCGGTGCCATTCACAACATATGTATCATCGCCACTTGCCGAAAAGATAGGTTTGCAGACCAGCCTTTTAGTATCAAAAATCTGATATAATCTTTCAAAATTAACCGAAGAATCTGATATAACATAAGGAATCACCGGAACTTTTAATTGAGAAAGTGTGGCAAACTGAACTTCTTTATTTGTATTCCAGCGCACGATATCCGTATTATTTATCAATGGTAAGTCATTTTTATCTAATAATCTTAACCAATTTAAGAACTTATCATATTGTTTATGATATCCCCATGCACTGCGTAATACAGCAATATCATATTTATTCCAATCAATATTCTCATCATCCCAAGGCACAACTTCTCCAGACACATCGATATTTTTAAGACATTCAACCAATGCCATATCTTCGGATATTTTATTACAGTAATTTAAACAAGATACAACCGCCACATACATCTCTATCTTGTCCTTTTGTATATAGTCGGATAATCTTTAATTTTTGCAGCAGATTCTTTTAATTTCAAAAAACAATTGATTAGATCCGATCTGTCAAAAGCATAAGTAACTCGACCGACCAATTGGTTTTTGTCTGGCCATGCAATTGAACTACCAGTTAAAAATTTTATGTTATTATCACAATAAAAGAACCTTGATAGTTCTTCATCATTAACTATCTGTCTGGAATAATAGTATTTATCTTTCATCTTAGAAAAATCCAGCATCGCAAAAAATCCTGAATCTGGTAAATCCGAGCTAATTAAATCTATATTGTTTATTCCATCATAATCTGTCGGCAATTTTATTGCGTATTTCTTGACGTCTTGAAAAATATTATTTTTCATTTTAGTATCTCGTATGGAATCAATACCGTCAATAATAGATTTCATTAAGTAATATCTGTATTTATATTCCCCAAGAACACCGGAAAAATACTCTTTATGTTCTTTATGTCTGGTTTGAGTGTTGTTAAAAGCCCCGGCAACTGCGGCACATGTAATTACAGGAATCGAATCTATTGTTTGAAACACATGATTCCTTATACCTGCAATAATGCGAGCATCTGCAACAATTGCACCGGCTCTCAACGCAGCAGCATGATAACTTTTTGACAGACTAAATAACGATATTGTATTTGAAAAAGCCCCTGGCAATGTCCCGATAGGAACTGCCATATTATTCTGATCAAAACACAAATCTCTATATGTTAAATCGTCTATAATGAAAACACCCCTTTGTGAACACACATCGTGTATTTTTTTTAACAAACCAATATCTTTTTTACCCATAACTTTACCCATTGGATTATGTGGGTTTGTATTTATAAATACTTTCACGTTACGGTTCTCATCTAAGATTTTTGCCAATTTATCAGGATTTATCATCCAGTCATCATCCGAAGATAATGGTATAAATTTTACATTTGCGCCTATTCGTTCTGGAATAAAAGAAAACAATCCATAGTTCGGCGCAGGTATGATAACGTCATCTCCATTTGATAGAATCAACTTTAAAACAAATTCAAAACCTTGGGTTGAACCACTAGTAAAGATAATATTTGAATTATTTAGTTCTGGGAATCCAACGGAATTCATATATTCTGCTACATCATTTCGTGCTGTTTCGTCCCCTGCGGCCATTGGGTATTCGTTTAATTTACAAGTATTGAACTTATTCATTATTGCCCTGGTGATTCCAGGAAAAATCGGAAAATTTCCTGGGCTGCCACCACCCAATCGTATTTTTTCCGTGGGTGGCAAAGGTAAATCATCTGTTATAAAACGCTTAGAATCGCCATAAAAATCAAACATTGTTTTTAATGGCAACAAATCAATTGAAAAATCTTTACGCGACAAAGGTTTTCCGAGCGATGGCATCCCTTCTGGATTTAAAGTTAATAAATCCGGATGATTGATTAAAAATTTATTTATAGCATTGTTACTATTATCCACAGATAAATCCTGTTTTACACAAAAACTAGCACAAAAACACAAAATGTCAATAATAATTTTTAAATATCACTTATCACCTTTAATACAAAAGTCATAACCTTTTTGTTTGCTATCGCCAATCGAATATAACCATCAAACGGGGCCGATACTGTTTTAAATTCTATATTATTATCCTCCAGTTTTTTCTCAATATCTTCTGATTTTGATCCAAAATTAACCAAAATGAAGTTTCCTCCTTTTTCAATTACCTTGAATCCCAGTTTTTTTAATTCAGATGCAAAAAAATGCCTTGTACGTATTGTGTCTTTGACCAATTGCTTTAACAAACCAGGCTTTGAACACATGACTTTTATCGCCCTTGCAGCAAGAGAATTAAGTTCTATTGTCGGTTTAAATTTCTCTATAAATTCAATTACTTGTTCTTGAGCTAAAACATAACCTATTTGCAATCCTGTAAATCCAATGTTTTTGGAAAAACTTCGTATTATGATCAAATTATCAAATTCTTCTAATAAGCAAGACGCATCTAAATCCGCAAAATCTGCATAAGCTTCATCTAATATTACGGGCATACCGTGCAATTCTGAAAGCAATAATCTTATTTCATCTAATGTGAAATAAAAACCGGACACTCCATTAGGATTAGCCAATATAACGACATCAGTATCTTTTTTTGCTTGTTCTATTAAATCCTGTATTTTATACTCTCCGTCCTTATTTGGTTGTATTCCACGCAATGAACAATTCAACATTTTTGCATAGACTTTGTACATAACGTATGTTGGATAACATGTCAGTAATTTACTTCCTGGTTCACAAATAGATTCTAGTGCCATTTTTATGGCCATATCGGCACCACTGGCAAATAAAATTCTCCCCGTTGGCTGCTTGACATATTTTGACAAAGCCTCATAAACCAATTTCATTTCAGGATATGAACTTGCTTCTTCAATAGTATATCCAGAAATAATCTCATTAAAAAGCTCTTCTGGCATAGATGGATAACGTTCGTTCATACCCAAACGAATTTTATTCAATCTTGTATCATAATCTTGACGCGGACGTATTATATCTTCAACAAGCTTGCGACCGTGTATCATAAAAACCTCTTTTATACTTTATGTTTTATATTCACCATAGGTTTATAATAACTTATATTTTGCTATATTCAATCTTTATGTACACATATTCACATTTTAAACAAATATGATGCCTGTTAAAATATTCCGTGCGTCAATTTTTAAGAATGTTTTTTTGTATGCTCTAGATACATACAGATACACAACAACACAATTTTTTCTCTACACAATAGCTACACAACAAAAATTGGCTACACGCTGGATACACGGCTACACAATTCGCAAACGCTTGATTTCTGGGACACACACGATATTCATAAAAAATTTTTATGAAATTCTGCGAGCTGCTGTTAATCCATATGTCACTTTGCCAGACAATATACATCTACTGAACACCGCATATTTCTGCGAAAATTTGATAAAATATAGATTGTTTATAAAAGTTCTAAAACAGCTATTTTTACCGAAAATATACTCAAACATACGGAACAATCCGTATGTCGCAACAAATAACTTCTTAAAGACCGCAGAAAACCGGCATCATTGTCCGTGTGCCTGCCAAGTTATTTGCGTTTTTGTGGCTAATTACCACCAAAAGCAAAAAATCTACATATTAGCTACACAGTAAAACTATTTTTAAAAAACTTGCTTTTTTTCTTTGCCATGCTACTCTAACCAAAAGAGAGGCAGGTACTAAAAAAACATACAAAAAGGCCTATACTATGCGTCAAAGTAATTTATTTTATAAAACCCAAAAAGAATTCAATAACCAAGAATTGTCCAAGAACGCCCAGCTGCTTACCCGCGCGGGCTTTATTCATAAATTGATGGGCGGAATTTATTCGTACATGCCATTAGGGTACAGAACGCTGAATAAAATTGAAAATCTAATTAGGCAGTATATGATTACAGTAAATGGTCAAGAAGTTATGATGCCTGTTTTGCAACCTGCAGATGTATGGCACAAAACAGGACGTTGGGATAAAATAGATGTTTTGTATAAAATAAAAGGTCATGGTGACAAAGATTATGCATTAAGCCCAACAAATGAAGAAGTAGTTACACCATTTGTGACAAATTTTGTCTCATCCTACAAAGATTTACCAATGTCCGTATTTCAAATTCAAAATAAATTCAGGGATGAACCACGTTCTAAATCTGGATTATTTCGTTGTAAAGAATTTAGAATGAATGATTTGTATTCATTTCATGCAAGCCAGGAAGATTTAGATTCTTATTACGACAAAGTCGCATCAATGTACATGCAGTTTTATATGGATTGTGGTATTGGCGACAAAACATATTTTACATATGCTAGCGGTGGCGCTTTTGCTAAATATTCACACGAATTTCAAACATTAACTGATGCTGGCGAAGATACAATCTTTATATTGCCTGGAACAAAAATTGCTATAAATCGTGAAATCATTGATGACAAAGTGGCATTAAGAGATATTGTTCCAAATTACACAGATGGCATGGAAAATTCTTTTGAACAAAAACGCGCCGTAGAAGTTGGAAACATATTCAAACTTGGCACACGTTTCACAGGTCCTTTTAATGCTAATTTTGTTGATAAAGACGGTCAAACAAAACCAGTTATTATGGGCTGCTATGGAATTGGTCCAAGCCGTGTTATGGGGACGATTGCCGAATGTCTTAGCGATGATAAAGGTTTGGTATGGCCGAAAAAAATCGCACCTTTTGAATGGCATTTAATTTCTTTAGCAATTAAAGATAGTGAGATAGCACAGGTTGAAAATTTATATCATCAATTACAAAATGCGAATTTTGATTTGTTATATGATGATCGTCAAAATGTTCGTGGTGGAAATAAATTTGCAGAAAGTGATCTAATTGGTATTCCAAACAAGATAATTGCTGGGAAAAACTTTTTCAATACAGGCAATTTGGAAATTAAAGACCGTGCCACAGGAAACACACAACAAATGAATATTGTTGATTTGATTCGTCTTGCAAACAAAAGTAAATCTAAATAAGCAAAAGGAGTGAAATATGTACAAAGATTCCGTATTAAAATATTTTGCCGATAAAGCCTCTGAATATGATTTGGTAGAAAATCAAAGTTATTGGCGTTTATCTGATGCTTTGTTATGGGACTCTATAAAAACATATATCATTCCAAAATTACCGAAAAATTTTAGATTTTGTGATGCAGGTGGCGGAACTGGTCGTTGGTCACAAAAATTATTACAAGAATTTCCGGAATGCTCTGGTGTTACCATAGATTTTTCCAAAGAGATGTTAGATGTTGCAAAACAAAAATCTGCCCCGTACAAAGGTAGATGGGAATTTATCTTGCAAGATCTGAATGATTTATCAAATATAGACCAACAGTTTGATTTTGTTTTCAATTTCCACAACGTTATTGGTTTTGTTGGACCAGATGTTGATAATTTCTTTGAACAATTGAAATCTATAACTAAAAAAGGCGGTATAATTTGTACATTGGCACCTAATATGTATCATGCTGCGTTCTTTAATACAAAACTGGGCAACATAGACGAAGCAAACAAATGTTTATCTGGATCCGGACGTTTTACAGACCAAATGCCTTATATCAATATGTTTTCACCAGACAGTATCAAAAACATGATGGAAAAGCATAATATCAAGGTAGATTTTTGTTCCGGTTTCCCAAATTTAATTTACCCGGGCTATCAAGAGACACAATTACGTGGACAAACAGGTGAGATTGCTGATATACTGGAGAATGAAAAAATATTTAAACAAATTTTTGATATGGAAAAACAACATATCAAAAATGGCGATATTGCGGCACGTGGCAATAATATATTTGTTTTTGGAACAAACAATTAAACAGGGAGACGAGAATGATTTTTCCACAGAAATTAAAAGTCGGTGATGAAGTACGCATTATTGCCCCAGCTTTTTCGTATCAAATCATTGGTGAAGATGTTCGCCAAATTGCCACAGAACGTCTTGAACAAATGGGATTAAAAGTCTCTTTTGGCAAAAACTTGGGCATAATCGATTCTTTTGTTTCATCCCCAATTGATGCAAGAATAGAAGATTTGCACGATGCATATGCTGATAAGAATGTAAAAGCAATCTTTACAGTTATTGGCGGTTTTAATTCAAATCAATTGTTAGATTCTATAGATTATGAACTGATAAAACAAAATCCAAAAATGTTAATCGGATATTCTGATATCGCGGCATTGCAGAATGCTATATTGGCAAAAATAGGTGTTGTTTCATATTATGGACCGCATTTTTCCAGCCTTGGTATGAAATATGGTGCGGATTATACTCTTGATTATTTAAAACGAATTTTATTTGATGATTCAGAAATTCCCCTTCAACCATGTCAGGAATGGAGCGACGATCCAGAATGGTTTATGAATCAAGAAGATAGGCATTTTAATAAAAACGATGGATTTTGGGTTATAAATTCTGGTTCTGCTACTGGGACTTTGATTGGCGGTGAAATGACCACATTTCAATTATTGTATGGCACACAATATATACCAACTGATAATGATTTAATTTTGGCATTAGAAATTGAAGGTGGAAACAAACATATTCTGGATCGAATTCTGCAATCTACTATTCATCAACCATGGTTTAAGAATGTTCGCGGATTGATAATTGGTCGTACAGAAGGCAAAAGCGAGATATCAAAGGACAATATAGTTTCTATATTTAATATTCATCCAGAATTAAAAAATATCCCGGTTATTGCTAATGTGGATTTTGGACATACCTATCCAATGACAGTTTTACCATTGGGCGGGACGGTCAATGTATCCGATGGTTCTTTAACTGTTATAAAACATTAAGGAAAAACAACATTGCCGTGGTCGCGCAACAACAGTGTGCAATCACGAATATCATTTTGTTTTAGCAACCACAAAATAAATCGTTCTATGCCCATGCCGAATCCAGCTGTTTGGATTTGTTGGATGTTACGCATATCTATATACCATTGATAGCCAGATTTATCAACATTGTGTTCATCCAGCGAGTTAATAGCATCCCGTGAACTTAATACACGCTGGCCACAGCCCAATGTTTCGCCGATACCAGCCAACAAATCACCGGTCATTGAAAAATCTGTACCAGTTTCTTTAGCTTGATAAACGGAACTGACTTATATGGCATGTGTGTAATCCACGTAAAATCGCCATATTTATCTATCAAAGCATGTTCACCAACAGATGTTATCGCATATAAATCTTTATCCAATTCTTTGAATGCGTTGGAAACACTATCTAATTCACGCATAGCATCTTCGAATCTGATTTTATAGAAAGGTTTATTTAATACTTTATCCAGATGTTCTGTTGTGCCACAAACCTCTATTATTTCTTTGGAACAAGTATCTTTTAAACCGCGAATTAAATATTTGATATAACGTTCTGCCAAAGACATTACGTCGTCTAAATTACCTTTGATTTCAACCTCGGAATGAACAAATTCATTCAAGTGGCGAGCATCCATATTTTCGCCACGAAATGACGGCATAATGTAATACGCACCTTTTTCATTTAAACGGGTTGCGATTTCTAATGAAAATTGCATAGAATCCGCCAAATACATATCATTATTTTTTATGTTTATTTTAACCGGCAAAGAATCACTGCCCAAACCAAATGGGCTGCTAACAGATCCTGTGGTTATAGGAAAAATTGTCGGTGTGATATTTTCTGTTTTATAAAAATCGTGCGTTAACAATAAAATTTGAGAAAATATTTTGTTCAAAACACGATACCACGGTGTTGTTAGCAATTGTTCCAAATGTTGTTCTGGTTGTTTCCAAGAAGACACCGGTTTTATCATCGCACTTTCTCCTTTGTTAATTGTTGGGCTATATTTAATGCAATATCAAAATTCGCTGTTATTACTTCATTATCATCCAACGGCTTGATAGCATATAGATTTTGTTGAATCTCTTTGTCACCGATAATAACACGACATGGGACAGAAAAAAATTCAGAAAAACGCATCTTGTCTCGCATATTGTTGTTGCGATCATCTATGCAATACTGAATACCGTTCTGACGTAATTTATCCGCCAGTGTTTGAATGTGTGAATTATATTTATCCTTAGCCAACACAACGATATCAACATCAAATGGTCTGACCTTTTGCTTAAAAGCGTCCGTTTTGCCGTTCTTGGCATATTCAAACATTACCAAAATACAACGTTGGGTCCCAATACCGTACGTACTTACAATTGGCTGTTTTCGTATTCCGTCTTTGTCGGTATAAAATAAATTAAACTTTTCACTTTGATAAAAAGGATACCCCATAGATAAACTGCCATAATGTTTTTGGGTGTCAAAAACATTTTTATTGCCAAAATTATTTATGATACTTTTATCCAACGGTCGATCAGCCAATTCTGTTTCATAGAAAAATTCTATTGCCCCAGACACTTTATCTTGGATATAAAAATTAGGAATACCAATATCGACGAACGTTTTTTCGCATAATAGTCTGAAATTGTTCATTGTTTCTAAATACTGTTGACGATCTGCATCAACAGCAGTCAGAACCACACAAGAAATTTCGCGTGATTTATACAAACCCTCTGGTCTTTTTAAGTTTCTGTATACATTTGAAATCTGTGAAAAACGCATAGGTAAATTTTTATGCGATAATGTCCCATTGCGTGAAATAAAATCTATAAGCCGTTCTTCTGTTGTAGGCGAAATTACCAGATTAGCATTTTTGTCCGACATATCGTAAAATTCGTTTGCGTATTCATCCGTCTTTCCTGATATATCTAATAATTTTGCATCCATTAAAACAGGAAATAACATTTCATTGAACCCATATGATTCAGCATGTGACAATGTTATGTTTTCTATGTTTCTTTTAATTTTTTGGATAATTGGTGTGTAAATGATATGCCCAGCGTTGCTTTGTTGAACCAATTTGGTATCTGATAATATTTGATTACAGGAAAGCGACGAAGACAGGTTATTAAAAGTTATATTTTGAGAATATGGCACAGACGATAGCCGCATCAATTAACCTCTTGTCTAGTGTCAGTGTAGAACAAAATAAAGCAAAGTCAATATGTTTGTAAAAAAACAAATCGCTCGCCCCCCAACAAACGAATAAAAAGTTATACAAGTGTTACACATTTGCAGTTATACATTTGTTATATGCGACACTTTTGCTTTAACAACAAACATCTTGATTTTGTGAATTTGTGCGGTAATATCAATACGAACAACCCACAGGAGAGCAAAATGGCGGAATTTAAGGTTGCACTGAAAGCAATTATACAAAAAGATGGCAAAATTTTAGTTTTGAAACGCAGTTGCGAAGAAGATGTATTCGCAGAACTGTGGGATATTCCTGGCGGCAAGATTGAATATGGCGAAAAAACCATTGATGGTATAAAACGCGAAGTTTTTGAAGAAACGGGTTTGGATGTTGAAATTGAATTCAGACCTTGGTCTTTGTGGTCTTTTATGACACCAGCAAAAGAAAGACAAACTGTTGGAATTACTTTGTTGGCGAAATATTTGGGGGGAGAAGTGAAGTTGTCGAACGAACACACAGATTATAAATGGATATATCCGTCTGAATTTGCAGATATGTCCGCAGACCCCAGTTTAAAGAATGAAATCGCAAAATACGCAGAACAATTATAAAACAATGACACAGAATCAAAACCCCATACCTGATATTCCCTGTCAGTTCACAATGAGTGTTCGGCATAAGTATTTTGAATTGATAAAATCTGGACAAAAAGATATTGAATTGCGCGCATATGATGAAAAACGCAAAAAGATGAAAGCGGGTGATAGATTCTTGTTGTACGATGCAGAAAATCCTGATGAATCTATTATTTGTGAAATATTAAATATGCACGTTGCGCCCGATTTTGAATCTCTGTTTAAAAAATTGGATATTAAACGTTCTGGTTTTGATAACTTAGATGAACTGATTGATACTGTCACAAAATTTGTTTCACGTGAAGAATTACAACGCGAACAAGTTGTCGGCATGGAAATCAAACCTGTTAGATAAGCCACAAAACGAGTGTTATAACAACCTTCTTAATCTTCAAAAAAATCGAAAAAGTTAAACCATTGTTTTGGATATTTTAACATCAAATTTTGCAAAAAATTTATGTATTCTTGGGCCATTTCTTTCAGATTTTGTGTATCCAGTTTTTTTACAAACACGCGATATTTATGTGTCGAAGTTTTTATATTGGCTATGGCAAAAATGGGGTGTGCACAGGCACGCGCAAACCGCAATGTTCCCACCGGCAAAGAACATTTATGTCCAAGGCATTCTACATCAATCGTTTTATTAGGATTATTCGGAGATTGTCTATCACCAGCCATCATAACCAATTCGCCGCACCTAAGCGCATCATACATATCTGATGCCACGGTAATGTCTATGTCGTTAGTTGGATGAATTATTGTATTTTTATAGTTTGAATGTTTATCAATAAACCCACGAAAAACCGGACTTTGACCAACGTCCATAAACGCGTGCATACATTTATCCGTTGAGTTTGGAATCGCGCACAGCGCTTCTATATTTCCAAGATGCGAACATATAAAGAAAATTCCCTGCCCGGTCGATAACATCTCTTGTAAATCGGTCCAATCTTGATTTTGATTTATTTCGAATTTTATCGAGGTATTTTTATCGCATATTGCCGATACTTTGTCGACCGCCGAACAGGCAAACGCACAGATATGTGCAAAAGATGAAAATCTTGATATTGGAATACCATGTCCCCGTTCGTACGCGTTTATTGTATTTCTATATTTTCTGGATGCCCGCCTTGCACCGCGCGCCCCAATTGCAATAAAAAACGTTATAACACATACAAGACTTTTTAGTATACGTATACCGAAGATTTTATATACCCACCAAAGGAATTCCATGCGCCTGTAACCCGCACCCTGTTCATGAACTTCATACCAATTTTTCACTTTTCTTGCCTTTGTGTCTTTTTGTGTTACAATCTGGTCATGCACGTTTATATAGCAGATTTAAACACAATATGCAACCAAGACGATTTATCCGATAAATTATCTTTAAATGATTTTACGCGGTATCGGTCGTTTGGACGAAAAATTCGCGCAAAACAGTTTTTATTTTCCCATTTGATTGCCGACGGCTTTCGCGATGAATTTCGGTATATTTCAATCGCACATAAAGATAAGTTCGTTGTGATTGCTGCATCAAACAGCCCGATTGGTGTTGATATAGAAGACATTTCTAAACGCCGCGATTTCATTTCATTGGCCGAATTTATGGGATTTAATAATGTTGAATCATTGGATGATTTTTACCGCCTTTTTACTTTATACGAAGCGAAATACAAGGCGGCATCAAATACAAATTTAAAAGAACATTTTTACAAACTTGGGGATTATATGATTTGTATTGTGTCTAATGATTCAAATACAACATGGGTGAATCGCGACTTAGTCCCGGAACAAATATAGCGATAAAAAGTATGCACCCGCGATGCCCAAGGCAAGAATTGTTCCCATTGCCGAAACAAGAAAAAAACTTGTAAATGCCAACATTCCAAAACCAATAAAACTTGTTAAGAAAGAATAAAAAACAGGGCGTAATTCAGTGTCTTTGTTTATATGAAAAATGGCATAATCTAGTCCAAGTCCAATAACTATGAAAAGTCCCAACAAATGGAAAAACGTTATTGAAATTCCAAAAATCCCTAACACCCCAAGGGATAATAACACCCCTAACAACGGTGGTGCCAAATATCTGAAAGCACGCCCACGATATAATGCCAACAAAACAATTAATAACATGGCACCACATGCAACCAACAATTTATATGTTTCATTGGTATATAATTCTATTTGATGTTGAATTTGATGCACAGGGATAATTATTTTAGCGTTATCATTATTAATTTTTGCGTCAATTGGTACAGAACTAATTGAATATATCTTATTATTTGTTTTTAAGACAAAATTCTTTATTTGCTTGTCTAACTCTTTAATATCATTATCGTATATTTCTGGGCTGGACGTGAATTTTGGTATTTTTTTTAATTCCAACATATGTTTTATTTTATTGGCCTTTGATATATATAATTTTTCTATCATATTTTGGTTTTCTTTTTGACGTTCGACTGACGGTATAATTGAAGATAGACCGAAAAAATCTGTTCCGTTATCTTTGATTTGTTCTTCTGTTTCTAAAACATCTTGCATAGTATTGCCACGAACAACTAAAATGGCGGTCCCGGCCGATTGATTTAATTCGCCAATAATTTTCTCAGAATTCGACAAATCACCAAATGGCCTATACATTGCCGATATATTATTTTCAATTCGTACAAAAGCGCACGCAATAATTGAAAACATTATAATGCCACCGATAATATATGGGCGATATTTATGCTTTATTATTGGTAAACCGGTTGATTGTTTTGATTGGACATCTATGCGATAACTTATAAACAATCTTATAAATGCGTAGATCGCAACAAGTCCAACTATCGTAAATACAGCTATTTGACGCAATAAAGCAACGTTTGCAAACAACAATGGAACAAAGCAAATTATTGTTGTAATCAAAGAATATAAAATATTTTTATGGGTTGTTTTAGAATCTACACCGTTTTCAACATACATAAAGTGAAACGCGTAATCTATGCCAAGTCCAATAAGCGATGTACCGAAAACAAAAACTAAAATATGTGGCGCACCAAAGCACAGAAATAACGCGATTGTCCCAAACAAATAACCAATGGCCAGACTTATCATGACTGGTATTATTGTTTTCATACGGCAAAATAATAAGTAATTTAATACGACAACCGCAATCAATGCCAAAAATGATATTATACTGATTTCAATTTTACTGCGGTTATACATATCTGCGGTATGAACGGGGGCCCCGCCCATATAAATTTTAACATTTTCTGATTCCAGATTTCTGGTTTCCCGTTTGATTTGCTTTACACATTCTGCAAGTTCTGCGCTATTTAACCCGTTCACGTATATCGGCAACATATAGAAGTTATATGGCGAACGATATTGCCATAAAAGTCCATTTTTTGGCATCCACCCTGTTCGTTTATCACCTATTTCCAAAATGTAATCTGTAAACAATAAAAACGGGTCTTGGGACAAAGGCAGCATATTTGGCATCATTGAATTTTCAATCCTGGAAACAGCATTATCGATTATTTTATCAAAATCTTGCCTTTGTAATAATTGCCTATCATTTATAGCCAGCAATCCGTTTCTATATTTACCAAGTTCGGAAATAACGGAATGCATTGATAAATCCGTTGACATAATTTCCAGTCGATTAAATTTATCAGAATTTATAATATTACGAATTTTGTATGTAACCAGTTCACCAGAAAATTTATCGTTAGATTGAACAACTATATTTATCACAGATGAAAATTTGTTTGTAATTTCCTTTACCGGCCATTCTGTATCGGTTCCAAGATTCACCAAAGAATTCAAATCGGTTTGAAAGTGCAACGGCCACCGAAAAAGCGTTACAACCAACGCCCCAAGGCATAATATAGCAACGAAAATTATACGTTTAACATACAATTTCATCTTTGATTTCCGTATTCATACGATTGAATTTTATTATAACGATCGTGCCATTTTGATATGTTATTATTATCTTTGTTAAATCTTTTGTTGTTCCGTACATTACAAAATCTTGCAGAAATTCCGCCACAGAATCGAAACGTGGCTTTGCGGTAATTTGCCATTTGTTTTTTTCATATTCCGAATAATCAAGATTAAAAATCGTTTGTAAATCTGATAAATCACCAGACAAAGCGCTATCTATCATATCCCGAATATAATAGAAATATGGTAAAGAATCTAAATCTGTAGATTCACCATCAATACAATAATTGGTTTTAGTTGATATAAAGACTTGTTTTATTGGTGTATTTTGTTTCCATATAAACCCAGTGCCTTTTTCAAATTTTACCTGTCCGGTCGAAATAAATTTTTTTGTGGATTCCGGTATCATCTTTATCTGTTCAAAAGATGCAGATACACTGCCAAGATTTTCAGTAAAGGTTTTCAAATGCTGCATATCTGCGGCATATACACCACACGAAATAAAAGATAGGAATAACACAATATATCTCATTTTACACCCCCAAATACTTTTAAAACCGGTTCATCGATATCAACAGGCATTTGTTTGGTCGCAATAAACCGCACAGGTTCAAATTCATAAAAAGGCACAACTATTTCTTTTTGCATGGGAAAAAATCCTTTTACAAATTCCAAATGGCATTATTGCACATAAATATGTATGCAGCAAGGATATGTATATATTATCCCGCAACATTTTAAAATTCGAACTACCATTTTGTGGATATATTACACGTGTTGGTAAAGCGATAATTTTTAGGCCGTGCCAATAAAGTTTTACTAAAATTTCAATATCAAATCCCATACGATGAAAACGTAAATATTTCATTTCTGCGCATGTTTCCGCCAATGGGTAAACGCGCATTCCGCACATTGCATCGGGCATATGCATGTTTAATGTTTCAATGGCCACCCAGAAATCTGTTATTTTACGTCCTATGCGCCGTGCCCGCGGTGCACTGGTATCATATATCGGATTACCAACCACCAAGCATTTTTGATTTTTTTCGGCCGTTTCAAAGAATCTTTTTATATCTTTGGCATCATGTTGACCGTCAGCGTCTATTTGTAGACCATGCGTAAATCCCATATCTTTTGCGGCATTAAACCCAACTTTCATAGCACGACCCTTGCCACCATTTGAAAGTTCACGAATATATTTGAACCCATGCGCCATACATATTCTTTTTAAATGTTCAGATTGTAATTTAGCACTGCCATCATCTATGACAATCGTGGGGACACCAGTTTCCGCAATTTTAATTGCAAAATGTTCGAACGCGTCGACATGATTATAACAAGGAATTATTATCACAGGCCTAAACATTGCCACCCCCACGAATAACGATTTTGCCGGCGGAACAAACTTTTTCTTTCTGTGAATAACAAAAAGTAAATTCAGATTCATTTAACCTTGCCAATTCAAAATGCGTCGTAATATCAGGTAAAATCAACGCAGAATACTTTAATTTTACAATATCAAATGCTGATACGCTACCCCTAAAAAACTGACGAATAAAACGGAACACAAAATGCATTTGTATTACCCCGGGCAATATCGGAATTTTTGGAAAATGTCCATTAAAATACGCGCTATCGCCAAGAAAAGTTAAATCCGCCTCAATCGTTGTCTCGGTCCTTGTAACATTTTGCACAATAGGTTCAACAACAGACGAATTTAACATCGCCAGAATATCAGTTTTAACAAACTTACCCTGGGCATTCGTGGGTATATGATTCATAATTCTAACGCATCGTGGCAACGCAACGTTCGGAACAAATCCAGACAAATATTTTTTGATTTTGTTTATAAAAGCCCTACGTCCAACGTCTATAACACATTGTGCGCCATTATCTGTCAATTCTATCGCACATGCGATAATATCACGTGCCCCCTTGTGCATTGCGGTACAATACGCCCGGGAAATAAAGGGATGTTTTCCAAGCCATGTTTCCATATCTAATAAAGAAATCCGTTCTTCGGCAATTTTAACAACCCTATCGGCACGACCAAGCAGTTTAAAATGATTGTTATCAATCATTTCAACCGCATCCGAAGTTAAGTACGGATTTTGAAAAGAATACTTTGAATTTATTGATAAGCACCCATTAATTATTGAAACATTGACCCCATCAAACACAGTCCAATCTTGCGAATATTCTTGCTGTCTGAATGCGATGCCACCGGTTTCAGTACTGCCGAAAATCTCAAACGGCAAAACACCAAACATGGTGCGCGCAGACTCCGATGTGTTTGATTGTAATAAACTGCCCGAAGTAAAGATACCGATACAATTATTTGGAAAATTATATTGCCCGCCGTACTTTGTTATTTCATCAAGAAACGATGGTGTGGTCATAAATAATATTTTTTCATATATCGACTGCTTTTTTATCAATTCTTCCGGCGTAAAAACCATGTCTGTATCAACCACCAATCCGCCAACAATTGAAAACAACACCCGCCAAAGCACACCATACATATGATATGGTGCAATGGATGCAACAACCACAGGCGATTCCGCAATTTTACCTTTATGGAATTGAATATGGTATTCAACCTCGGCGATCAACATTGATATCGTTTTCTTTATTCGTTTCGGGGTTCCCGTTGATCCAGAAGTAAAGAAATACACGCTTTCCTTTGATATATCGGTAAAATTCCATTTTACAGAACCATCAGGAACATGAGGCAAAATTTTAGTAAAACCGCCATAATCATCATTGGAATCTGTAACAATGATATTCGTCAAATCCCGATACCCCGATGCATTTTGTATCGTCAACAACCCAGGCAACGCAACCGATTTATGCGCGTAAAGCAAACCAAAAAAACAAACACAGAATAAATAGAAATTGTTCGTTATATAAAGAATAACTGTATCATTTTTTATATTATTACTAAAATAATTTGCAAAACGACCAACATCTTGGATAAAAACATCATAACCGATGCGTTCTTTTCCATTACAGAATGATACTTTTGTGTTCATCAAAGGGTTATTTATTTGCATTTATAACCCCTTTGCGTATAACGTATTCCATGATAAACATTGAACCAATCAAACAATACGAAACAAGCCCATTATAAAGCGTCCATACCCAATCAGACATAAATACCGTTCCAAGCGAGATAATTGTATTTATCCCCATAAATATTGCCCAGGCGATTGTTACGCGTCGCGCATACAATTTTGCGTAATCATCCATTTTATATTTCATTTTTTCAGCAATTCGCTGTATCAACGGTACAGTTCGCAAAGAAATCAAAAACGTTACACAAACCGCAGCATTCATAAATACGGGATAAAGTTTTAAGAAAACTTCTTTATCTGAAATTAATGACAAAGAACCCAAAATTATTCCGCATATTCCAAGCCAAATATTTTTATGCTGGGTCAAAGCAATCAATATAACACAAACCAAAACAAAGCCCAAAATACGTACAGAAAAATCGTGTCGCAACGCAACAAAGACCGCGATTGGATATGCAACCGCAAGTAATGCCCAAAGTATCTTAATCGGCCGAATTGACAATTTTTTCAATTGCATCGACGACATCCTGTAATGTGGAAATTTGTTTAAAGTCTTCTGGTTTTACCCTTACATTGATAATTTTCTGTAAACGAACAACCAAATCAACCGCATCGATACTATCCAAGTCCAGGTCTTCAACCAATTTAGCCCCTGGTTTTACTATATCGGGTTTACAATCAAAATCTTTTATCAAAATTTCTGATATGTGATTAAAAATTTCCTGTTTTGTATACATAATGCCCTACTCCAAATTCATACCTGTTGATTTCGTGATATATTCCGCCAATGTCGCGACAGATTTAAAGTGCGCTTTGTTTTCTTCCTTGTCCGCCTTGAACGAAATGCCATAACGTTTCTTTAACGCCATTCCCAATTCCAGCGCATCAATAGAATCCAACCCAAGCCCATCGCCAAACAGCGGTTCTTCTGTTACAATGTCATCCGCAGAAACATCTTCAAGATCCAACGCAGAAACGATTATTTCTTTGATTTCTGATTCAAGTTCTTGTTTCTTCATAGTAATATAATCCTATATTTGAAATGATACGCCAAGGATAAAGGAGTTTGTTTTTAATGTCAAGCAGTTATGGCGCAAACATAGCGTTTGATGCAAGTTTGGTTATAGAAATTGCCGCATCACGAATTGTCTGATTTTCTGGTATTTTATACATAATTTCATTTTTTAACCTTAATGTATAAATGGATGTTTTGGAACCAATATCATACCATTTTTGATTCTTTCCCAATATTCGCGGTGTATTTTCAATGTGTATCGGCAAAATGGGTTTTTTGGTTTTTATATGCAAGTACGCAAACCCACGATGCATGTGGATTTTACGCCCTTCAATTGTACGTGTCCCTTCGGGAAATACAACAATGTTGTACCCTGCATCCAAAAAATCACCCGCACGCGCGATGAATTCTTCGGCGCTCATGTCATTTGACAAGTAAATATGACGAATAACCTTTTTTATGAACAAATTATGAAACAGACTTTTCTTTACAACGCATACACAATTTGGAATCAAAGATATCAAAATAACAACATCTATGAGTGATGGATGATTTGCGACGATTATATGGCCACTGATATCACCAAGTCGCTTTATTTCATCACATTTTACGGATATAAGTCGCATCACAGACATCAACCAAACAAAAAATTTCCATGACCCATGTATGGAACGCGATAATATCTTTCGTCTTGTTTTTTGATTATGGTGCATAAGAAGCACAATAGGAAAAACAATTCCACCAAGGCCAAGCGCCCCGCCACCAAATATAATGAAACATACCAAACATAAAAAACTGCGAATCACGCGAATCATTTGTCCACCATTTTCCAACAAGATGAAACCATTTCCCCACCATGAATCAAGAAATCCGATACTGCATCAAATGTTAGTGTTTTATGCTCATAATTACCGGGTTGCCACACAATTTGCCTTTTGCCCGAATTAGTTACCATAAATGCAATTCCATGTGCAATAACAGGATTTTCGAGAAACGGATTATACAATTCCGGCGATTTTTCTTCGGCAAAAATAAACAACACCGGTTTTTGCGCCGTCAAAGTAGCCAATATTCCAGATTCTAACGTTCTGGTTCCCGCCGCAATAGAAATATACGATTTTTTATTCTTGGTCAGCACAGACAATGCACCCGGCGCAGCATTATGCACAGAATTGCTAAAACCCGCAGGGGACATTTCTGAATCATTATGAAATTGGGTGATAAGTTTTATCGTTTGTTGCCATTCGCCAAACCTTGATGCAAATACAATTTGGTAATCCGTGTCTTCGGGCATAACGTGTTTGGCCAAACCTATGGCAATTTTCTGTAAATCGGTCATGCGACGACGGGTCATAGGCGGAATAAAAGAAACATCTGGCAATTTTTCATTGTCAGATTCTTGCCATATATAAAACTTATCCACATAGATTATGTTATTCATACTTGCAAAAAAAGATTGTTTATACAATACTTAGCCAAAGTATAATAGGATTTAATACCATTTGCAAGTTGGTTTTGAACATGGAATTTATATTGACACATCTTGGTTTTGTTTGCTGTCTTGGGACAGATGTTGATACAATATCACACAATGCGCAATACGGTGATACTGCGGGCATGTATCGCAATGATGTAAAAATTGGACATGAAATAGTGCCTTTTGGTGGGGTCGATATTGAAACCGCACACGATATGCGTTTTTATGATTTGATTCTTGGGGCAATAAAACAAATTATACCGGCGATTGATGATATAAAACTGAGGTACGGTGCAAATCGTCTTGGCGTTGTTTTAGGGTCCAGTAATACCGCCGTACACGAAGCGCAGAAACATATATCAAACAAAATATCGTCCGGGGTTATGCCGGTGGGGTTTTCCGTGTCTATGCTTGAACTTGGAACACCTGCAGATATATTATGTAAACTTGTCGGGTTTAACGGGCCGGCCTTTACAATATCTACGGCATGTTCATCCAGTATCAAGGCCTTGGATATCGCGCGTGATTTGATTAAAAATAATATTTGTGATGCAGTTTTGTGTGGTGGTGTTGATGCAAGGTGTGATTTTGCACTAAACGGTTTCAATTCGTTGGAGGCTTTATCGCATAAACTGACCAATCCAATGTCAAAAAATCGTGATGGCATAAACCTTGGCGAATGCGCGGCGTTATTTATAATGCAACGTGGCGATGACGGTATTCATGTCAAAGGGTTTGGCGAAACATCTGATGCGTATCATCCAACCGCCCCAGACCCAAGTGGTGGTGGCGCAATTGCGGCTATGCAGATGGCGATAAAGGATGCACGGCTATCTGTATCGGATATTGACTATATAAATATGCACGGTACGGGAACGATTGCAAATGATGCCATGGAATCCAAGGCAATATACAATATCTTTAAAGACAAACCAATTTGTGCATCAACCAAGCCATTGACCGGGCATTGTCTTGGGGCAGCGGGCGCCTGTTCGGTGGCACTTTCGTGGTTAATGCTACAAAACAATTTCGTTATTCCACATGTTTATGATGGTGTATTTGCGGATGACTGCGCACCGGTTAGATTGGCCATACAATCAAATAACATGGGCGTGAAAAATATTTTATGTAATGCTTTTGCCTTTGGGGGCAGTAATTCAACAATAATAATCGGGAAATAACATGAAAAAATATAATATTTCTGATTTGTTGCCACACAGACCACCAATGCAGTTGATTACTGCGGTGGAATCTGTTGACCTTGATAAACAAACATTGATTGCACGTGTTGATATTACAAAAGATGATTTGATGTATGATGAAAGCATTGGTGGGATACCATCTTGGATATCACTTGAATATATGGCCCAGGCGGTCGGTTGCTTTATTGGTGCGGCCGATCGCGAAAACGACCCAAATGCAGAACCATCGGTTGGTTTTGTGTTGGGGTCGCGAAAGCTTTCTGTAAATATTCCGACATACTTGGTAAACCAAAGTTATTTTGTACATGTTACATCTGTCTTTTATGATAAAAATATTGCAAACTTTGACTGTCAAATATACAATTCAGATAATAATCTTGTCGCCTCCGGCGCAATAAATGTGTTTCGGCCCGACGACATTGAAAAATTTATGGATATAAGAAATGAATAAAAAAAGAGTTCTTATTACAGGGGCAAGTCGCGGCATCGGACGCGCAATTGCTTTGTACCTTGCACCAATGGGATATGATTTGGTTTTACACTATAACAGAAATGCCGATGCGGCATCAAAAACGTTGCACGATGTTATTGCGGCCGGCGGATGTGGCAGGACTGTTTCATTTGATGTATCAAATCGGCAAGAAACTTTTGATAAGATTACAAATGATATAAACGAAAACGGCGTGTATTATGGGGTAATTTGTAATGCCGGGGTAAATGCAGATGCTCCGTTTCCAGCAATTGATTCTGATATGTGGGACCGTGTTATTCATACAAATCTTGATGGTGTATACAATACATTACAACCATGTGTTATGCCGATGATATCTGCGCGAAAACCGGGACGTATTGTCGCTATAACTTCAATTTCAGGGATTATCGGAAATCGGGGTCAGGCGAACTATGCCGCGTCCAAAGCAGGAATTATCGGATTGGTTAAATCGTTGGCACCGGAATTGGCGCGCCGAAATATAACTGTAAATGCGGTTGCGCCGGGTGTAATTGAAACGGATATGACGGCCGATTTACCTGTGGATATGGTTCGTGAGGCAATCCCAATGCACCGGTTCGGTCAACCGGCTGAGGTCGCAAGTTTGGTTGCATATTTGCTGTCCGAAGATGCATCGTATATTACCCGTCAGGTTATTTCTGTAAATGGGGGAATGGTGTAAATGAAACGTGTCGTTGTAACAGGTATGGGATTGATAAGTTCGCTTGGCAATGATTTGGAAACCGCCAAGAATCGTTTGCATGAATATAGAAATGCCGTTATGATAATGCCAGAATTACAGGAAATTTCCGGTTTGAATACACACCTTGCTGCGCCGGCAATGGAATTCACGCTACCGGAACATTACACACGTAAGGTTTTGCGCACAATGGGGCCGGTATCAATTATGGCGGTGTATACTGCGGAAAAAGCATTGTCTGATGCGGGTTTACTTGGTTCACCGGTATTAACATCGGGGCGAACGGGGGTCGCGTATGGTTCGTCGTTTGGATCGGCCGAAGGTGTTGCAGATTTCTTTGCCATACGTAAAACCAAGGCTGTTGGCGATATCACCTCGTTTTCTTATCTTAAACTTATGCCGCAAACGACGGCGGTAAATATATCACTTTACTTTAAAACGATTGGCCGAATTATACCAAGTGGCACCGCATGTACTTCGGGAAGTTTGGCGATCGGATATGCGTATGAAGCCATAAAATATGGAATTCAAGATGTGATGATTGCGGGCGGTGCAGAAGAATTCGATATAACCCAGGTTGCTGTATTTGACACACTGTATGCAACAAGTACAAAAAATGATGCACCACACTTATCGCCTGCCCCTTTTGATACCATGCGTGATGGTTTGGTAATTGGTTCTGGGGCCGGCACTTTGATATTAGAAGAGTACGAACACGCAATCACACGCGGTGCAAAAATTTATGCCGAAATTGTTGGTTTTGGTTCAAACACTGATGGCATGCACGCAACACAACCAAATAAAGACACAATGGCAAAGTGTATGGAGTTGGCATTGCAAAGTGCCGATTTATCACCAAAAGATATCGGATATGTGAATATGCACGGAACAGGTACGAAACATGGTGATATTGCGGAATCTTTGGCAACAGAATCTGTGTTTGAATCGGATATCCCCGTAAGCAGTCTTAAAAGTTATGTCGGGCATACTTTGGGTGCATGTGGCGCGTTGGAATCAATATGGTCAATTCAAATGATGAACGATGGTTGGTTCGCGCCGACATTGAACCTGAGTGTTCCAGATGAAAATTGTGGAAACTTGGATTATATCATGGGAAACGGGCGCGAGATAAATTTACAACACGTCATGAATAATAATTTTGCATTTGGTGGGATAAATACATCTTTAATATTTAAAAAAGGCTGAAAGGCATGTCAAAATCCCTAATTGAAATGTTGCCTGATGTTATTTCGCATGGAAAGCGCGAAGTTGAAAAGATATCACAATGCCTAAAAATCAGCCTGGAAACGAACGAATATATTTTACCAGCAGAAAAAAATGATAAAAACACAAATTGGTTTAATCGTTTAATTCATGGCGATAATTTGTTTGCTATGCGTGCATTGTTGAATGGGGATTCTGATACTGGGCTGCCGTCTTTGCGCGGAAAAATTGATTTGATATACATTGACCCGCCTTTTGATTCTAAGGCGGATTATCAACGTAAAATAACGTTGCCTGATGGTGATATTGAAACAATTACATTAAAGCAATTCGCGTATTCTGATATATGGGTTGATGGAACAATTGGTTATTTAAAAACGCTCTATCCGCGTTTGGTATTGATGAAGGAATTGCTGTCGGAACGTGGTTCTATTTATGTTCATTGTGATTGGCATGCCGGACATTATTTAAAAATCATTTTGGATGATATATTCGGCAAAGAAAATTTTGTTAATGAAATTGTTTGGAGTTATAAGTCTGGTGGTGTCAGCAAAAATACTTTTGCAAGGAAACATGATACGATTTTCTTTTATAAAAAAAATCCGAACAAGGCGATTTTTAATGTTTTAAAAGAAAAATCTTATAATCGCGGGTTGAAACCATATCGCTTCAAAGGCGTAGAAGAATTTGAAGATGATTTTGGATGGTATACGTTGGTAAATTGTAAAGATGTTTGGGATATTGATATGGTTGGGCGCAGTTCTGGGGAACGTGTTGATTATGCAACGCAAAAACCCGAAAAATTGTTAGAACGTATAATTATGGCATCAACCTACAGTGATTCTATTGTGGCAGATTTTTTTGGTGGTTCGGGGACTACCGCTGTGGTTGCCGAAAAGTTAGGGCGAAGATGGATAACCTCCGATGTGGGCTGGCCATCATGTGTGATTATGCGAAAACGACTTATTGATATTCCGGAATGTCGACCCTTTATTTGTAATTCTATTAACAAGGATTGTTCATTGGATAGGATGCCCCAGATTTGTGATAACAATTCCTTTCCAAAACTGGCCGTAAAAAAACCAACTGTAACCCGCGCATACGATGATACACACGAAACATTAAACATAGAATTGGATAACTATTTATTGCCAGATAATTTACCGTTGGACACTAAATCAAATACGGTTGTTCAAAAGATCATGAAAAAAAGTCCGTTAGATATGATTGAATATTGGTCTGTTGACCCAGATTATAATGGGCAAAATTTTCGTTCGATATGGCAAAATTACCGTGGCAATACGCGCAAAGGAAAAAATTTGTTACGCGTGATTCATGATGCCCACATTGTTGTTCAAAAAACACATCGTCCGCGTAAAATCTGTATCAAAGCCATTGATATTTTTGGTTTCGAATCTATGACTGTTTTGGATTTGCCCTAATATTTTACCGCTTGTCCTTTGGCATGAATTTTTCGGCAAATTCCGCAAGGCCGAATCCGGTGGCATTTAGGACTTTGGCCAAACTGCACGTGGTGGGCCACCGCTTTTCGCCAAAACGATTGATGCGCTTGCTTTTGTTAAATGTTGTCGCGTCAAGACCGGCAAGTTTTGCAAGACCAGAACAAGATAAATTCAACCACTTTGCAAGGTTTATTATCGCCTGCCACAACTGATCGTTCGTCATCTTTTTCTCCTTTTATTTTTATGACGAATCGATTATAACACAAATAAGAATATATTCAAGCAATTCTATTTTTAATAGAATACACCTGTGTATTTCCGGTTTATTTCATATATTCAATACACTCTTTCAACGCATCTTCCCAATGACGAATTTCTATATTAAATGTCCGCATGATTTTATCTTTATCTAACACACTGTATGCCGGACGCCGTGCACGGGTCGGATATTGAAAAGTGTGTATAGGATTCACACGACAACCTAACCCCGAAAATTCCATGACCTTGCGCGCAAAATCGTACCAAGAACATACCCCCGCATTTGTAAAATGGTAAATGCCACGCGTATCCTTATTTATCTGTGGCAAGATCTGAACAATCGCCGTTGCCAAATCCGCCGCGTATGTTGGAGTCCCAACCTGGTCATACACAACATTTACATATTCGCGCCCTGCCCCTAAACGTCGCATTGTTTTAACAAAGTTATTTCCGTATGGCGAATACAACCATGCCGTACGAATAATGACAACATTTTTTCCATTTCTGATTGTTGTGCGCTCACCGTCAAGTTTTGTTTTCCCGTATACAGACAATGGATTTGGGGTATCCCACGGTCTATACGGCTGATATCCCATACCATCAAAAACATAATCCGTAGAAATGTGAACCAAATTTAGTTTCGTCTGTGCCAAATTCCGTGGCCCATTTACATTTATAAGTTTCGCAAGGTTCGGATTATCTTCGGCCGCATCAACATTTGTGTATGCCGCGCAGTTTACTATCGCGCTCGGCTTGTACTTATCGACAAAAGTAAATACCGCATCCTTGTTGGTAATATCAAGCTCACATTCATCTGTATAAATAGTGTCTTTTGGTAAAACCTTGGACAGTTCGGTCCCCAGTTGTCCATTTGCGCCTGTGACTAAATACATTTTTTCGCCTCTTGTTTGGTTTGATTATACCAGAACAGCACATGACCGCAACGATTTTATTTGATTTATGTTTCTATTTGTGTTATAATTGCATGTGCAATATAAATATTGTGAACTCCTTTATTCCGCGTTTTGGCGCGGAATTTTTTTAACTCTTTTTAAGCCAAAGGATTTTTATATGAAACTAAGTGATAATGGCATTCGCACATTAAAAATGTGCGAAGGGCGCGTTGTGCGCGGCGATCGGCACGTCATATACGATGATAAAAACGGTTTGCCAGTTGCGACGGGGGCATCCTTGCCCGCCGGCGCAACGATTGGATATGGGCATTTGATTAAAACTGGCGAAGATTTTCGTGGCGGTATTGATGAAAACGCAGCCACAGAATTATTGCGCGCGGATGTGGCAACCGCTGAACGGGCGGTGAACGGTGCGATTACCGCGGAATTGCGACAGAAGCAATTTGATGCGTTGGTTATGCTGTGCTTTAACATAGGTGTGCGGAACTTTTCGAATTCAACGCTCGTGAAATACATAAACAACCCAAAATTCAAAAGTGCGCGATATCCGACACTTGCCGCCGCGTGGCGGGCGTGGAATAAAACCGGCGGCCGCGTGAGTGCGGGCCTGATGCGCCGGCGCGAAATCGAACTGAACATATATCAAAACGGAATTTACGCATTGCATTTGTAAATCCGTAAAAATATCTTGATTTTTTTATTTTCGGTCTGATATAATCGTGGCACACACTGCGGAGCGTTGGCAGAGTGGTAATGCAGCGGATTGCTAATCCGTGACCGTGTTGTAGCGGTCCACAGGTTCGAGTCCTGTACGCTCCGCCATCCGCTTTCGCTTACGCTACAGCGAGATTTATAAAATTTGATTAGACCGCCCAAAAGGCGGTCTTTATTTATTTCGCTTTCTTCCCGCTTTCCCCATCAATCTTACGCGTCATTTTAAGGAATTTTTCTGCACGCAATTCGGGCAATTTTTCCGGCGCGGTTTTCTGCAACAGTTTTATTTGCTCCGCCACCGTGTCGGCCAAATTCTGCATTGTAACCTTCCAATCAGTATGCGCACCGCCCACGGGTTCCGGGATAATTTTATCAATCACGCGCATTTCCATCATGTCCGCCGCGGTCAGTTTCATTGCCTCCGCCGCCGTTGCTTTGAACTTGTTATCCTTCCACAAAATACTTGCGCAAGATTCCGGCGCAATCACCGAATAAATCGCGTTTTCAAGCATCAAAATGCGGTCGCCGGTGCCGATTGCAATTGCACCGCCGGATCCACCCTCGCCTACATTGACGGCAATGTATGGTGTTTTAATCGAAAGCCCCGTTTGGATTGATGTGGCGACGGCCTCTGACTGGCCCCGTTCTTCGGCGGCGGAACCCGCAAACGCGCCCGCCGTATCAAACAGCGATATTACCGGCAAATTAAACCGCTCCGCCAAACGCATCAATCTTTGCGCCTTGCGATATCCCTCTGGATTAGGCATGCCAAAACGATGCAGTTGCCGCGTTTCGATGGTGCGACCTTTTTCCTGACCAACAATCACCGCCGGGATACCGTTCCAAAGCCCAATCCCGCCACACATTGCCGCATCTTCACCAAACAACCGGTCACCAGCAAGGTATGTCCAATCGTCAACAATTCCGTTTATATAGTCCAAGAAATGCGGTCGGTTTTCGTTCCGCGCAAGTAAAACCTTGTCATACGCGGGCGTTTCACCCATACCTCGCGCCTTTTTCGATGTGTCGTTCGTGGCCGCGGGCGTTTGCACGGAAATTTCATGCGGTGCGCCCGACTCATTCATCAGCACGCGCAGGATTTTTTCAAGTCTTGCCTTTAATTCCGCGCGTGGCACGACCATATCAACCATGCCATGTTCATACAAATAATCCGCCGTTTGGAAATTCGCAGGCAGTTTTTCACGAATATTCTGTTCAATCACGCGCCGCCCTGCAAAGCCAATCCGCGCGCCAGATTCCGCGATATTGATATCGCCCAGCATCGCAAACGAAGCTGTTACGCCGCCGTATGTCGGGTCGGTCAACAGCACAATATATGGAATCCGCGCGGCGTGCAACTTGTTCACCGCGACGGTTGTGCGCGCCATTTGCATCAAAGACAAAATATTTTCCTGCATACGCGCACCGCCACTGCACGCGACCATAATCAATGGCTGGTGCGTTTCGATTGCGTGCTGCGCACTGGCCACTATGCTTTCGCCCGCGACGCGGCCCATCGATCCCATCATAAATTCGCCGTTCAAGATACAGATTGTTGTTGGAATTCCGCCGATTTTTCCGTCCGCCGTCGTGACCGCATCGTTATAGCCAGTGTCGGCACGTGCCTCCGCCAATCTTTCGGAATAAGGCATACGGTCCACAAAATGCAACGGGTCATCCGGCATAGTCGGCAACGGGATTTTTTCCCAAGTGCGATCATCGAACAGCAAATCAAACCGCTGTTTCGGGTTCATAATGAACGCGCGCCCGCAACGCGGACAGATATAGTGGTTGGTTTTATAATCTTTATAATAAACCAATTTTCCGCAAGATTCGCACTTTATCCACATAAGTTTGCGAACGCGGTCATATTTTTCACGGTTTTTGTTTTTTATTCCGGAACTTTTACCGAACAACATAATAATTATCCATTCATTTTTTTGGTTAGTTCACGACTTGGTCTAAACAAAATCGTTGTGTTTGCAGGCAAGTGCATTGGTTGTCCCGTTACAGGGTTATATCCAACCTTGGTCGCGCGCGGACGCGGACGAATTGTGCCAAAGCCGCGAATTTCAATACGGTCGCCACGCGCCACCGCATTCATCATCGCATCCGCCACCGTGTCAATTACCGCCGCCGCATCAGTGCCACGCATACGTTTAAATTGAACCTGTATCGTGCGTATAATATCAGAACGTTTCATTTGTTTTTCCTTTTGGGCTTTTATCATAACACCAACGGAAAAATAATTCAAGTGTTATCCATTCCGGCACCCATTATCGCACAGTGATGACACAACAGTGTTAAAACCTGTGTCGCAGACAATTATTATCCCTGCGGGGCAAGTCCTCACTTCGTTCGGCCTGGATCCCGCGCTGCCGCGGGATGACGAGTGAGAAGAAAGCGGGATGATGACATAAAAAAAACGGCGCACATTGCGCCGTTTCGTTTTAATATTTACTAAAAAGGCGTAGCTCTACAATGATAATTGCCTAACTTATCGGGATTACAAATACCACTGCAACACGTGTTATTACTTGGGTCACACGACTGACTGTTTGGCGTACATGTTTGCCTTGTTTCGGCAACACTGTAAAGCCAACAATAATCTTCATCATTTTCATGCCCCGCAAGGTACCCCGCACAGGTCATTTTATCCTGTTTCGTTTCAACGGCGGCAATATTTGCGACATCTGAACCATTATATAAGGTGTTGTTTGAATATAACGCGTCACTTGCAACATTTGCCGAACCAACCTGACCCGCGGTGCCGGTGTATGTTACAACATTACCCGCCGTTCCCGCATCGATTTTCTTTTGTTTCAGAGCAAGACCAGCTGCAAATGCAGAACCTTTTACAAATTTATCTAAATCATTGCTCGGCCAATTACCCGTTGTACCATTAAATGATACACTGTAATTGTTCGTTGCGGTGGTTTCATCGGTGCTAAAATTAAGGGTGTTTCCGGTAGTGTTGTTACTAATACGAGTTAACGCCTCCGCCACAGCACGAACGGTTGGAACAAAGTTATCTGCTGTGGCCATACCTGCATATTCTAGCAAATCATAATCATGTTCGTTCACACTTTGTGTGCTTGCCGTATAATCCAAAACACCGATTGTATTACCACTTAACGCCGTTCCTGCGGCGTTTGTTGCAACAATTGCCGGAACATAAATACTAGTTTCTTTGCCCTTGCCATCGAAAAACAAAACCTTATCTGTGGCGATGGTATCTTGCTTGGTTGCCAGTTCTTGGTCGACATAGTATTTCGATGTTACGGTTTTTTGGTCGGTCGCTTCCTGTGTTGTTGGTAGGCTTGGGTTTTTTCCTTCTGCCATTGCCGGCATTGCCATCAACGCCGCGATTACAATCATCGTTATTCCGCATATTTTCGCCGTCATCCCGGCGAAGGCCGGGATCCGGTTTTTGCGAATGCAAAAACTTGCGTCGCAGACATTATGTTTTTCATCGCCTTGCGATGAAAAATCCCCTGCGGGGCAAGTCATCGCTATCGCGATGCCTGTGCACCGCGCTTCCGCGGTGTGACGATTCTCTACAATACCACGGGATACCGGCATGTACCGGTATGACGGCAAATCTATATTACGGTTGAATATGTTTAATATGTTTATTTTTTTCATTGTGTCCTCTCCATTTTGTTTGTTGTTAAAAAAACGTCGCCAAACGGGACGTGTCGGGGTGTTGAGAAATCACAGTAAAGAATGACCCTATTGGACTTCGGCGAACCTATTTTATATCCAATAGCACCCCGACCGAAGTCGGGGGATTGCACAATAAAAAAAGACGCCAAGGCGTCCCTAAACTGTGCGGATTACGACAGTTTTTGTCGCCTTTGATGTGGGCTTCTCAGGGCCCCGAACCAGATTCCCATCTGATTCAATTCTTATGATATCATGAATCGGTATTTTTGGTCAAGGGGATTTTAATGTTATAGTTCCGCTTCTTAGAAAACGTATCTGAATTCGGCACCGCCGTTCCATCCGTTTCTTGCACCATCATGACGGCCGATGTTCATATTCAAACTAAAACCTTCAAAGTTTTGTGAAAGCACGATGCCATATTCAAAATGGTTATTTATATCTAATTTGGGAACCGCAGCATAATTCAAATCAACCTTGCCGCCCGTTCTGAAATTCATTATATATCCAACGTGCGCGCCAATTGAAAGGCCATCTCCAACATTCCCAAGCACGTCTAACATCGGGCTTAGTTCGAAAAATCCAAAGTCTTGGTTCGTGATATTTTCACCACCAGACGATATATAACTTGCGGAATCTATCCATGTGTATCCCGTACGCAATGCCGGACGAAACGAAATATCATCGTCATAATCAAATTCATATGCGGCGTTTGCCATGATGCCGGCATAGAAATTATTAAAATCGTCAGAATAGATTACAGATTTAACATCGTTTACCGCAAGCCCAAAATCAGCCATCGCCGCCAATTCAAGTTTACCTATTTTCTTGCCAAACGATGCGCCAATAAACGCGCCTTCTGTATCCATATCCATCGATTCGTTTCGTGCGTGTGCGCCGGAATACCCACCAAAGAATTCCATTCTTGTCGCATTAAATTCGTTACCGTACGCAATGAACGCAAGGTCCGAAGTACTTTTAAGATGCGGATTTGATTCGAACTTTACATTGTCCGAAAAATGCTGCCATCCGATACGGAAACTTTCGTCGCTATTTTCGCCGCCACTGCGACCGGTAACAAGCGGTAAAACACCCGTATCATCGCCAAATTCACCGTAATACAGCATCTCGCCATATGCATCGGGGTCTTGGTCATCATTTGTAACAGCCGGTTTTGTGTGTGTTGTCGCCGGCTTTACAACCGATGTTTTTCCCATCGGAACAAACACACGGTTCGCAATTTCATGCTGTGCGGTCGCGATGTTATGCGCAGAAACAGAATTCGCATAAATTCCAAAATCCGCAGAATGCGCAACAGACGTGATTAAAATTCCAATCAATGCATATTGTGTTTTCATAAACTCTCTCCCATTTTCGTTCCCTTGTATTATATCACTTAAATACGCTATAAAAAAGTTTTTATTGTGATGGGTAAAAAAATTATTTAATATATCGTCCATGAAAAACGAAATAAAATTAGAAAAGCCGATTGTTATGGTCGGCCTGATGGGGGCTGGCAAAACAAGTATTGGACGCGCACTGGCGCATCATTTGGGCGTACCTTTTGTCGATTCGGATAAAGAAATTGAACGCGCCGCCGGATGCAGCGTTGTCGATATTTTTTCAATGTATGGTGAAAAAGAATTCCGCCGTGTCGAAGAACGCGTTGTACGGCGATTACTCGATTCGGAACCACGGGTAAAGGTTCTGTCCACCGGTGAAGGTGCTTTTATTACACCCGAAATTCGTGAAAAAGTTTTAAGCGATGCGATTAGTATTTGGCTAAAGGCGGACCTGGATTTGCTTGTCAAACGAACACAGTTTCGTGATACGCGACCACAACTTTTACATACAGATAGTAAAAAAATCCTTGCCCAATTGATTGCAGAGCGGTATAACACATATGCAATGGCAGATATAACCGTTGAAACGTTTGACGAAAATCTGCGTAAAACGCTTGGCACGGTAATTGATGCTTTGCGCGAACACATCAACCAAAAAGGAAAAAAACATGAGTAAATTTTTAAAAGAATTTCGGGAATTCGCGGAACGCGGTAGTGCAATCGACATGGCCATCGGTATTATCGTTGGCTCTGTGTTGACCAGTGTTGTGAACTCACTTGTTGCCGATGTTATTATGCCACCGATTGGACTTTTGATTGGCGGTATCGATTTTTCACAGTTCTTTATTGTGCTTTCCGGCGGTGCGGGTCAGAGTTTTAATACGTTGGCTGAGGCCCAGGCCGCAGGCGCAAAAACAATGAACATCGGATTGTTCTTAAATACATTGGTAAGTTTTATCATCACGATGTTCGCGGCTTTCCTTATTGTGCGCACCGTTAACAAAATGAAAAGCAAAAAAGCCATTACAACACGCGCATGTCCGTATTGCAAGCAGACTGTTGATATGACCGCAACGAAATGTCCGCATTGCTGTTCGGAATTAGAAGCGGGGGAAATCAAACCCGCCGAAGAAAGCGATTTGAACAAGGGTCTTAAAAAATTAAAACGAATTGTAAAATTGAAAAAATAATTAAACGCCCCAAACGGGGCGTTTTAATTGCATCAAAATTATTTTAACTTGTCCGCAAGTTCGGAAATCGCGATTGCGTACCAATTCGAATTATTCCATTTCTTTATACGATAAAAATTCGGATACGTTAAATACGCCGTTATTACCGGTTGCGGAGCAATATCCGCATCCATATCTTCCACAGGTTCGGGTAAATTCGCAACATCTGCAACCAAACCCGCAACCATTTCACCATGTGGTATCGCCGTTCCGTCCGGATTCAAAACCCCCATGCGCGCCCATTCATTTAATGTCTTTTTTGTTTTTCCATCAAGCATAGACGTATCAAAATCCGCCGGTAAAATTACACGACGTGTGATACGTTCCGCCTTGTTCCAGCCAAGTTTATTTAGGTAATTTCCCGCACTGGCCATCGCATCACCAACACTGTCGATAATATCAATACGACCATCATTATTTCCATCGACCCCATATGACGCAAGTGTTGTTGGAATAAATTGGAAATGCCCCATTGCACCGGCCCAACTGCCCCTTATCCTGTTTATATCCAATGAATTTTTGTCCGCGATTTTCATCAAAGCCAATAATTGTTCACTAAAAAATTTTTCACGACGGCCGTCGTAAATAAGTGTAAAAAATGCATCAACTAATCTGTGGCGCGCCTTTACTTCGCCATAATTCGATTCCATTCCCCAAAATGCCAAAATTACATTCGATGGCAATCCATAAGTATTTTCAACACGTGAAAGCAACGTTGGGTATTTCGATTTCATTTGATGCCCGCGCGCAATTCGTTTTGAATTTACTGTACGTTTTAAATAATCATCCAGTGTCAATTTAAATTCAGACTGATTCTTATCACTCTTTACAATAGACGGAATAAATGCAGGCGAACGCAATGTATCATTTATTGTTGATTCTGAAATATTTTGTGCCGCCGCACGTGCGCGAATATCATCCATTACCCTCGTCCAACGCGACATATCAAATTCACCACTGTCGGCGAGTGCCGCACAAGAAAATAATACTGCGAACAACGAGACAATTTTATGCACAACCCGCCCCATATTTTAGAAAGAATACTTAAATCCAAGATGAACACCAAACGATTGCCAATCGGCATACTTTAATGCCTCGCTAACATCTTCGGTATGCGCCGGCACCGTTTGCAAATACGGCAAGCCATTTTCATCAACAGCGTATTGGCCATTTTCATCCATCACAAATTCAGTATATTCGGCAACATAAAGTTTTCCAGGTATTTTGCCGACATGGAAGAAATTTGTATCAACCTTTATCGCCAATTGCAACCTTGATGCGACACGGACATCGTATTCCATTTCGGCCGCATAGGTGTATGAACCATTGGTTCCTTCATCCAAAAAACTTGGGTTCTGTTGCCAATCGGTCCGGTTCGGCCAAATGCCTTCGGATGAATATTTTGGCAATCCGACCTGAAAATAAAAGCGCAATTTGTCCGCAAGTGTCATTTGCTTTTCTATTTCCAGCCCAAAGTAAAAACCACTCCACGTAGTATTGTAAATATGCGTCAGCCCACCGACCTTTATCGGCCCATCGCCACCAATGATAACACAGTCCCCCTCATACACGCCCCATGGCAAATTACCCATAGTTTGCGCATTGTAATCCATGGTATGCAAAACATCACCAAGATATGTTACATAACCCGTTGATGAACCATTTTGGTTTACAACCTTGATATCTTCGGGTCCCATACAAACCTGGTACCAGGTTTCAGGTGGCAAAACGTCGATTGGCAAAGAATAATAATTCCCGTCTTCATCGCCATAAACATATTCACCAAGGTTTGTCATAAGTGGCAAATATATTCCTTGGTTCGGATAAAGATGGTCAGACATTTCCAAGTTGTGTTTAAAGATTTCATATCCAATCACCGGCGACAATTTCCATCCACCAATATTCCAGATATGCTTCGCACCAATTCCCAAACGCAAGTGATGCGAATCGCCGGACTGTCCCCCCATTGAAATTGTAAATATGCCGTATGCCGGATCAGACCAATCGTATGGTTCCAAATCATAATCCATAGACAGACCGCCACTTGACATTTTACCGTACGCATAATCAGCAAACGCAAACATATCAAAATTGCCAAACGAAAAGACATGGCGACCGCCGACATTTACCTCGTTAAAAACCATATCGTCCCATTCTAGTATAGAATTTACACCAGTTTTAAATTCAAAATTTGCAAAACGACGTGAATACCCGGCATAAAGTGATGTTGAACGTTCCTGTTCCGGGGCCAAACCAACACCATTTACGGTCATTGTTCCCGCATTTACATAGGTTAAATTTTCAGCATATTCTTCAATCGTTGGTATCGGACGATTACGCTTTTCAGTTGTATAAGAGTATGTTCGGGTTCCAACAACCTGTTTCTCACCAGTTTTACCAATATATTTTGTATAACCATTGTCGGCATACGCACCATAATTTGACTGATTAGTGCTAACCGCCTGGTCATCTTGATAATAAACCGGCACACCTTCATTTGCCGCAAACGCAGCAACACTAACCATTAACGCCGGCAAAAAAGATATTGTTCCCCGTTTCATCACTTCACTTTCATGTCGATATTATAACATCGACATTATTTTGTAAACAACTATTTTAACGATAGACACATTTTTATTGCAGATTTTTATTCCAGTTGTAATATCTGGCTTATGAACACAGCGCACAACATTTATATTCATGTTCCGTTTTGTATTTCAAAGTGCAATTATTGTGCCTTTTTCTCGCGTGCATGCGCAACCCCAGATTGGGATTCGTATGCTGAAAAAATTATTAGCGAAATAAAATACTGGCATAATATTTTGGGACGAATTGCGGTGCCAACAATTTTTTTTGGTGGCGGGACACCATCAATTATGCCGACAAAAATTTTCGCAAAAATACTAAATGCAATTCGAAAAAATTTTGAAGTATTAAATAACACGGAAATTACAATAGAGGCAAATCCTAAAACACTTGATGCGACGCGTTTGCGTGAGTTTTGTGATATTGGTACGAATCGTATTTCAATTGGTGTGCAATCTTTTGATGATGAAAAACTGCGATTCCTTGGACGCGCACACAACGCCGATGACGCACGCCGCTTGATTGATGACGCAATGGCACGGGTAAAAAATGTATCAGCTGATTTTATATATGGGTTGCCAAGTGATTCCGTGGACGATGTTATTAAAACTTGTACCGAGATAAATAAAATCGGTCTTCCACATTGTTCTTTGTATGAATTGACGATAGAGCCAAACACTCCGTTCGGAAAAATGAATTTGCAAATGCCTTCTAATGAAACGATGGCGGAAATGTATATGGCGATTGCGAAAAATTTGAAACTGAATCGATACGAAGTTTCTAACTATGCCAAGGCCGGTTTTGAATGTCGGCATAATCAAAATGTTTGGGACGGCGCGCCATATATTGGAGTTGGCGATGGCGCGGCTGGGCGAATTTTGATTGATAATATTTGGTATGAAGAAATGGGCGATAGAAAATTATTCAAACCATTATCTGATTCGGAACGTGCGATTGAACGCGTCATAACCGGTATGCGGACACGGCGCGGTGTTTTGCTTGATGGAACGACAAAAAAAATAATTGATATAGAGTTTGCAAAATCAAATTCAGATATGATAGAGTTTAGACCCGGAAACAGAATTCGCGCAACCGATGCGGGGATTTTGGTTCTTGATAACTTAATCGAAAGGTTGGTGAAATAAAATGCGACATACTTTGTTAAACATCTTTGGAATTATTGCCGTCGTGTTGGCGATAATGTTTGCAATAGAAATTAAAGGGGGTAAAAAAATGGATATAGGCGTAAATGTGGATAATTTAGATTTTTCAATAAATCCAGCCAATGATTTTTTTGACTTTGTAACACTGCGTTGGCGGCGTGCGAATCCGATTCCTGATGATTATGTGCGATATGGCGTGTTTGAGGTTTTACAAGAAACTAACCTGCGTCGCGTTCGTGAAATTGCCGAAAATGATGATGGAAAAATTGGTTTGCTTTATGGTGTTGCAATGAACGCGGATATATTAAATGCCGACAAAACAAATCCTGTTAAACCATATTTTGAAAAAATCGACAATATAAAGTCAAAATCTGATTTGCCAAAATATCTTGGTGAAAGTCATGCGTATTTTGATGGGTTCTGGGGCGATACTGTTGGAATTGATGCGGGCGACAGCGAACATTTTATTTATGGCCTGAACCAATCTGGAATTGGATTGCCACGCGATTATTATTTTGATGATGATGCACGCACAGTCGAAATTCGCAAGAAATACATCGAATTTATTGCAAAGCAATTAAAGAACTTTGGTGTCAATGCGGACGCGAAAAAAACATATGAATTCGAAGAACGCATGGCAAAATCTTTTTATCCAAAGGAAAAATTGCGTGACCCACATGCGAACTATCATAAAATATCGCGCGATGATTTTATGCGCGAATATGACGGATTCGATTGGAAAACATACTTTGATGCACGTGGCGCGAACGCCGCAGAATTTATAGATGTTGGCCAACCGGAGGCGATAAAGGAATCAATAAAAATTATAAATGATACTGATATTGATTTAATCAAGAATTACTTAAAATACCATGTTATTTTGGCGGCCGATTCGCTGTTAGATGATGATACTTATGAAATATCGTTTGACTTTTTCAATCGTGAAATGTCGGGACAACGCGAACAAAAGCCCCGCTGGAAGCGCGCAATCGGTATGTTGAACGGTGCGATAGGTGAAGAAATCGGGCGACTTTATGTTGAAAAATATTTCCCAGCCGCCGCGAAAATGCGTATGCAAGAATTGGTGGAAAATTTGCGCCGTGCATATCGCGCGCGTATTCAGAAACTTGATTGGATGTCAGATGAAACACGCGCAAACGCGCTGCGCAAACTTGACGCATTTCGCGCAAAGATTGGATATCCAGACAAATGGCGCGATTATTCAAAACTGAATTTAGATAAAAATGAAAGTTTGTTCGAAAATATGATGCGCGTCGCAAAATTTGAAGATGATTTTTGGTTGGCGAAAATTGGTGCGGAAAAAGACCAGACGCTTTGGTATATGAACGCGCACGAAATCAATGCGTATTACGACCCGACCACTAACGAGATTTGCTTTCCTGCGGGAATCTTGCAGCCGCCGTTCTTTGACATGAATGCCGATGATGCGTTTAATTATGGTGCGATTGGCGCGATAATTGGCCATGAAATGACACATGGTTTTGATGATTCAGGTCGGCACTTTGATGAAAAAGGCAATATGCGCGATTGGTGGACAGATGCGGATTCGGACGCATTTACCGCACGCGCGAATGTTATGCGAAAGTATTTCGATAATATCTTGGTTGCGCCTGACACGCATGCAAACGGCGAATTTACGTTGGGTGAAAATTTGGCGGACTATGGCGGTGTAACAATTGCATATACGGCGTATAAAAACTTTGGTAAAAAATCGGAAACAGTTGGCAACCTAACACCGGACATGCGGTTCTTTATCGCATACGCGGGCGCGTGGACGGGCAATATTCGCCCTGAACAAGTTCTGGTCCGGACGAAAACTGACCCTCATTCGCTGCATCGCTGGCGCGTGAATGGGATTTTGCCGCATATTGATGCGTGGTATGATGTGTTTAGTGTAAAACCCGGCGACAAACTTTACCTAAGTCCTGAAAAGCGCACGCATTTGTGGTAAAAATTTTTAGTGATGTAAAAACAGATGCGCGACAATTCCGCCAATTGTTAAAATCGTGATGCAGATTAGGATTATCATCTGCACGCGATGATGGTGCGTTGCATCACAGTGCTGGCAATCGCATTTACGATTTGAAAAATACATAATCCACGACAGCAACAGCATTAAACCAGAAAAAATGAACAGCCATTTTTCCGCACTTTCTGGAATAAAATCGTGTTCCAATGCGCCCGGCGCAACAAGGCCAATCAGACCCAAAACCACCGGCAGCACACAGCAAAACAAGTGTGGCAAAATTCCGGCGATAATTCCAATTTTTACAGCGCGATTTTTCATGTTAAATCCATCTTACTTGGTATCCCCAGCCGGAATCGAACCGACATCTAATTCTTAGGAGGAACTTGTTCTATCCGATTGAACTATGGGGACACGAGATTATATTTTAACCTTTGATTTTGATATTGCAAGTTATATTAAAATCTGTATAATATTTGAACGCTGATTTGGAAGGTTTAAAATGGGAAACAGACTTATCGGATATGGTTCTTATTTGCCGGCGCGCGTTGTAACGAACGCGGACTTTGAACGCGTGATGGACACGACGGACGAATGGATTGTTGAACGCACTGGGATTCGTGCGCGGCATTTTGCCGCACCAAATGAAACTGTTGTTGATATGGCAACAAATGCGGCGCGCGCGGCGTTACAAAACGCAAATGTTTCAATTGATAATATCGATATGATAATTGTCGCAACAACCACACCGGAACTTGATTTTCCGTCCGTTGCGGTCCAGGTTGCAGGTCGACTTGGCGCGACAAGCAATATGCCGGCATTTGATGTGCGCGGCGCATGCACCGGATATATATACGCCCTGCACTGCGCACGCGGATTTTTTACCGCCGGCATGCACGAACGGATTATGATTATCGGCGCGGAAAAAATGTCGCGGTTCGTTGATATGAATGACCGGTCAACGGCGGTTCTGTTTGGCGATGGCGCGGGTGCGTTGATATTTGAACGATCTACATCAAGTTATTCTGGGATAATCGATACGGTCGTTATGTCGGATGGAAAAAAGTTCGATATGCTGCACGGGTCGGATGACCATAAAATTATTATGAACGGACCGGAAACATATAAAATGGCGGTGTCGCTTATGCCGGACGCGGCCCGGTATATTATGGAACACGCCGGTATTACCCAAGATGACATCGATTGGATTGTCCCGCATCAGGCAAACATCCGGATTATCGAATCCTGTGCGGCGCGTTTGGGCTTTCCGATTGAAAAGATTTTAATAACGGTGGACAAGCATGCAAATACCAGTGGCGCATCCGGCGCGCTGGCGTTGGCATACGCGTTCGATAACAACATAATAAAGCACGGGCAACTTGTGCTTTATCCCGCGTTTGGCAGTGGCCTTACGTGGGGTGCAACATTAATAAGGGTGTAAAAAATGGCAACAATGACAAGAAATGATTTGGCAGTACATTTGCGCGATAAATTTGGTTTTACGGCGGCACAATCGGGAAAACTGATTGATTTAATATTCGATGAAATCTGTGAATCATTGATAAATGGCGAAGAGGTAAAGTTCGCCGGATTTGGCACTTTCAAGATTTTGGATAAATCGGCACGCGTTGGCCGCAACCCAAAGACCGGGGAAATAGCGATTGTAACGGCGCGGCGCGTTGTTTCTTTCCGCCCATGCGCAGAGTTCCGCGAAAGGGTGTCAAAAAAGTAATCTAAGTGATACCTGATTAGAAAATTATTTTTTCCGATGGGAAAACTTACGACAAGTATTGACTTTGGCCTGCGCTAGTTGCACTTGCATGAAACTTTAAAGAAAAGGGCTTTGGATTGCACACAATTTATAAGCGCTTGGCGTGGTTGATTTATCTCGGTTGAATTTAAATTGTATTCATTTACCAAATCTTCAAGGCCACCACTATTAGCTGCTTCATACAGCAAAGATGTTTTTATCGTAAAATTTTTGCCCAAATAATCCCATTTGCCATTTACCGATTTGCAAAAATCGTGATAGATTTCTAAATATTTTGTGCCTCGTAACACAAGACAATCCGCATCACACATCTTGCATATGTGTTTGGGGTCTTGTAATAATTGATTATATGTATTATCTGCTTCGGTATGAAGTTGATTCATAAGCGGTGCCACAAATTCATCGCATCTTGTGTAAAATTCTGCGATTCTATTCGTGAAACTAAGACAAGTGCCGTCAGCATCATCATATAATTTCTTTTCATCTCTGCACACGCATCTTTCCCCGTTCCATTTTGCGATGTCGCTGTGCTTTTCACAGTCCGCCTGTCGTTCGGCAAGCGTTTTTGAATCTTTTGTTCTTTCCTGTTGTCGCGCCAGTTCATTTTTTGCGAACGCAATTTGCCCATCCATTTCTTTATTTTTATTCTTTAACGCAATGTTCCCGGCAACGCCAACCGCCGTAAGCCCCAGTGTCGAAATCCCCGCGACTTTAAAACCAGTAACTTTTTTCGTGCACTGTTCCAATGTTGCGAGTTTCTGATTTTTTTCTTCAACTAATTGTCTAATTAGCGTTTCATCACTAACTGCACTTGCTTTACCAATCGTGCCAACCAGCGCAATTATGATATACGAAATTTTTCGCATGTGTATATCCTTAGTTTGAAAAACGTTCAACCGAATCCGCAGCCTTGGTTGCGGTATTTACCTGTGTTTTTAATTCATTGTATTCCGCCTTTTTGTCAGACAGAGTGTTCGCCTGTTTTATCGCGAAAACCCCGGTTCCAACAATTCTGATACCCCCAATCACTGTGGCGGCAATCCATGCCTTGCGTTGCTTTTCGCAAAGCACGATGTCATTGTCAATCGTTGCGATATCGCTGCGCAGTGTCTCGATAATTTCGACGTTGCTCATACCTTCGGCGTTCGACACATAATCACTAACATTCTTGGATTCAACATGTTTAACTGCGGCAACGGATGCATAACAAACCATTTCAGAAAAAGTTTTAAGTGTAAAGTGCAGATTCTTAAACAACAAAAAACGGGCGCAACGCGCCCGCACTAAACCCTGTCCCACGAAGCCTTGGCGAAGTGGGATAACCACTAACACTTAGTGTGGCATTTTCGCCTCTGTCATTTTGACATGTTTACGCGCCTTTGGGTCGTATTTACGACGACTAATTTTGCCAGTGGCGGTTTTATTGTTTTTCGTTACTGTATAGAAATAACCGGTTTCCTTGTTTTCCAGTTTGATAATTTCTTTGCTACCTTTTTTAGATGCCATTTTTTTCGCCTTTTATTTACGTTGCGTCAAATCATAGGTTATTTTTTACTGGAAATCAAGTATTTTTTATCATAATATATTTCCCACGGGCCTGTGGCGAAATTGGTAGACGCGCTGGATTTAGGTTCCAGTGGGGCAACCCGTGGGGGTTCAAATCCCCCCCGGCCCACCACCAAATTTTCAAGCGCGCTTTGCAAGCGTTGAAAATTTGAGTGCCTCGCCGTAGCATTTGCGTTTATCGAAAATAACTTATCCAACACAAAGAATTTAATATCCAAAATTAAGCACCAGCGTAGGCGGGCAGGATTCCAGAGAACAAAGTTCTCCTCCCCCGCAGGAGTGCCCGCAGGGCGAGGTGGTTTTTTTTCTAATACACCGGATAGTCGCGCAGTGGCCCATTCGGTCGCGACAAGTCGGATTTAACCCCGCACGCACACAACGTACACAGGCAAAACAAAAGCAATATTATCTTCTTCATAACGCCCGCCATTTTTAACGTTTACTTAGAAAATGAATACTTCATCATCAGATGATTCGGATTATACGTGCCGTTCATAATGCCAAGGGTATCTTCGACGATAACAATTTCTTCGTTCGTTGGAATCATGAAAACTTTGATCTTGCTGTCGTCTGCGCTGATTACAGATTCGCCCGCATCCAGTCGCGCCAACGCCCGCGCATTTTTGTCCGCGTCAATCTTGATTCCCAATTCTTCCAACCCCTCACAGAATTTCCCGCGCAGGTAATCGTCGTTTTCGCCCACGCCCGCGGTAAAGACCAACGCATCCACGTGCCCCAGTTCCGCCATAAATGCGCCGATATATTTCTTTACGCTGTGCACTTCCATTTCCAGCGACAACTTGCAATCAGGATTTGTTTCGCGGTTGCTTTCGACATCGCGCCGGTCGGCAAAGCACTTTGTAATTCCGACATGCCCGGAATCTTTGTTCATGTGCTTTGTCATCTGTTCCGGCGACAGTTTCAACTTTTCCATTACATAGAGCAATGCGCCCGCATCAACATCGCCCGGCCGCGTTCCCATCATCAATCCCGCCGTCGGTGTCATGCCGAGTGTAGTATCCACCGCGCGCCCGTTCTTAATTGCAACGCCCGACGCGCCCGAACCGATGTGCATAGTAATCAAATTGCAATCCGCCGCGGGACGCCCCAACATAACGGCCGCGCGCTTTGACACGTAAAGGTGACTTGTCCCGTGGAAACCATAGCGCCGCACGCCCAGTTCGCGATACCACGAATCCGGCACCGCATAGCGATACGCGTATTCCGGCATAGTTTGCAAGAACGCGGTGTCAAAGACGGCAACCTGTGTCGCGTTTGGCAACATCTGGCGCGCGCTTTCGATGCCCATAAGAGAAGCCGGAATATGCAACGGCATCAAATCGCGCCAGTTCTGGATTTCGCGCATAACTTCGTCAGTAATTTCCACCGAAGAAGCATACTTTGAACCACCCATAACAACGCGATGCCCAACGCCGCGAATTTCGTTCATATCGACCGAAGCCGCGCGCAGCATACCCATAACGACATTTAATGCCTCGTTATGATTCTGCATCGGGGTTTCTTTTTTTTCTTTTTTACCGTCAGGATATTTTTGCGTGATAAAAGAATCCGGCGAGCCAATTTTTTCGACATTTCCGCCAACAATTTGCTTTTTTGAATCCGCATCAAAGATTTGATATTTCAAACTGGACGACCCACAGTTCAGCGCCATAATATACATATTCGTTCCTTTTGGTTAAAATTATTCCGTGGCAAACAATAGCAAACAAAATTGATAGTTTCAATAATAAAAGTTCCCATCCTGTGGAGGGGTGGACGCAGGCCGGGGTGGTCTTTTATGAATTATTCAAGAATGTCCGCAACCTTGGGCGAAGATTTACATTCCGCGACCACCATTCTGTCGCCAAAATTCTTCCTGTTTCTTCTTTGCGCTACCCAAACGCCAACTATACATTTCGCCCATATGCGAATCACGACCAGTTTCCAGACGATTCCAGAAATTGATAAGTTCATCATACTTATCTTTATGATCATCATCCCATGATCCCAATTTTGCTTCGGTCTCTTTCATTTGATTGTGTGCCGCTATCAATTGCGATCTCGCATCTAGCAAATTTTGTAATTCTTGCTGTCTTGCTGTCAATATACCAGAATTTGTGCTCCAAAGTCCAAGATTACCACCAATAGCATTCATTGATTGTATAGCAGCCATCACATCAGGATCGGTAGCATTAACAAACCGTGGTGTTGTAAACATTGGCATCGTTGGCATTGGGGATGGATTGCCCTGGGCAGGCGGATTAAGCCGATCCTGCATATATTTTTGTGTGTCTTCAATGTATTTTATAACAGCCTGAATATCTGGATCTTGGGTTGGCTGACCATTGGTTTGCTGTGTAATAAATTGATCAAGAGCTTGTAATCCGTTCACAATGGCGGTTTGATTTTGCTGTAATTGAGTGTTTGCTACATTGATTTCATTATCAATGGCGGATTTTCTGCGCGATCCCTGCACAACCGTAAGGTATTGTGCTTTTCTATTCGTCGCATTTTGGTTTATTTGTTCTGTTTCGGTCCTTTCTCTGGCTGTATCGGCGCGCCAATCTTCATGTGCTTTGCTTATTAACTTCCCCGGGGTTCTAATTTTGCTGCGTGATTTACGCACACCATTGATAGCCATCGTTACACCATACCCAATGCCAATAAATGCTGCGCGAACACTTTTATCCAAAGCAGATGTTACAAATCGAACCCCATCATTTTTATTCCATGACAATTTATCGTTGGAAAATATAGTAAATAAATCTTTGTCGCTTTTAATTTGGTCCATAATTGCACTGGTGGTATTCGCGTATTTTATTACAGACAAAACCTCCATTGCGGTTTTTGCTTCCTTGATTTTATTTTGTTCGATTGCGTCCACAATCAATTTTTCAATCAAATGGCGCAATTGTGGACCGTTCTTTAATGCGCCTTCAAAGGCCTTTGGCATCTCAGATTTTAGTACATTCATTTCTTTGACAAACCAATCAAAATGATCAACGGCCGTTGGTGATTTGTATTGCAGTCCTTTTTTTATTTCTTCGGCCTTGTTTAAAACCGCCGCTATACCTTCTGTGGGTTTTATTTTGGCAGAATCAATCGCCTTGCAAATCATTTTAGCGGGTTCAGAAAAGAACATCCTGTCGCCACGCAATTTTGCGTACTTTTCAAGATGATTTTCGTAAGTGTCGCCGACCCATTTTTTAACCTGTTGGAACAGTGTCAATTCATCTTCGACTTTTGGATGAACATAACTTTTATTGTCGGCACTTTTGTCGTCATAATTAACTTTTTTTAGGGCCTTGGCAATTTGACCAGAAATTTTGCCTTCGTCATTATTGCCAAACATTTCACGCAGTTTTGTTTTATCGTGCAGACTATCCAAAATGCTTTTGTATTCCCTTTTAAACGATGCCAGTTTCCCAGGAGCCGGTTTTTGTTCAAAACCCCTTAATATAGCTTCGGTATCTAATTGCTCAACTAACTGACGCGCGGCACCGCTTTGAATACCCCAATTTTTTGCCCGTTCTAATTTTTCAACAAAATTGATAAATGTATCTCTGAATTTTTCATCAGAATCATATTTGTTATTTGTTAACTCTTGTCTAAATTTATCAAAAGATACATCGTCCGGAAGAAAACTTCTAAGAAGGTGTATGTTTTGTTTTATTTTATCAATTTCTGTTAATGCGGCGGCATCGGTCACGGGTTCAATTGAAAACAATTTATGCAGCCCGTAATATTCATCGACAAAACTTTTTGCTTGGGAATTGTTGGCCAAACCATCGGCATCACGCTTCATGCGTCCAAGTGTTGAATTGAAAATATTAAACAGTTTTTCCCAATCATCTTGACCAAGGCCGTCATTGGGATCATTAGGGTCAGGCAAAGATTTTCCATCCAGTTCGTCTTTCCATTTTTTCATATTCCCTTTGAAATCGCCCCTTTTGGCATAGTCATCAAAGCGCGCACGAACTTCTTCTGGCATTCTGTCAAAATGCAACTGCATATAATATTTCTGTAAGAAATCGTTTAAACTCATTGCCATCGCCGACTCCTTTGGTTCTGTCTTGCCCCGCACTTATATCATTATAGTGCAAATTTGACCAATTTTCAAGAAGGAAAGACTGTTTCAGGGTTTTATCACACCCCATGATTCCAAAAAAGTTCATAAAGACAATTGATTCGATGTCCGCAATGCAAATGTTCAATTCGTTCATAATGGATTCCGGCTATTATCGCGCCATAACCTCGGCGCAGGCAGATTTTCCGGAATAATGATAGAAAAAAACGGGGCACAGCCCCGTTGTTACATTGATAAACATCCATCCCCGCCGACATATTCACAACTTATCCCAGTGTACCATGTATTTTTGTTACACTGTTCATCGTTGGTATTGTTACAATATATACTTGTGGTTGGGCCAAATGTCGGTGCATAACACTGTTTACAATAGGCGTGTTGATATACACAGTCCTTACCAGATATAGTAGTATTAAGATCAATAGTATCCAATCCACTTATTTTACTTTTTACGTAAGCCACAGATGGACATTGAAACTCGCACTCGATTCCACTCAAGAAAACATTGCAGTTTTCGTTAGTATCACATACATATCCCCCCGATGCGCATTCATCTTCAGAGCCGTTACATACATACGCAGGGGCATGACATTGCACTGTGTAACGGCATGCTGTTTCATTATTTGCGGCTGTTCCAGTAATTGTTCCGTGGTCAATACTTGTTTCGTCTGCACAGTTTATTTTTTTCCTACACTGTAACCCGTCTACCCAGTTAGTTAAAGCTGATTCACAGGTGTTGAACGCACAAGTGAAATTAATTTCGCCACTGGGCATTGCGTAACCATCATTACAATTCAATGTATAGTGGCAATTTCCGTCACTATCCGGGGTTGTGGTGGAAACAGAGCCATGTCCACCGGGAACATTCGGTGCAGTCGGACATGTTGGGGCCATACAACTGTAATTATTTAATTGGCTTTGACAATTATTCGGCAAACATGTAAGTGTAGAACCACCACCATTTAGAGTATAATTGGGATTTGAACAACGGACCTGATAGCCGCATTCTGTTCCGTTGCTGAATATAAAGGTCGCCGTAACACCGGATGGCTCGGTCAATTGTGGACACGACAGGGGGGCTGTTACGCATGTTGCGGTTATAAGTGAAGTTGCATTTCCGTTGAAATTCAAAGTCCCACAATAGTTGCCCTGACATGAAATCGTACTTACGCCACTGTCGCCCGCTTTGTAATCTTTGTTACACCGCAATTCATACGTGCATTTGCCCGGTATGCTATTATCTAAGACTATTTTGCCGTTCTCTACGTTAACACTGTCTGTCCATGTTCCACTGCGCGTGCCATGAAATAACTTACACGCAAAGGGATAAATTTTGCGTTCACTAATTCCGTTACTAACAGCGCCAGAACCCAAATATTGATCTGTACAACCGCCACTAACAGAGCTGTCACCGGTGCTTACATTACTGCCGTTACAACTTGAGTTTTGGGACGGAACAATACAATCGTGCCATGTCGAATGTGTTGATGCCGCATGCGGATGCCCGCCGGCATCCATCCATGAATTAAATGTGTAATCGTATCCAGTGTTATGCGGATTTGTTCCAAAAGTCCAACAGTTTCCACCAACCCCTGGTGCGGGCCAAAAATATAAGTTTTGATTTACGTTACAATGTAATGTTGAAACACTTGGGCAAACATACCAATTTTGATAATAATTTTGTGCCGACCATTTTGTATCGGCTAATACAGCAACCTGACTATCACCGCCATATACAGCCGTCGCATTTCGATCGTCAGAATCTGAATTATCAAATAAATTTGCGGCGGTTTGGCTGGTGATTAATATATTTCCATCTTTATCAATTACTTTTGTTCCATTCGCCCAATAGCCTAGAAAACCGCCACTTTGGCTCGACTGGGGAGGGGTAATTTTAGATATTGCCTGGGTACAGCTGGTTGCGTTGGGGTTCAAAAACAGGCACGTTCCCGCCGGACATTGGCCGCCGGTTTCATAGTAAAAAGTTGTTTTCGCAATTGCGCATGTAGAAATAAAACAGATTGGATAAATTAAAACCCGCTTCATAATCATTTCCCCCTATTAATTTGAAGTTCCCGAACCACCGGCGGCCGTTACATTTTCATCAACCGTAAATCCAACACCAAGGTTTAGAGTATCCGCAGGATTACACACACCAGCACATTTCATACCAAGAGAAATGTTATTATTATAGGTAAGATTACAATCGCATAATATACCAATTATACTTGCTTTGCCAGTGCTAGTGCTGCTGGTAACACCTAAAGCCGCCGCAGTGCAAGGAATCGAATTGGTATACTCTTGGCTAGAACTATTAACCCAATGAGAAAATTTATAGCTTTTAGTACCGCAAGTTAAATTGCTCAAAGACGGAAGTGATATATTAGTGCCCACAGAACATGTGCCGTTGCTTGGTGTCCCAGACCCCGAACAATCACTATTAATTTTTTGTAAACTGCTCCCGTCATAATACATGTAAACAAATTCATAATCTATTGAAGAAACGTTTATGGGGGTACATTGAACAAGGTATGAATTGCTCTGGTCATTACTTGCCAATTCATAACCAGGATTGCAACTATGCTGATAACGTACATCACCTGGGCTATGTGCGGCGATGTATATGTTGTTTGAATCATAATGGTCAAATATCTCAAGGCCACAATCACCATGTGAAGCATCACACTTTCGTGCCCAACCACCATAAACCTTAACCGTTACAGGATCTATTAGCGATGGATCACCACACTGCCCCGGGGTATCAGAATCACAATTAATCCAGTCCATGTCGCAATAACTGGTTTTTAAATTTGGGGTTCCAAGAACCATTTCGGTTTCCCCCACCGGAACGGCAAAACGCCCCCCCCAAACGGTTCCTTTTTCTGTGGTGTGGTCGGTTATAACATCCGTAATCGGAATCGGCTGATAGAACTGGGTATTGTCAAGGTAATTAATGTAATTAAATGTTGCACCATAGTAACCCCGAAATGCATAATTGCTATCTAGTGGTATTTTTATCTTGGTTATTTTTTGGTTGTATGCGTTGTAAAAACCGTCACCATATTTATGCGAAACCCTTGTCATATCATTATCGCCCGGAGCTAATCCGGATGCAAATGTTCCAACGGTATGTGGCGGATTGGTTGGCGGTCTGTCATAAAATTCTATATCAAAATTATACACCCACCAACATCCAGGGGCAGCCACTACGTTCGTTGGTTCTTCGGGTTCCCCGCCATCGCTTTTAACGTATTCGGTGTTCCCGCTCATGTCCACACAGACATTGTTCCGGTTATGTGTCAGGTTGCCGTTACATGTGGTTGTTTGGGTGAGTGTTCGGTCATTACCACTAAGATTCGCGGCACGTAATACATCCGCAACATTATAGACTACATCTCCATTGGCATCAACAATTGGTAACGGATCATTATAACCCAGTACGGATACAAAGAAACCGTCAAATCTGCTGTCCGCCATTGGTGTTACGTTTAAGTGTGTAACAGTTGCCGAACTGCATGAATTTGAAACGTGCAAACCATTACAGTTCCCAGCTTTGTCGTACCATAACTTTACGTCACACATCGCGGACATTGGTATAAAACACAACGCACATGTTAAAAAACGTTTCATCGTATATTCCTTTGTTTATTGATCAATTTGCCCCAGGGAAAATTACAAACTCAAAATCTTCGTTCGAACCGGGGGCGGTGCATGTTGCATTGGCACCGGAACCAGATACGTTACCGTTGTTACAATATACACTGTATGTTACGCTGCCATCGTTATCTATGCTCAAACTGCAAGAACCATTTTCCATCGTTGGACATCTTTTCGCCCATCCGGCGTACAGTTTAAGTTGACCCACGTCCTTGCTTTGCGTTACCATGACCCAATTGTTACTTAGATTAAGTTTAGTCATATTGCTGTTGGTAATACCATATGGCCATGCTATGCCAGAATCGCTGGTTTCGGTCACAGGCGAAAATTGTTCCGGGAAATATCCACGCAACGCATAATCGTTTTTAGTTGGTAAATTCACAGTTGCAAAAGAATTGGTTTGAAGAAATTCATCACCCGTTTTCATTTGATATCCTGTGCCCGGGGTATATTTAAACTGTATCGGTTGACCAGGCCCAGCCTCAGGGTAATTTGGATAGAAACTAAGCAATATTTCACTATTAATGTAATATTGGTCATTCACATTATCTTTAGGAATTTGTGACCATGTTCCGTTCGTGGTATCGAACAGGTAATAATTCATACTGGCTTCAAAGAACTGGGCCGTGGCGGTAAATTCATCTGTGTCTGCGTTCTCCAATTTACTAAGGTTTTCAGAAATTATATTACCGCGTTCATCCGCGAACAATATATTTTCACCGTTGACATCTATGTAATATCCGGGACCGCGGGTGCCACTTTTAACCGCACGACCGATATTTTCAATTTTGGTACTGATACAACCGTAATCATTAGGATCTAACCGATATACCGCATATCCGTTGGTTGTGCATACGGCACCAAAGTCAACATAAACCGTGGTCAATGCTTGCGCTGCCCCATCTATCGGTAAGATGGTGCCGGTCCCCTTATTAAGGTTGACCGTAACGACACCTCTTGGCGTAGGAGGATTTTCTGACCACGCAGCCACTAAGTCCACAGAGTTTGCGTCTAGTCTAGTTACAAGGGCAAGCAATTTGTCAGTATATATCTGCCCGCTGCTATTTATATAATTTGTTTTATCGGTATAATATGTTGTACTATACCTGAAACCCGCAAAAGTTCCGCTATTTGACGTTGGGGGTGTAATTGTGGTTATTACTGACGATTGCGGGCATGAATCTGAGGTTCCCTTCACTTTGTATACATCAGTACAAGACCCAGTTTTATCCACATAAAGTTGTTCAGGATTCGCAGGTTTGATTGGATTAACGGTCCCGTATGTAAGATTCACGGTTACCCAAGATGGGTTTAGCGTTCCACCATTTGCGGTTGCCGTGCACGATGGATTGTTCACATTATCAAAGCATCGTTGAGAAGTACCAGATGAGACCCCATTACAAATCCATGTTATTTCGGCATCTAAATTCGTAGCAGTACAGTAATTATTAAGACTGCTGATATCTATACAATTATTACTAGGAAGATTTATAGTTTTGTTCGTTCCAGTTGTACCCAATCCACAATTGATTGTTAACTGTTTTCCACCACTTGGCTGATTATTAGCAGTACAAGTTATACCGTCCGATACTGGGCACATAAGATCGTTGTTGGTAAGACTATCTCCACTACAACTCCATGGTATCGTCCCACTCTGGAACATGATCCAAGAACAAAAATCATCCAAATTTGTGCAGGTTTCGCTTATAACAGAAACCTGACCACACGAATTAGATGCACTACAATTGGTACCATATGTACCGCCCGTAAATATACCACCTTTTCCACAATCGATATTCAACTTATATGTAGTAGTTTCCGGATTCGTCGTTTTCCAATGTACCGTACAACCAACGTTATTCGTAGATGGTGTATATTGATAATTGTCTATTAAATGCGTATTGGAAGTGCCACATTTCCAATAATCAAAATCCCAATCGCTGTCTTTTGTGCAATATGTTGACCAATTAAGTGATATAGTTGATCCACTGGAAATGGGATAGACAGGTTGTGCGCCAGGTCCGGTAAATGTACCATGATCACCGCAACTAATTATCACATTATATTTTGGGGTTGGACACTGTGATTCAAGCATACAACTTGGAATGTCGCCCGTTGTGCACCATGTATAACTGGGTCCCAGTGTTGCTTTACATGTTCCCTGGGTACATTGATAGATTGTTTCAAGTGAACACGGATTGTCATGTATATTGTCAATCATACATTCGTCGGTGGATGTACTGTACAACAACCCTTGGACCCAGCAATTCATTTCCGTTGGGGTTGGCGTATCGATTGAATACCCATTTACCGACATACATGTTACAATTTGTGCGCGACATGCGTTTACCGCAATATTCATCTTGGTTGTATTCGTGCTATATTCACTTGGATCCCAATCGGCTGGGTCTTCGGACGGATAACCGTTTTGCCCCAGGCATGATGTAACATCACTGACACAGGTTTCAGCATAGTTGGCCAGCATTTCATCCTGTTTCGCCTTGATCTGAACCAAAATGCGCCCAAGGTATTGTTTGATAACATCGTTCCCGGGGTTATACTTCGCACTCGTGCCCGTGCCGGAATATGTGTAATCCTGGCACTTGTTAAGGACCGACATGCACATACCGTAATTTTTGCCGTCTTTGTTATACCCGATTTTGTTTTGCAGGTACAGCGACATATTCTCACTCGCCTTGTCTGGGTATGTGCCTTTGACCGTATTTTCTATATACGCAACCAGGTTATCATCGCCATCGCCACTGCCCCACGCGTTGCCTTGGTCTGTCGTCGGGTATTCGATATATGTTGAATATTCGTCGCTTACCTTGTGCGCCTGGCAAGTTGCGCCCGGCATATCCCATGTACGATACAGGTTCACGCGGCAAACATCACTGGTCATCACACTTGCGACATTTTGCGATAAATCTGGATCGATAGCGTGGCCGGGTTGACTGCCCACCACTATCGCGCCATTCACGATATAACGACCCGTCGGGTCAAGGCAATTTTCATAATCCGAACCACAGACAAATTCATCCTGCATACAATCGTCAAGCGCATTGATACAACCGCGCATGTCGTATGTATTTTTCTGTTGCGCAACCATAAGGCGCGCCTTTTGCAAAACGTTTTTCGCGTTGCGAACCGTCGCAACCATTTGGTCGTTGGAATCGTTCAAACTGCGTTCATAGGCCATACATTCGCGGTCAATTTCTAAATCGTACGCGTTCGTAATAAGCGATGCGTCAACACCCTTGGCCGTACAGGCCTTTAGCACCGAAGATTTACAACGCGCAGCCGCCGTTTTGTACAATTGTTCGCCGCGTTGGTTATTCACACTGTTGGTATTTGATGTGCCGAACAATGACGCAAGGTCAAAGCCGGTGCTGTCGAAAGAAAATTCAAGCAATCCCGACAAATCAAAGTTTAAGATATCATCGCTGGTACTGGCCGTGGCACCACCAGATTGGACGTTGATTATCATGTCCTTGACCTTGTTAATGCTCGCCTGCAACTGGCTGTTGTCGGTGCCCTTGGTGCGCATTGTTTCTTCGGCCTCGGTCTCTGTGAACAAGGTTTCAACTTCACGCCGGCTTAGCCCGATGTATTGGATTTTTTGCGCAACATCTTGTAATTCTTCGGTTGCGGTTTTAAGCGCCGCCTCTGCCTTGGCATAATTTTTTAAATTCGCACTGCAACTGCACCGGCCCTGGTTATCATCCAAAACGTTACAGTAATTGTCCATACAGTTCGCATACTGTGCCTTACAATAATCGGTCAGTTCCGCAATACCGTCCAAATCTTCGGTCGTTAAATCAACAGACACCGCCGTCGTTTCCGTCGACAAGCCGTTCAGCGATGACATACGAATTGTCGGCGTCCGGCGAACAGACGCAGATTTGTTGCTTAGGTAAAGCGGGTCAGTTCCACCCGTAAACTTAACACCATCAGAAGATGCCGTAATTGTCGCGCCGGCTTTTGCCGCGGCGCCAATATCTATGTCACTCCTTATTGATGGACGGCTGCTGGCCGTTGTTGCCGCGCGCGCCGTGCCCGCCGCCGTGGTTGCGGTTCGTGCCGCCGTTGTACGCGCAGATGTTGTACCCGTACGCGCCACAGTCCCAGTTCGCGCAACAGTTGCACCGCTTGATGTCGCCGTGCGTGATGCGCCACCCGTTGCCCGAGTTGCCGCCGCACGTGTTGCCGCAGTTGTCGTCGTTGCACGCGTTGATGTTGCCGCCCCGGTTGTACGTGGTGATGTCGCCGTCGTTCCGCGTGATGCAACCGTACGTGATGCATCACCACGTGGTGATGTGGTTGTTCGTGCCGCAACAACGCGTGATGAATTCCCAGTCGCCGTTCCACGCCCCGATGCCGTTGTACTTCCCGATGTTGGCACCGCACGCGTTGCTGTTGTGCGGTTCGCAACCGGTGTTGCGTTCACCGGCGCGCGCGAAATTTTCACAGGTGTCTGTTGTGCAACAACATCGTCTTCAGATTCAATAACTTCCGTTTCCGGATTTATCAAAAATCCGTTTTCATCATACATTTCATCCGCATATTCAATCGCACCGTTTTCATCGATAAAAATCGGTGCAACCTCAGCAAATGCGGGCAGCACAAGCAGTCCACCAACAAATATAGCAAGTCGTTTCATGGCGAATTTTTCCTTCCTTTTGTATAAAGTTTAACATTTTATAGAAATTTAACGCAAGCGAAAAATGAATACTTTGTTCTAAAAAAAATCATTTTGTGAATTTTATCTTTTCGTGTTTTAACTTGCGGATAAAAATTCAAATTGATATAATTGAAACATGACGAAAATTAAAAAAAATTTGCCGTGGACAAAGTTTTCTTTTTTTGGTTGTGCAATTCCAACCAGTATGAAAGACGAACGCTTGCATAACTATGAACCAAAGATAAAAGAAAAAGATTTTAAATATAATCCAAACACTACACCAATCGCAAAAGTTTATAAAAAAGAATTATCTGATGGTACAAATATAAGTGGCGCAACACTAATTGATGACGGGCTTTCCGCATTTATTATTCGCGCCGCATTCGCACGCATGGCAACCAAGACTATCGATTTGCAGACATATATATACAGCAATGATTTTTCCGCACATGTTTTAATAAGCGAACTTAAAAACGCCGCCGACCGTGGTGTAAAAGTGCGAATACTAATTGATGATTATGGAACAAATTCCGATATCGCCGATGTTATCGTCCTTAACCAACATCCGAATATCGAAGTCAAAATTTTTAATGCTGTAAAGCATCGGTCGCGGTTGCTGTATTATCCACAAATGCTTTTGGATTTTAATCGGCTTAATTCGCGTATGCATAACAAACTCTTTATTATTGATAACATCGCGCTGATTACCGGTGGCCGAAATATAGGCAGCAACTATTTCATGCCTGAAACCGCCGCGAATTTTTCTGATACTGATGTTTTATTCATTGGCGACATTACGCGCGATGCAACAAAAAGTTTTAATGAATATTGGAACTATGAATTGTCGGTGCCGGCCGCCGTAATTCCCAAGGCATGTTCCGCACACGCGATGCAAAAACTTAATCGGCAATTTCGGCGACAAGAACAAATGGGAACAAAAAATCTTAAACGATACAATACGATTATTTCACTGGTTGTGCGTGAATACGGACGCAAGAATTTCGATTTTTCGTGGGGACATGGACAATTCTTGGCTGATGCGCCGGCCAAGGTACAGATGCCAATGTCGCGGAAAGAAAAATACAGCGGGCAAATTATGCGCACACTGAATAAACTTTGGGTTGCCACAAAAAAATCTGCATATGTGTCTGCGGCATACTTTGTTCCCGGGCGTGGCGGAATGCAAATGATGCAACGCGGTGAAAAGTCCGGCGTTCATGTTACTATCATTACGAATTCATTAGCTTCGACAAATGCACCAACTGTTTTTGGTAAATGGGAAAAATATCGCCGCAAACTTATTCGCGATGGAATTGATGTATATGAATTTATGTCTTCGGCGGAAAATCGCCGCGGAAAATTACACGACCGCATGCGCAAACAATCGAGTTTTTCAGTTATGCACAGCAAGACAATTGTGTTTGATGATAAAATTTCATGGATAGGCAGTTTTAATCTGGACCCACGCAGCGCATATTACAATACCGAAAATGTTGCAATCTTTGAAAGCGTAGAGTTCGCAGAAAAGCTGCGTAATATGATTATCGAAGATACAAAAACATCATGGCACGTAACAATCGAAGACGGTCGAATGACTTGGATGGGTTTTCGAAGCGGTAATAGCACACCACAAATTCATCATCATGACCCCGACACAACAATTTTTAGACGCATTTTTAAAACGTTCGCAAAAATTATTCCAGAAAAATTTGTCTGATTACAACCAGTTAAAAAAATTTTAATTTTTTTCATTTTTTTTTATTTTTTCCCTTGACGTGCGATTCGTTTTTATTCTATCATCCCTGTATAGACAACGGGACCAGAGGAAAACCGTTCGAGAATTCGAAAAACCTCGGATTTTCGGGCAAAAACAAACAAACGTTTGAAAAATTAAGTCTTGAAAATGTAAATACACAATGTAAATACAAATTCGGGCTAAATTTCAATAGAAACACCCAGAAAGGAGGGACACACATGCAACAAAAAAACATAAAAGAAATCATGATTGCGCTGCACAAAGTGCTTAGCACAACCGTGTGGGTAAATGCCGATAGACAAATCATATCACTTAGTGATGAATTGCAAATCGGCCATAATAATTCACCGCGTTCAATTGAAGACTTACCAAGAACTTCGTTGATTGGTGCATACGTGTCTTTGCAAATTCGGACCGATAATTTCGATGTCGCCGCAGAATCACTTGAAACACGTGATTTGGCTTTGCGTGTCAAAGAAATGGTATTTGCCGAAGCAAAACGCATTATGGATGCGGACGAAGGCAAATCCGGGACAATTGTCGCAATGGCCGCATAATTTACCCGTAGAAAGTTTCCGGTTTCCGGAAGGAAGGAGAGCACGTCGGCGAGTAATCGCCGACGTTGTTTTTATAATAAAAAAGGCCACAATTTGTGGCCAAGTAATTTAAACCGATTATTTTTTCTTTGGCTTGACCGACGGTTTTTTAAATTCACCATACAACGCCATGATACATGCATATGCGATTAGCGCAGACAATGCAGTTATCACACCACTGATTAAACCGTCAGAAAATATCGCGAACAATATTATCGCCAAAACCAACACAATTGTATACCCAAGGTTTTTTACCAATGTGGATAAAATCTTTTCAAGTGTTTTCATAATAAATCCTTTTGTTATATGCGCGCACGCATTATATCACATTTTTGATTTTTTTGGTAGTAAAAAAAACGCCCACAGGCGTTTTTTTTTATCTATACTTTTGCAATATTGATTGCCAACGTAATTGTAAGTAAGCACACAAAGCGCCAGAAAAACATGGATACGGTGTTACATGTGTTCCGTATTTGTCAGTATATAAAACTTTCCATCCATCATCATGTTTTCTGCGTCTCAATCTAACGTGTTTCATTTTTTATTCCTTTTTATAAAATTATTTTGTTGTGTCTGTAAACGCAATCTCAGATATTCACACAAGGCCCGATATGCGGTTAAATAGTGTCTAGAATACGTTACACCGCGTTTAATCTTGTACGAAACGACCCAACCGTCTTTTTCTTTTTTTAGTTTAACATCTTTCATATCGATTTCCCCCCATTACAAAATTATCTGTCCGCCCAAATATGCGTTCTTTGGAATCGGCCCGAACGAAGAATTTGGCGTAACATATATGTTCCCAGTGATATCAAAACGCCCACAAAAATGCAACATGTTTAAATCGCGCAGGAATAAATTACCTTCGATTTTGATGTCGCATGGCAACACGTATTTATACATGTGTTGCAGGTAAAGGTTTCCACGAATATGTGCGCCGTTTTTCAAAACAATTGCTTCTTCGCGTGATTCGATTATAATATCGCCATAGATTTTCCCATCGCCCCCGGCGCGCAGTGTCGGATCATCAGACGGTTTCGTTTCGACAACATTGATCGTCGTTTCCATGTTGCCTGTTTTCGCATCGCGCTTTACCGGTATAGTGGTGTTTGATACAACACGCGCGCCACGTTTTGCCTCCACCGTTACGGTCTTTTCGGTTGCATTAACAACAACCGGCGCGCGGCGGCAATTCACGATATTGATTATCAACATAGAAAACAACACGATAATCGCGATCAGTAAAGTCAGGTTGATAAGGCCAACCAAGTTGATACCACACAGCCATTTCCAGATTTTCTTGGCCAACCAAACTATGCCGTCCCAAATCCAAGAACAAACCGCGCAGGTCGTATCAAAAATCCAACGCAATGCGCGCGCAATTAAACGGAAAGGAAACAATATCGCGCGTTCGAATTTAGTTTCTGTTTGGCGGATACGCTTGTTCGCCGCCACATATTCGGCTTCGCGCCGCATGCGCTTTGCATCAAGTTTCATCTTTAACTTTTTAAACATATTTTGCCCTTTTTTGATTATTGTGCTATAAATATAGTATAAAAAAATCTTTTGTCAAATGTTTTTTGGTTTTTTGACGTGATTTCGTGTTTGTTGTATAATTACTCTATGCGGGCGATAGTTTTGGCGTTTTTATTGTGTTCTTGTACGGTGTCGTGGCGGCCGGCGGAAGATTTCGCGTTTGTGCCTGTGCATGCCGGCAAGTTCGATATCGCAACGTATCAGAAAAATACTGACCCGCGCGCGCCGGTGCATATTTATATAGAGGGCGACGGCCATGCGTTCGATGCCTATGGCGCGCCGACGGGCGACCCAACACCGCGTGGCACTATGATGCGTGATTTGGCTATGCGGGACGCGGGCCCCAATGTAGTTTATATGGCACGGCCGTGTCAATTTATAATGTCGGAAAAGTGCGATGAAAAATACTGGACCGATGGGCGGTTCGCGCCGGCGGTGATAAATTCGGTTGCCGCGGCGGTGACGCAAATCGCGGCCGGGCGGCCAATTGTGATGATTGGGTATTCCGGCGGTGCGATGGTAAGTGGACTTATTATAAAACAGAATCCTTCGTTACCCGTTAAAAAGTGGATTACGATTGCGGGTGTGCTGAATCATGCGGATTGGACGGAATATTTTGGCGATGCGCCGTTGCGCACATCGCTGAATCTGCGGCGGTTGCCAGACGTGCGTGCATTGCACTATGTTGGTGTGGACGATGATGTAGTACCGAATGCCCTTTCGCAAAAATGGATTGGCAACAGCGGTAAGATAATCGTTGTCCCCAACGCCGACCACGACGATTTCACAGATTTGTATATCGATTTTGAATGAAAAACTATTTCACAGATGCGACTGTTCGGAATTTTCGAATGGTCGTAAAATTCAACTTGTGCCAGAATCGCACAAGTTCAACTATTAAAGATTCCTTAATAGTTCAAACCGATAATTTCTTTCGATGTTAATGCACAATTAAAATAGGACATCAAAAATTCCAGAGCCACGTCACACCGCTGAAGAGCGGTGCCCAGTTTTTGCAAATGCAAAAACTTGCCCCGCCGGGGATTTGTCGCCGTGACACGGCGACAAACTGTCTGCGACGCAGGTGCTCACATACGTTCGCACTGGACCCCGCGCACCATCACCCACGCAAAACTTTGTTTCGAGCGGGGCCCGATACAGCGGGGTGACGGCGTTCTGGAATAATAACTTTGTCCCATTTTAATTGTGCATTAACATATTAACTTTTTTCTGTTGATTTTATTTGTTTGATAAACAATAATTGGAATGTCGTGCAGGGATGTACGGCGGGGCTGTGGTGGCTCACAAGTGCGGTGCGAAAGCATCGTAATTCTATGATTTCGATGCTTTTCGCATCGTTACCGTCCCTGGCTTTTTGGTCGGGGAGCCGTTTAACCGTAAGGCACGGAACATTCACTTGTTAACACCAACTCCCTGGCCACCATCGTTGTATGGCGGCTGTTTTTATACAAAAAAAAGGAGAAAGATATGAAAAACAGAATTATACCTATTTTGGCTTTATGTGCTATGCCAATTGTTGCTGATGCGTATGGGGCGTACTATAACCCATATGGCGAATACGATACATCGTATAACACACAACAGAAAAACAATAAACTAAACCTGGGAATACGATTTTTTGTTGGTTTAAATACCGCACTGATAAGTTATGATAAAACGGAAATCACGTATAAAACCGCGCATGTTTCCGAAGAACAAACCACGACAAAAATCAATTATGATATATTTGACAAGGCCGGATTTGTTTTTGGGGTTGATTCAAGTTATGGATTTCGTTTGTCATTGGGCGCACAACATTATAACACAGAAACTAAATTCGTTGACGGTTCTGATGATGAAGCATCTGTGTTGGCACTTGGGTTGATGGCGGATATTCCGTTTGTAAAAAAAGAAACCACCAGTCCGTTCCTTAGATTTGGTATAAATTACATATCAGTGGATCAAAATGATGTGAAAATACAATTTCCGGCTTACTATGTTGGATTGGGTTTATCGCATAATTTTACCAAGGATATATTTGGCATTTTGACCGCAACATATGCGTTCATGTCAGAAGCCGATATATCAGATATTAAAGCAACATACAAAGAAAATGCTTTTACGATTGGTATGGGATTGGGATATAGATTTTAGTAAAAGGAATAAAAAAAATGATTACATTTTTACTTATTGTGATTATCATTCTATTACTAACAGCAAGAATATATTGAACCAAAAGAATAATTAGAAAAAGAAGTCATAGTGTGTTTTAAGTTAAACAAAAACCCTTTGATAACGTCGTTATCAAAGGGTTATGTTTTGCTCGTAATTTTTCCGTTTTTTACATCATGCCTGGCATGGCGCCTGGCATTTGCGATGCGGGTTTTTCTTCGGGGATTTCAACCATAACCGCACCGGTCGTCAGTAGCACGCCCGCGGTTGAAGATGCCGCCATGATTGCGGTTTTTACAACTTTGGCTGGGTCGATAATTCCCGCCTTCATCATATCGACATATTCGCCGGTTTGCGCGTTGTATCCAAAGTTGTAATCTTTGCCTTCGGACACTTTGCCGACAACGATTTCGCCCGACACGCCGGCGTTTTCCGCGATTTGCGCGCACGGTGCAACGATTGCGCGGCGAACGATATCGATACCAACATTTTGGTCGGCATTTTCGCCCTTGGCTTTGGCCAATGCCGCGCCCGCACGCAACAGTGCAACGCCGCCGCCCGCAACGATTCCGTCCGCAACCGCGGCGCGTGTCGCGGCCAGTGCGTCATCAACGCGGTCTTTCTTTTCTTTGACCTCTACCTCGGTCATACCGCCAACCTTGATAACTGCAACGCCACCAACGATTTTCGCAAGCCGTTCAGACAATTTTTCACGGTCATAGTCACTGGTGCTTTGTTTGATATTCGCACGAATTTCATCCGCGCGTGCGGCGATTGCCTTTTTGTCGCCCGCACCACCAACGATAAGTGTCGTAGATTTATCGACAACAACGCGCTTTGCCATACCCAATACCGCCGGTGTCAGGTTTTCGAATGTCATACCCATATCGTCCGACACAACCGTTGCGCCCGTTACAATCGCGATATCGCGCAGCATTTCTTTGCGGCGGTCGCCAAAGCCCGGGGCCTTGACTGCACAGACCTTTAATCCCCCGCGCAGGCGGTTCAGCACCAATGTCGCCAACGCTTCGGATTCGACATCTTCGGCGATGATAAGTAACGGTTTGCCCTGTTGTGCGATGGGTTCCAAGATTGGCAACAACGCCTGAATTCCCGTAATTTTCTTTTCGGAAACAAGTATTTGCGCGCCGTCCAATTCCGCAATCATCTTTTCGCTGTTACTGACAAAGTATGGCGACATGAAACCTTGGTCGAATTGCATACCTTCAACGACATCGATTTCAGTGTCCAATCCTTTGGCTTCTTCGACAGTGATAACGCCTTCTTTGCCAACGCGTTCCATCGCATCGGCGATTTTTTTACCAATGTCCGCATCGCCGTTCGCAGAAATAGTTGCGACCTGGGCAATTTCAGAACTGTTTTTAACGGGGCGCGCGTGCGATTCAATGTCCGCCACGACCGCAGCAGTTGCGATATCAATTCCGCGCTTGATATCCATCGGGTTCATGCCCGCGGCGATAACGCGGCGACCTTCGCGAAAGATTTTCTGCGCAAGCACCGTTGCCGTTGTTGTTCCGTCCCCGGCATCATCGCCCGCCTTTTTTGCAACTTCCTGTATCATTCTTGCACCGATGTTTTCCGCCGGTTCTTTTAGCGACACCGCCTTGGCGACCGTAACACCGTCCTTGGTTGCGACCGGCGCGCCATAAGATTTATCGATAACGACCGTGCGACCCTTTGGACCCATAGTAATCTTTACCGCATCGGCAAGTTTATCAACACCCGCCGCAATTTTATCAGTATTAAAAATAATATCTTTTGCCATAATTTTCCCCTTTTATTTAATTATTCCCAAAATATCAGATTCTTTGACAAGAACATATTCCTTGCCATCAATTTTAACCTCGTTCGCAGATGCCGCCCATTTTGCGACAAGAACAATATCCTTTGGCTTTACGGTCATCGCCATGCGCGCGCCGTTTTGAAATTCGCCATCGCCGACCGCGACAACCTCACCACGTGCCGGCTTTTCCCGCGCAGTATCCGGAATAATGATTCCGCCGGCGGTCTTATTATCTTCATCAATTCGCTTGATAAGCACATAGTTATTTAATGGTTTAAACATAAAACACTCCTTTTGTTATTTTGCTGTGCCTTTTTTCGATGCCAAAGATATAGTGATAAATACAATGATTTCAAGTGTTACAAAAATGTTTGAATGTTCAAACAGAATCTATTCCGCAGATTGCAACTCACCGCGGATGTGGCTAAGGTTCGCAACGCGGCCGCCGATAATGTCGTTCAAATCTTTTTTGGCGAATTCAGATGCATACTGTATCGCGTTTGCGAACGCCAGCGCATCAGAGTTCCCGTGAGTTTTAACAACAAAACCCTTTAACCCCAAAAATGTTGCACCCGCATAAGAACGCGGATCGATTTTATGCTTTAACCGCTTGAACACATGCACCAGGAAAAATGCGCCGATTATCGCAAGCCACGATTTTTTCATGTTTTCAGAAATAACGCGCTTGATAAGTTTCGCGGTGCCTTCGACAGTTTTCAAAACTATATTACCCGTGAATCCGTCCGTTACGACAACCTGGACCCGGCCGGCACTGATGTCCGTTGGCTCCACGAACCCAAGGTATTCAAATGGCAATTCCGCGCGGTGCGCCGTCAGCAACTTGTTCACGTGTTGCAAAGTTTCATTGCCCTTGGTTTCTTCTTCGCCGATGTTCAGCACGCCAAGTTTTGGCCGCTGCATCTTACCAATAACCTCGGCATAAACACTGCCCAAAATTGCAAAGTCAAACAGGTTTTCCGCATCGCACTGCACATTTGCGCCCAAATCCAGAACGACCACGCGGGAATCGCCCGCACCAGACGGCAACATTGTCGTAATCGCCGGCCGCGAAATCCCGTCAACGGTCTTGAGTGCAAGTTTCGAAAGCGACATTAGAACGCCGGTGTTTCCGGAACTGACCACCGCAGCAGCGTTTCCTTCGCGCACGTCCTTTATCGCCATATACATCGAAGTATTTTGCGCGTGGCGGATTACATCGCGAATCTTGTCCGTGCCGCGGATTGTATCGGGCGCGTCGATTACCGTTGAATTGCGCGCGACACGAGGATATTTCGCAAGCATCTTGCGCAACAGTTTTTCATCGCCGAAAATACGGAAAACAGTGTGTGATTCACCGTGCTGGTACAAAAACTGATTTATACCACCAAGGACCGCGGCCGGCCCACGGTCGCCGCCCATCGCATCAATCGCAATAATTTTCTTTGTTTCGTCGGTCATAGCGTATTAAAAATGCAGACAGGCACAAAATGCGCCCAATCTGCACATATTTTTGTTTTGCTATTATTTTGCACCGCAAGCCGGGCAGATGTGATGTGGGCGTTTCTTTTCGCCACATGTTTTGCACACGCCGCACGGCATAGCCGTCAAGGCATCATGTGAACGACGTTGTGCGCTGCGCGCTTTGCTGGTTTTACTTCTTGGCGTTGCCATGTTCTATCCTTTTTATTTGTCGGTTGTTAATTTTATTCAATTCTTGCCCATTTGCAAGAAAAAAATTGATTAGTGGTTAGTGTGAGTGTAAGTGGTTAGTGGGTTCAAATATTTCTAATCACTTATCACCTTGGCGACGAACATGCCGTGGTTGTGCATAAGGCCGATTACCGCGCTGTGGTCGTCAAGGCCCATATAAAATTTATACCCGTCCGATTCCAATTCCTTTATCTTTGCCAATTTATATTCCGCCGTTGTGCCGGGGTAATCGTGCGGCTTGCAGAACACGATTTTTTTAATATTCGGCAGCAATTCGTCGATAAATGCGTCAACCTTTGCCCGGCCCATCGCCCAACGCCCCGTTATAAAGACGATTGTAAAATCCCGCCCAAGTGATTCCAGAACACGTATCATATTTTGGTTTGGTTCACCAAAGCGGTCATAATCGGGGATTGCCCATTTCTTGGACACCACGCCATCGATATCACAAAAGATTGCAGGTTTGGAAGTCATTTAGTGTTAGTGGTTATCCGTCTTCGTCCGTCACTGCACAGCAGTGACGCGACTACGCCGAGACTGCGCCAGGGCTTTGCCCGGCTTGGTGAAAAGACCACCCCGCCCGCTTCGCGTCCACCCCTCCGCAGGAGGGGAACTTTCACATTCCCCTATAAGTCTAGCAATTGTTGGTTTTCGCCACCTTCGCGTGCGATGCGTTCGGCCTTTTCTTCGGCCTTGGCAATTTCGCGAACACGGCGGACATATGCGCCCGTTCCAATCGGAATAAGACGACCAACAATAACGTTTTCGTTTATACCGACCAATTTATCGGTCGAACCGTTGATTGCCGCATCCACCAAAACCTTGGTCGTTTGTTGGAACGATGCATTCGATATGAACGAACGTGTGGTCAGCGATGCGCGGGTAAGTCCAACCAGAACCTGGGACGCAACCGCCGGACGGCCACCGTCGTGGATAACGCGCGCGTTTTCTTCTTCGAAATCGACGCGGTCAACAACGTGTCCGGTCAAGAAACTTGTATCCCCGGGGTCGGTGATTTCCACACGGCGCGTCATTTCACGAATCAAGATTTCAATATGCTTGTCGTTGATGGACACACCCTGAAGCCGATAGACCTGTTGAATTTGTTCCACCATAAAGGTCGCAAGTGCCTTTTGACCCAAAATACGCAAGATGTCTTGCGGTACCGGGTCACCATCGACCAATTTATCCGCCTTTTTGACAGTATCGCCACTGCGCACCAGCAGATTTGTTCCCTTTGGCACCGCATATTCGACCGGCGCAGTTCCGTCATCGGGTTCAATACGGATAATGATTTTTGATTTTGCATCTTCTAATTCGACCGTTCCATCGATTTCAGCAAGCAATGCCGGATTGGATGGACGACGAACTTCCAATAATTCTTCAACCCGCGGCAAACCACCGGTAATATCGCCCGTGCGCTTTGCCTGAACAGGAATGCGTGCCAAGACATCACCCGCCGCAACCGTTGCACCGTTCGCAACATTTAGCACAGAATGAATAGGAAGCAAGTATTCCGCAACCTTTTTCCCGCCAAGCGACAATATGTCGCCCTTTTCGTTTACCAAACGGATTGCCGGTTGCATTGCCTTTTTCGTGTTCAGTTTCCAATTGATAACCTTGCGCGAAACGATACCAGTTGTCGGGTCAACTTCTTCTTGGAACGAAACGTTTTCGACCAAATCGTTAAAGTTCACAATACCGTCTTTTTCCGCGATGATTGTGTTGGAATATGGATCCCATTCAGCAACCTTGGCGCCCTTGTCCACAGTGTCGCCTTCGTTCACAATCAGCATAGATGCATACGGCAGCCCGCAACTAAACAATTCTTCACCAGACGGCGATTCAACCGCGATTTTTCCGTTACGTGAAAGGACAACCACGCGGCCCGCAGAATTTTTGATTGTGTTCACACCAACCAACTTTATCTTACCGGCGACCGGAACTTCGATATAATGGCTTTCGGTTCCACCCGACGCAATACCACCGATGTGGAAGGTACGCAATGTCAACTGAGTTCCAGGTTCACCAATGGATTGACCCGCGACAACGCCGACGGCTTCGCCAACATGAACCAATGATTGGCGCGACAAGTCCATACCATAGCACTTTGCACACAGACCGTCACTGCAACAAGTCAGAACACTGCGCACATCAACACTGGGCAAACCAGATTCGTTTATCTTGCGCGCGGCAGCCTTGGTCACCAATTCACCGGCTGGAACGATAACTTCCTTGGTAATTGGATGGATAACATCATGTGCCACGGTGCGGCCCAAAACTACATCGCCAAGTGGAACGGACAGAGTACTGCCCTGGTACACAGGTTTTGCGGTGATGAATTCTTTGGTTCCACAATCGTGTTCAGTAATAACGGTATTCAATGCAAGGTCAACCAAACGACGTGTCAAATAACCCGCCTGAGCCGTTTTCAACGCGGTATCGGACAGACCCTTGCGCGCACCGTGCGTTGATGTAAAGTATTCCGCCATGGTCAAACCTTCCTTAAAGTTCGAAATAATCGGAACTTCGATAATCGAACCATCGGGCTTTGACATCATACCACGCATACCGGCAAGCTGTTGAATCTGACGCTTGGACCCACGGGCCTTGGAATCCGCCATCATATAGATAGAATTCCAATTATCGCCTTCGGATTTACCAAGTGCCGCAAACGACAAATCGCCAAGGCGGTCGGTCGTCTTGGACCAAAGGTCAATCAATTTGTTATAACGTTCACCCGCCGACAGCAAACCGTTTTGATATTGATCTTCGATATCTTTTGCGGCCTTTTCAGTATCGGCAATCATTTGTTCTTTTTCTTCTGGAATAACGACATCTTCGTATCCGATGGAGATACCACTGCGTGCCGCCTGTTCAAACCCAGTATTCTTTAACGCATCGGCAAGCAGAATCATCGCCTTGTCACCACAGCGTTCATATGTCGTTGACAGCAACGCCTTGATATCCGGTTGACCCATAACCTTGTTCACCAAATCGAACGGCATATTGTCGGACTTTGGCAACAATTGACCGATTATCATACGGCCCGCAGTTGTTTTGTATATCTTGCCATTGATGCGCGCAACAATTGGCGTGTGCAGCGTAATGGACTTGTTTTCCAATGCCATTTCGACTTCGTCCATATTGCTGAAACGCGGCGATTTTTCGGTATGTTCGCCATCCATCAATGAAATATAGTAAATACCCAACACCATGTCTTGGGACGGAACAGTCATAGGTTGACCATTTGCCGGCGACAAGATGTTATTGGTCGAAAGCATCAATGTACGTGCCTCTAATTGCGCCTCTAACGAAATCGGAACGTGCACAGCCATCTGGTCACCGTCAAAGTCGGCGTTAAATCCAGCACAGACCAACGGATGCAGACGAATTGCCTTGCCTTCGATTAAAACCGGTTCAAATGCCAACAATGACAATCTGTGCAATGTCGGCGCACGGTTCAGCAAGACCGGATGTTCATGGATAACCTTTTCCAAAATGTCCCACACAACCGGTTCACCGTTTTCAACCATTTTACGTGCGGTCTTTAATGTATTGGCATAGTCACCCGCCATCAAACGCGCAAACACAAACGGTTTGAACAATTCAAGTGCCATCGCCTTGGGCAAGCCAACCTGGTGCATCTTTAACGATGGACCGGACACAATCACACTACGCCCAGAATAATCCACACGTTTACCAAGCATATGCATACGGAAACGACCAGATTTACCGTGCAAAGCACCCGACAATGATTTAAGCGGACGACGATTTTGCGAAACCATCGGACGCGCCTTATGCTCGTTATCAAACAAAGAGTCAACGGCTTCTTGCAACATACGCTTTTCATTGCGGACAATAATTTCAGGTGCATGCATTTCCATAAACCGTTTCAAACGATTGTTACGAATAATCACACGACGATACAAATCGTTCAAATCAGATGCCGCAACATGGCCCGCATCCAATGTAACAAGCGGACGCATATCTGGTGGAATAACCGGTATAATATCCGGCAACATCCATTGCGGTTCGGTTTTCGAATCCAAGAACGCCTCTACCAATTTCAATTGCTTCATAATAGATTTGCGTTTGGCTTCGGATTTCGTTTCCGCCAATTCCGCACGCAGACGTGTCCTTTCATCGCCCATATCAAGGTTTGCGATAATACTGCGTACACCTTCGGCGCCAATACCAACGCGGAACGCGTCCGGGCCGTATTCTTCGACCGCAGCACGATATTCATCTTCACTAATCACATCATACTGCTTAAGGTTCGTAAGCCCCGGTTCAATAACAATATACGCATCATAGGATACAACTTGTTCCAACTTTTTCTGCGACAGATTGTTTAACAATGTTGCAATTTTACCTTCACGCAGGAACCAAGTATGCGCAACCGGCATCGCCAATTTGATATGTCCCATACGTTCACGACGTACGGATGCAGACCCAACCTCTACCCCGCAACGTTCGCAGATAACACCGCGGAACTTGATTCTTTTATACTTTCCGCAAGCGCATTCATAATCTTTGACGGGTCCGAAAATCTTTTGACAGAACAATCCGTCCGGTTCCGGTTTCAACGAATGATAGTTTATCGTTTCCGGCTTTGTAACCTCACCATGAGACCAGGAAAGAATTTCCTCTGGTGATGCGATTGTAACGCGCAGCGCATCAAATTGTTCCCTTGTTTCAATTTGTCCAAATATCTTTTGCAACATATTTGCCATTTTTCTAAGCTCCTTACTTAGTGGTTAGTGGTCAGTGTTAGTGGTTAGTAATGGTTAGCATTTTTTTACTAACCACTAACCACTTACACTAACACTTTAGTCAATTTTCTTTGGTGTCATCGCCAGACCCAATCCACGCAATTCGCGAACGAACACGTTAAATGCCTCTGGTGTCCCTGTTTGGATATCGTCGCTGCCGGAAATGATGGATTCATACATCTTGTTACGGCCAACAATATCGTCCGACTTTACCGTTAGCATTTCACGCAGCAAGTGCGCAGCGCCATGTGCCTCCAGTGCCCAAACTTCCATTTCACCCAAACGCTGGCCACCCATGTGTGCCTTACCGGACAATGGCTGTTGCGTTACCAGTGAATAACTTGCGGTTGAACGTGCGTGAATCTTTTCGTCCACAAAGTGGTGCAATTTCAACATGTACATCACACCAACGGTTACCGGACGTGCGAACTTTTCACCAGTTACACCGTCATACAATGTAAACTGACCCGTTTCAGGCAATTTCGCCAATTTCAACATACGACGAATATCTTCAGCGTTTGCACCATCGAATGTCGGCGTTGCCATTGGAACACCATCACGCAACAACGCGGCATTGGCACGAACATCGGTATCGGTCATCTTGGCCAATTTTTCCGCCATGTCTTTACCATAAATCTTGCCCATTATCGCGCGCAGGTCATCAGTTACCGCACGTTTCTGTTTAACCTCGTCCAACACAGCACCGATTTGTTCACCAAGCGTGCGCGCCGCCATACCAAGGTGAGTTTCCAAAATCTGGCCAAAGTTCATACGACTTGGCACACCAAGCGGATTCAAAACGATATCAACCGGCGTTCCATCTTCCATATGTGGCATATCTTCGATTGGAACGACCTTTGACACGATACCCTTGTTTCCATGGCGGCCCGCCATTTTGTCGCCTGGTTGCAATTTCATCTTGTGTGCGATATAGACCTTGACCTCTTTCAAAACACCGGCGTTCAGCGAATTGCTTTCCGTCGCCTTTTCGATTTCGCGGTCAGCATTTTCGTTCAACTGTTTCAAAGTCAAAACATGCACATCGCGAATTTCTTCGATTTTAGCCTGAGCCTCTTTATTAGAAACAACCAATTTTTTGAAATCGGTCGGTCTGATACCTTCGAACACTTCCTGGTTCAGTTTCTTACCAATAAACGGTTTCAAACTGCCCGTACCAGCTTCGATAGTATGACCTTCCGCAATCTGGAAAATCTGGTCAGCAAAACCCTTTTCCATGATTTGGATTTCTTCATCGCGGTCTTTGTTTATCTTAGCGATTTTTTCCAATTCAATCATCTGGGTACGTTCATCTTTCTTTACCCCATGACGTGTCAAGACATTTACACCGATAACTGTTCCTTCTTCGTTCGGGCCAACACGCAGTGATGTATCTTTGACATTCAGTGCCTTTTCACCAAAGATGTTACGCAACAACGCTTCTTCGGGGGTAAGCAATGTTTCAGATTTCGGCGACACGTGGCCAACCAAAATATCCCCCTGTTTCACGCGCGCACCGATATAGATAATACCGGATTCGTCCAAATTCTTCAATGCTTCTTCGCTGACATTTGGAATATCGCGAGTCAAACTTTCTGGTCCCAATTGTGTATCGCGAACCTTGATTTCTTTTTCCACGATCTTGACCGATGTGAAAACGTCATCACGCGAAATACGTTCGGAAATCACAATTGAATCTTCATAGTTATATCCGCGCCACGGCACGAACGCAACCAAGACATTGCGACCCAACGCCAATTCTCCATAGTTCATTGACGAACCGTCCGCAATGATGTCGCCCGCAGAAATACGGTCGCCCGCATGAACCAACGGTTTTTGATGCAAAATTGTGTCGTTGTTCGAACGTTCGTATTTTTCCAAGTTGTAAATGTCCACCCCCGTTACAACGTTGCGGCTGTTCATACATTTTACAACGATACGATTTGCGTCCGCAGATTCAACAATACCGCTGTGCTTCGCAACCTTGCCGGTGCGGGAATCACGTGCAACCTCACGTTCAATACCTGTTCCAACAAGTGGCGTTTGCACGCGCATCAACGGCACAGCCTGACGTTGCATGTTTGAACCCATGAGTGCGCGGTTCGCGTCGTCGTTTTCAACGAACGGAATAAGTCCGGTTGAAATAGACACAACCTGGCGCGGTTCAACGTCAATCAGGTCGATTTCATCGCGCGGAACACGCGTAAATTCGCCGTCGACACGTGCGGTAACCATTTCTTCGGTTAGTACACCCCTATCATTTGTTGGGGTGTTACCCTGGGCAATTTTATGTCCCAATTCTTCGTCCGCAGTAAGATAGACCATTTTGTCGGTAATCTTGCTGTTTTCGACAACATAATATGGCGTTTCAATAAATCCATATGGATTGACCCGTGCATAGGACGCAAGGTGGTTAATCAAACCAATGTTTGCACCTTCGGGTGTGTTAATTGGGCAAAGACGGCCATAGTGTGTCGGGTGCACGTCGCGGACATCAATACCCGCACGTTCACGGTTAAGCCCCCCAGGCCCCAATGCCGATATACGGCGTTTGTGTTCCAATTCTGAAAGCGGGTTATACGCGTCCATAAATTGCGACAATTGACTTGTCCCAAGGAACTCCGCAACCAACGACATCAACGGATTCACGTTCACGACATCTTGGGGTTGCATTGTTGCAATATTCGGCGAAGATAACGCTTCACGCACCAGGCGTTCAATACGAACCATACCGGTACGGAAGTTTTGTTCCAACAATTCGCCAACCGTACGAACGCGACGATTTGAAAGGTTATCGATATCGTCAATCGTATCTTTATGGTCGATGATGTTCGTCAACGTTTTTAACACCGCAAGGAAATCGTTCTTGGTAAGCAAACGTTCATCTTCCGGTTTTTTGCCAGAATCGATTTTCAAACGCTTGTTCATCTTGAATCGACCAACCGGCGACAGGTCATAGTACGCCGCTTCGAACCCTTGGCGCAAGAACAGGTTGATTGCCGCCTCGAGCGTTGGGCGTTCGCCCGGTCTGATGATGTTATAGATTTCAATCAACGCATCTTCACGATTTGCCGTTTTATCCGCAACAAGCGTATTGCGCATATGTGCGGTTATTGTCGTGTTATCAATCGAAATGAGCGATATTTCTTTGACACCCAATTTTTCGATATCCGATAAAACCTCTTCAGTGATTTCGGTGCCCGATGGATAAATAACTTCGTCCGCCGACATAATCGGGTCAAACAAGTATTCCCCAACCAGCGCATCCGGCAATATACCGAACTGTTTCGATGCCGCCGTAATCTTGTTCAAACGTTTTGCGTTCAAACGGTCGCCCTTGGCCGCAAGTTCTTTTTTATCCTTTGGATTCAACAAATCATAGTTCAAACGATATTTGTCCAAACCTTCGAACACAGATGTATCGCCAACCCACAACTTGCCGTTGTTCTTAAGCGGAATCCGTTTATAGAACACGGACAAGATTTCAGTATCCGACATTCCGCGAATTTTTTGATTGCGCGGTTCAAGGGTCCATTTCTTTTCGTCTTCGGCGCACGGCAGGCAACGCAACAAAACCGTTGCCGGAACTTTACGACGACGGTCGATACGAACATAAATCACACCCTTGGATTCTTCAAAATCAATCCAAGACCCATGTTCCGGAATTATACGCGCGGTATATGTAATAGGATTTCCCGCTATTTTTGCCTCTTTGGTGGTGGCAAAGACGACACCTTGGGCACGATGCATTTGCGAAACGATAACACGTTCCACACCGGACGCAATAAAACTGCCCCGTTCGGTCATAAGTGGCACTTCGCCCATAAAGATTTCTTGTTCTTTGATATCACGCAAAGATTTTTTGCCATCTTCGGCGACATCCCACAAAATCAGTTTCAATTTAAGTTTTAACTTGCTTGAATACGTCATTTTCCGCGCAAGGCATTCTTTGACGTTATACGCCGGTTTTTCCAAATTGTATTCAACGAATTCCAATTCGGCGGCCCCCGCATAATCCTTGATTGGGAACATAGAAGTAAATACACTTTGCAGCCCTTTGTTCTTGCGATTTTGGGGTGCAACATCGCCCTGCAAAAATTCTTTGTAGGAATTGTATTGAATTTCTATCAAATCAGGAAGCGGAGTTTGCAAAAAACTTTTACCAAAAGATTTTCTTAATTTTTGGATAACTGCCATGGGTATCAATCCTTTTTTTTGTGCATCTTGCAAACGAAACTATTACATATACTTTTTTCGCCCATCGCCCGCACAGACATTTTTATCCGCGCGGGCATGGACACTGTTTTTGAACCATTAGGTTCGGGGTCAAATTATTTCAATTCAACCTTGGCACCTGCGGCCTCTATCGAAGCCTTCATCTTTTCGGCTTCGTCTTTGGCAACGGCTTCTTTCACCGTCTTTGGCGCAGATTCAACCAACGCCTTGGCTTCACCAAGTCCAAGACCCGTGATTTCTTTCACGGCCTTGATAACCGCCAATTTGTTCGCACCGATGTCTGTCAAAACAACATCGAATTCGGACTTTTCTTCGGCGGCAGGACCCGCGGCCGGCCCGGCGGCAACTGCAACCGCCGCAGCGGCGCTAACGCCCCATGTTTCTTCCAACGCTTTGGACAACTCTACGGCTTCCAAAACAGTCAATTTTGACAATTCTTCAACTAATTTTTGAATGTCTGCCATTTTTTTGCTCCTTAAGATTTCTTACTGGAAAGTTATTCCAATAATTATTGATTCTTTTTTCCATACTCCGCAGAAACGCGTGCAAGGCGCGACCCTGGTTCGACCAAGATACGCGCAATCGTGCCACGAATTTCGAGCAGAGAAGGAAGCTTGGATAATTGCACAATATCGTCCACACCCAAAACGCCGGCCTCCATCTTACCACCAACGATGGTAAGGTTTGGATGTTCTTCGGCGAATTTTACCAAAACCTTGGTAACGGCCAATCCGTCAGTTGCAACAGCAACGGCGGTCGGACGTTTCATAAGGTCGGATACAGGTTCGAAATCAGTGTCTTTCAACGCCAATTTCATAAGGCGATTTTTCACAACCTTGAACACGGAAACAAGTGGACGTAATTCGTTACGTAACCCTTCGAATTCCTTTACGCTAAGGCCGTGATTTTCAACGACGAAAACGCCGTTCGCCTCTTTTAAGGACGATTGCAACGCAGAAATCAAGTTTGACTTTTCTTCGCGTTTCATCTTTTTACCCTTACTTCTGGTTCGATTGAAAATCGCACGAACCAATTCAACTTTCCATCCGGGTTTCCCCGGGATGGGACCACTTCCTGTCCCAAAGAAATTTTCTTTGTCTATGATGGGAATTAAGCGTTACCGCACCATCAGTCTTGGACAGAAATCTTTGTTTGCGGTTTGATGCATCCGCACCAAACCGCAATAATTATTTTGCATCCACGTGCAGGCCCGGACCTTGGGTTGTTGAAACCGCAATTCCAACAATGTATTGACCCTTGACCGATGCCGGTTTAACCTTTTTCAGTTGTTCGACCAACGCATTTGCATTTTCGACCAATTTATCGGTTGTAAACGACATTTTACCAAGCCCAGCGTGAATAATACCGTTCTTTTCGGCACGATATTCGATTTGTCCGGCCTTTGCCATTTTAACAGCCGCCGCAACATCGTTAGTAACCGTTCCCAATTTCGGATTCGGCATTAAACCCTTTGGACCCAAGACACGTGCGACCTTTGACATCTTTGGCATCATTTCCGGTGTTGCGATAACACGATCAAAGTCAATGTTACCGGCCGCAACCTTTTCAATCAAATCTTCGCCACCAACAACGTCGGCACCGGCCTTTTTCGCGTCTTCTTGTTTATCGTTTGTGAAAACAGCAACGCGCACCTTTTTACCAGTACCGTTCGGCAACGACAACATACCACGAATGTTTTGGTCTGCCTTGGTTACATCAATCGCAAGGCGTACCGCGATTTCCAAACTTTCATCGAACTTTTTCGAACAATATGGACGCAACGCCTCTATCGCATCTGCGAAAGAATATGTTTTTGCAGTGTCCAATTCAGCCCAAGTTTTTTGTCTTTTCGTAATTCTCATGGCTTAATCCTCCACCTTTACGCCCATTGAACGGCATTGACCTGCAACGATATTCATCGCAGATTCAATGGTAGAGCAATTCAAGTCCGGCATTTTGTTTTCCGCAATTTCTTTGATTTGCGCCTTTGTAATAGTGCCGACAAAATCGCGGCCCGGTTTATGAGAACCGATTTTCAATTTCAACGCCTTTTTGATATAGTACGAAACCGGCGGCAATTTCATAATGAATTCGAAACTGCGGTCCGTATAGACGGTAATAATGCACGGAATCGGCATTCCCGGTTCTTTGTCAGACGTTTTATCGTTAAATTGTTTGCAGAATTCGGCGATATTCACACCCGCCGCACCCAACGCCGGCCCGATTGGAGGCGCAGGATTTGCCTGTTTTGCGGGGACGACCAGTTTAACAATCCCCTTTAGTTCTTTTTTTGCCATTTTTCATCCTTTTTGTTTTTGGATTCGTGGTTCGATGTGGCGCATCTACCACGATTTTGTTTTTCTGCGCGCCTTGCACACGCCCGCCGATTTATACAAATCGGTTAAACCCGTTCGACCTGTTCGAAATCAAGTGCGACACTTGTTTCACGGCCAAAAACCAAAATGTTTACAGTCATTTTCTGTTTTACATTGTCAACTTCGGATACAACACCGTTAAAATTCGCAAAAGGCCCATCGATAACATGGACTTCTTGACCAACTTCGTATGTAATATCATCGGGAACAGTGCTGCCCTCTTCTACCTGTTTCAATAAACGGCGCGCTTCTTCTTCGCTAACCGCGATTGGTTTTTGACGCGCCCCAAGGAACATGATTACGTGCGGCAACAATTTCACCAAAGAAAACGTTTCATTATTCATAATCATTTGTACAACGATATAGCCAGGAAAGAATTTTTTATCCACCTTTACCCGCTTGCCAGCCTTGATTTCAGTGATTTCACGCGTTGGAACCATAATTTCACCAAAATACGCGTTCAAACGACGTTTATCAATCTGTTCCCGCAGGTTGCGTGCGACGTTATCTTCGCACCCAGTGTGAACATTTACAACAAACCATTGCATTTTATCATCCATTACGTATTCCCCTTGGCAAATCGTTTCAGAAAATCCACCCAACAAGTGCGTTTAAAATACTGTCCACCACAAAAAAGAACAATGCCGCGATTGCAGAAAACACGATAATCATGATTGTTGCACGCACGACATCCGCCCGGGTTGGCCACGTAATCTTGAACCATTCAGCCCGCACCCCACGTACAAACCCAAGTATTTTTTTCATAAGACGCACCAATTTTTGTTTAATTTCTATCGCAATGTCCACCCATTTTTTGGCAGGGGCAGAAGGAATCGAACCCTCATCCGCGGTTTTGGAGACCGATGTTCTACCATTGAACCATGCCCCTTTGTGCCCGAAACACGCCACTTTGGTTCGAAAGCATTCCGATATTCCGCGATAGGTTAGCAACAAAATCACGAAAAATCAAGTGGAATTATTATATTTTTTTTTGGGGGGTTTCGCAAGTAGAAAAATTAGTATAGATGGTTAGTGTTGGCGATTAGTTCCACTTTTCATCATGTTACCGCAATCGGTGCCGGATTCGCCATAAAAAGACCACCCCAGGGCTTTGCCATGGTTTGGTAATAAATACGAGATTACGATTGTTTACTAGAATTCCCAAAGCCAGCAGTTTTCGTCTGTCTCCGGCATTCCCGGTTTGTATTCGTAACAGGTCTTTTTGTTTTGTGAAAATTCGTCAACCATTTCCACAACCGCCGCGACCGTCGGGATAGAGATATCCTGAATCGCCATTTGATTTTCGGTAAGGTTCTCATCATGATAATTTGCAACATCCCCCTGTTCAAATATCTTACGTTCACCAACTACACCGTTAGTACTGGTTCTGGTAACAATGCCGTTCCCTTTTACTTCGCTATTCAACCATGAATGCGCGTCGTTTTCAGCGTCAGTGTTGTAGTAATGAATTGAACTCAGATCGTACCTACCAGATGCCGGGATTTTTTGTTGCACATAACTTATAGATGGAATCGCATAATTTAATTTATCACCCGTTGTCCACCCTGTGGTGTCTGTCTCAGCATCCACAATCCAACGTTCACCAAGCAAACCGTCCTCGTTCCTTTTCGTAGGAATTGCAATGCCACCAAAGGCGGCAGGCCGGTAACTGCGTGTCACGACTTTGCTTCCCCCAGCATTAATAACATATCCAGCCTCAGGTATTTTATCTTGCTTTTCATCAATCAAATTCCAAAGTCCCCGTGATTCATGCCAAAGCATCGATATAGTCGGTACAAAAGTGTCCATATAACCACTGTTTATAAACGATGTATAATCTTCATCTTCTGGGTCCAGGTCATAAAGATAGTTGGCCGCAGAATTTATTGAATCCGCCATATCCAACACCATATCATCGCGTGTCTTCCGCGTTTTATACAAACCATACAACGCGTTTGCCAGCGTATCGAGTGTCGGGATATTTTCATTTGTCGCGTACGATGTTAATAAATTTCCCGCCGCAGTTCCGGCCGCGCCATTATCATTATCTCGAACCCACGGGACCAAGAATAATTGTTCCGCATCGGTAAGTTTTGTATCATTAAGATATTCAGTGGTAAATGTTAATGCGGTCGGAATACTGATATTTCCACCAGAGATCGATGAAGATGTTTCGGACGTGGTGTATGTATTTATGCTTAGCTGGTTCTCCAGCGCATTATATAACCCATACAAAGCATAGGACAAAACCTCCATCGTGGGAACAACATCGTGCTTATTAAAATAACTTAACACAACCTCGGCCCCACTATCCCCCCCCTTGGCCATATCCACAAGTTCGAACAATTCTTTCGTCGCAAGCCTTACACGATTAGCATCAAAAAAATCATCCAAACCATCCATGTGCCAGGCAAGTGATTTATCCAATTCAAGGTCTAGTAATTCCGAAACCAATTTTGAAGATGGTATGTGGCTGTTATCAGTGGTATAAAGACTTGCGGTGTCAAGTATCAACTCGCCGATAGTCCCAGCGCTTTGACCATACTGCGGATATGTAACAATCCTAAGTGCGGTGTCACGTGCCGTACCACGAACTGGGATTATGTTTTGCTTTAACGCCAATGCGTTGGCAATAAAGGTTCCATTTACCAATTTATCCGCATCCGCCGCCGGCCATTCATCCCGTGGAACAGCCATACCTGCTGCGAAACTGGTACTATATGCGTTGATAAGTGTTTCATGTGTATTACTCCATACGATTGGATCCCAATCAACATCGGCCAATGCCAATGCCACGGCACGAACGGTCGGAACAAATTTATCCATAGGCTTCACGTTGTTCGGAAATTGACCTTGATAATACGAAGTTGAAAAACCTTTTAATCCGCCTTCGGCATCGTTTGCTGTCGTGGAATCCATAATACCGTAAGTTTGGGCGTCAATTTCGTTACTTTCATTAGCACTACGTTTTGCTGATGTAGCAATGGTTGCCGGTACAATATATGTTGCAAATGAACCAACGGCCCCACTTGAAGTAAAACTAAGTGGGCTACGCGTAATTTTTCGTTGCTTTGTGCTAAGTGCGTTCGCAAGTGCAGTTCCATCAATCAATTTACCCGCATCCGCCGCCGGCCAATTTCCGGTTTCGCCGTCAAACGTGACGCTATAATTATTCGCCGCGGTTGTTTCTGTTGATGTCCAGGTCAATGTGTCGGTTGCAGTGCTAATCGCGCCCATCATTGCGTTAACAGTTGGTAACCAATCACCGTTAGTGTATCCACCATTACCGTCAGAAACAACCGCTTTGGCAATACCCCGTTGTCCAGTTGTTCCATCGGCCGCCCCGGTTGTAACAACAGAACCATCCGCACTCTGGTTGGTTGTTGCATCATAAACATAGTTCGGCGTGTTGTTTGTCCCATCACTGGTCGCACCAATTTGATTCTGTTTAGTCGCCACAAAACCCGCGGTTGCAAGTTTATTTGCATCGGTTGATGCATTATATGCGTTTGCGGTATCATATATTGCAACTTCGCTAAATTGCTGAACGCCAGTTGTCGAATTTGTTCCATTATATGTTACGACCGTCCCACTTGTTCCAGTTGGCAATGCATTGTTTGTTATCTTGGTATTTAATGCACTATACACATCCTTTAAGGTCTCCAATGACACCAATGCACCTTTGATGTATTTCTCATTCTTGGAGACAGTTGTACTATCCGTAGAACCAAAGTTTGATGTTTGAAACTCGGACAGTGTTTTTGTGCCATCAATATAACTTATCACAGGATCCGCATTACGATGCACAACCAAAGACAAGTCCCCAGAAGCAGTTATGTAAATAGGAGAAACATAACCAGCAACCCCCTCAAGCTTGATTGTCATTGCGCCCCTGGGCCTAAGATTTGTATCGCCCTGCACATCATTGAACTGCCCGGGCAATTTGTTTTGTTTCATGTTAAGGGCGTTCGCCAAAAATTGCCCGTTTATTAAATCCGTGGCGTTGCCTGTCCAATTGTTTGTGTCACTACCAAACGTTGTGTTGTATACATCGATTGCCGCAGGATGAGCCAACGAATCCCACGCCAATGCGTCGGTTGCAGTGCTAATCGCGCCCATCATTGCGTTAACAGTTGGCAACCAATCACCGTTAGTGTATCCACCATTACCGTCAGAAACAACCGCTTTGGCAATACCCCGTTGTCCAGTTGTTCCATCGGCCGCCCCGGTTGTAACAACAGAACCATCCGCACTCTGGTTGGTTGTTGCATCATAAACATAGTTCGGCGTGTTGTTTGTCCCATCACTGGTCGCACCAATTTGATTCTGTTTAGTCGCCACAAAACCCGCGGTTGCAAGTTTATTTGCATCGGTTGATGCATTATACGCGTTTGCAGTATCATATATTGCAACTTCGCTAAATTGCTGAACGCCAGTTGTCGAATTTGTTCCATTATATGTTACGACCGTCCCACTTGTTCCTGTCGGAACCGCAGAATTAACCAAAGAATCAACGTATGCCTTGGATGTAAGCGTGCTAAAATCATCCTCGTCAACAACCGCGCGCACGTTCGTGCCACAAAACATGGTACCCAAAATGATTGCGCATACAACGACTCTCGACGTTAAAAATTTCATATTTTTGTTCCCTTCCTTTCGCACCGGAAGCCCCGGTTTCTGTGCGTTTGCGAACAAACACAATCATTGCTTAGTATTAGGCTACTAAATTTCACCGAATCGGGTCAAGGGCTTTTTTTCAATTTTTTGAAATATTTTTTTGCATGTTATTTTTACATATTTTTTTACTTGCATTGGTTGTTGAAATTTTTCTACAATCAAAAAAAACGATGGAGGGGTAAACCTTGCAACACCGCATAGAACCGCCTGTTTTGCTGTCTCGACTTGTTGTCTTTGTGTTCGCCGGAATGGCGGTGGTGCTGTTTGTTTTGTTTATGACGTTGGGAAAAATGTTTCCGTTAAATCGGCCGGAAATTTTCTTTATAACAACCAAGCCAATAAATTCGTCTAGTATTCAAATTACTGAGTTGCCGGCGAATGATGAAAATGTCGAAGAATATAAAAAGGCATTTGTTATGGAATATGTGCGCGCCCGGAACGAGGTCGAACGCAACATAACCGTCATGCGGCGCAAATGGGTGGACGAAGGCAGTGTTGTCGAAATGTGGTCAACACCTGAGGTTTACGCCACATTCAAAAAGACCGATATGTATAACGCAATTGAATCTGACTATCCGGATTTTGTGTTTAGTTGTCCTGTAACTTTTATGGGTGAACCATTAATGTTAAAGGAAGACACATATACCATAATGATGCGGTATCATTGTGAATCGAACAGTGGGCCGACGGATCGGCGGGACTATAAGATTCGCGTGGTCTTGGCCAAGGATAATGACACTATTATCGATTGGGTTGAACGGCTGAACAATCCGTTGGGTTTAAAAGTAAAGGAATATACGGTGTTAAACGGAAATGACCCGTTGAACTGGATATCAAAATAAAATACGCAAAAGAAAAAGGAAGGGAAAAATGAAAACACTTTGGATTTTTAGATTTGCGATTTGTGCGTGCGTAATTGCGTCGGGTGCGATGGCCGTTGATTACGGCATTCAGGCGGCATGGGACAATCCGAACGCAAATATGACGAGTGGCAGTTTGAAACCTGGATACGCGCAACTTGCGTGGGAACCGGGGACTGTGTTACCGGTAAAGTTGCGCAACGGTATGGTAACTATGGTGAATTTGCCACGTGGTGAACAGATTGAAAACGCAATGGTCGGAAATGATGGATTGTTTGATTTTACCGGAAACCAAGGCGACAGGACAATTTACATTACACCGGCTTCGGACAATATGGGTTCGGATACGAATTTAATCGTAACGGGAAAGTCGGGAAATGTTTATACTTTCTATCTGCGCAGTGAACCATCGAATGCGTCAGAAATTACTTATTCCCAGGTTGATGTTGTTTTGGACGGCAATGCACGTTTGCCCGCTGCGGGCGCGGCGGCGGCCCCAAGTGGCGGCGCAATGAATTCCATTTTCAAAAATACAAATACGAAGAGTAGCAGTATTGGTGTTGACGGTGAAGATTACGATTGGATTAAGACGATGAAAATTGACCCGTCTGAATTCCGTTTCGATTTGGATATCTTTGTGCCGAATCCGGACGACTATGTGATTGCGCCGGAACGCGTGTGGCGCGACCGTGTGTTCACGTATATTGACTTTGGGGACAAGGTTATTTCGATGACGCAACGGCCCGTGGTGTCGCTGTTGGTCGAAGGTGGTGAATCGCCGGTTGGATTCCGCACCGATGGTCAAGACGGGCGGCTCTTGATTGTAGAGGCCGTGGGTGATATGGTCCTGCGCAGTGGGCAACGCATTGTGTGTATTAAAAAGCGCGCAAAGCCGTTCCTCATTGCTGATACCGCAAGTGTGATGGCATTGGCTGAGGCAAATGTTGCACAAAGTATGATGTCTGGAAATTCGCTGAATAATATGGTGTATTCTGCTGATATGACCGCGATAAATGCCGGATACGGCAACCTTACTGCAAGTCCAACGTATATTGGCAATGTTCCGAATTCGGCTGTGTTGCCAGCGATGCAGGGTGTGCAAACTATGCCGATGAATACGGGTACGATGATGTATGGCACATATGATACGCCAATTATGGGTACTGGCACGCGGGGTATAAGTATGATGCCGACAGAGCGTGTAACTGCGGGGTCTTATTTGCCGAATTCTAATATACCGCTGATTACCAGTAATCAAAGTGGTGTCGCCGTAGAATTACGTTCTGACACCAGTGTCAAGGCATTGGATGAATACTGGGCCAGTTTGGTTGCGCGGTTCAGTGGCAATGACGGCAAAGGGTTACTCAACAAGTATAAAGACAGTGTGTTCTATGCCGTTGATGAAGAAGGCGTTGGTGAACTGGGGGCAACATCTTCGGCGGCGCGTTTGTACAGGTTGCGCATTGGGCCGATGCCGGATATTGATACCGCACAACAATTATGCGACCAATTGTTAAAGTTTAGTGGTTCAAGTTGTCAGGTTGTGCGCATACAGTAATTTATCTCTAAAGGGAATTGGTAATGAGTATGGAAAATGATTCTTCGCCGCGTTGGTTGCAATGGATTCTTTTGATTGTGGCGATTGTTGTCGTTATCGCGTTGTTTATATTGCTTACGCGGGGCAAGGAAAAAAAGAAAGTTTCAATTGTTGATTCGCCGGTGGTGATGACACCTGAACTGATTGTGTCGCCGAATGAGCCGATTGACTGGGTTGATACAAATGTCGGAGAATCGCGCGAAATTGAATATACTGTGTCGGCAAATACTCGTGTTCAGGTTACAGGTGTTAATATTGTCGTTGATGGTGATACGACTGATGCGGCGGGAATTTCAGCAACCGAAACATGCACAAATGAAAATACAATTATCGATGTCGATATGCCTTGCAAGATACGGTTAAACTACGAACCCGAACATCCAATCACTATCACCAGTGTTGATATTGCGATTAAATGGACGGACTTTGCCACGGGTGTGGAACGGGACGAACCGAACGCGATTACGCTTGTTATCGGCGCGCGTGAACCGATAAAGGTGCAACCTGCGCCGGAACCTGAACCCGAACCTGACCCGATTTTTGATCCACAACCAACGTATGACTTTGAACAGGATGTGGACGATATTTCTCCAGAGTTCGATTTTAACGATGCGCAAATGCCGACGTATGATTGGCCGGAACCTGCGCCCGTTGCGGCGCCTGCGCGGGCAATTGGCGCGGGGTGTTCGGAATTTTCTTTCCCGGGATACAATATATCTGGCGTGCACAGTGGTTGGATAAAACCGTCTGGCGGTGCGTATTATTATCACCCATTTGCCGATACGAATTGTGAAACGCCGACAGGAATTTATAATCCGGATACAGGGTATATCATGGATATTTCAAATCCTGCGCGCCGCATTGGGTCGGATGCGGAACATATTCGACTAAGTATTACTGAACAATTGCCCAACCTGGGGGCGCGCGCGGTAAAGAATCGTGGAAATCGCGCACGACAATTGAGTGATGCGGAACTGAGTACATTGGTTGCGCAACGGCAATCTGGTGGCAAGGGCGGGATGGCAAAAGTAGAGTTGACACCGAATGAAATCAAGAAATCGAGTTTTCTTGGGTCTATTGATGAAAAAGGTGGTGTATTTTCATCTATGCCATATGACCGGACATTTGTATTGCGTCAATATAAACCGATTCCGGCAACCATTGTTTCCGATATTCAGGCGGACAAAGCGATGTTAGAGGGTGGGTTGCCGGTGCGTGCAACGGTGGATAGGAATGTTTATTCCGACAATGGTCGCACTGTTATTATTCCGACAGGGACATTAATGTTAGGGCATGTAATCGGCGAATTACCAGGACCGTACAAGGCCGTTGGTCGTATGCAAATACAATGGTATCAATTTATTCGTCCAGATGGTGTTGAATTTAATTTTGACGATGGTCAATTTCCATTTTCTGCTGATTCCCAAGGACGTAAAGGTGTACCGGGACACGGTAGTACGGATTATTTGCAACAATTTATTATGCCAATGCTGACCGCGATTGTGCCGGCGGCGGTAAATTTAATTGCGCCGGTATCCGATGCATTTGTGAATCAAATTGATTTGGATAATAACACGGTCGTGCAGAGTGGAACCGTGCGTTCATCTGAACTTGCCAAGAATGAAATTATTACGGCGTGGAATAATGTCGCGACAAAATTGTTGGTTGATGTTATGGATAATACAACACCGCCGTTTTCAATTGCGGCCGGCACGCGTATTACCGTGTTTTCGCCGGTTGATTTGTATGTGACATGTGGTGATGATGGCACACGAAATTGCGCATTTCATCCATACGGTACGAATAAACGGTATAAGTGGTCATATAATGATGACTCGCCACGTAAATTGACAGAAAGCACAGATATGGAAGAACTTATTGGTCAGGTTCGTTCCCTGATGCAGTCCTCGTTACAAGATAAATGCTGTGATTGCGGCAATAATGCGGCATGTACCCCAAAGGACGGTTGGCAAAATACTTCTATTTGTAAAAGTTATAGTTTTGCGACACTTGACTTTTACTGTCGGTCTTTTGGAACATATACCGCGATTAATAATGCACGGCAAGAAGCGGTGTTCCAAAACCAACAGCAGAACGCTGTACAGAAAACGGATTACTCGACGGGTGCAAATACTGTTGAATATAATACTCAGGTTTTGGGACTTGAATATAATTCAGATGGCACTATAAAGAATCCGTTCAAGAAAGAAACACCGGCACCGGCGCAACAACAAAACACGTCTGTTATCACGTGTGAAGGTGGCGCGAATCCAGATAGCAATGGATGCTGCCCGGGTGAAACGTACACTGATATGGGTGACCAAGGGTTTAATTGCTGTCCGAATACGGGTGGTGATTGTTTCCCGCCGATTGTGTTTTAGTGCACAGATTATAAAAACAACTAAACCGCCGCATGGCGGTTTTTTTAACCAAAGGATTTTAATATGACATAGCAAAAAAAATTCATCATGCCATAAGTGAGAGAGGCGATGCGTATGCATCGCCTTTTTATCAAAAAACAAAGAGTTATCGATTCGCAGGATATTTTTCATAACCACTGAACGAATCGCTAATTCACACTTTGTTTCAATTTATGGTTGTAGTTATTCACACAACTCACGCGAGTATTTATATATATAAAGGAATTAGAAAAAAAGGAGAAATTATCATGAATCAATCACAAATGACCCCAAACCAGGAAAAATTTCAAAGCGCAGAACAATTATGGTTTTGGTTTTTATATTCGAAATCTGTGCGTAACGACATCGGACAATATCGCGGAAATGCCGCAACACGACGAGTATGCGAATTGGTCGATGTGGAAACGATGATTACAAAACTTTATTTGTCTGGGAAACTGAACGCGGAACAATTGTCGGTCATCAAAGAATATGGCGATCGGCGGCGTGCACCACATCAATATATATGGCGCGAAAATCACGCCGCCGCCGTGTGGGATTCTGCGATGCGCGTTATCGACACGTGCGCGCGTGCCAAAGGTTGGATTGAATAAACGAAAAGGATTTTAATATGGTTATTATTGGGTTTGCGAAAAAATCTTCAAAAGTTTTACCAAATATATTTTGTAAGAATTTTCGGCACTGCGCGGTCATCATACGCAAGGGTGCGGAATTTACACTCTATCAATTCGTATCACATGGGCATGTTGAAAAAATTATTCTTCGGGCGCGGGATATAAAGATGCTGCAACAACACGGTTGGTGTTTTGTTTATGTGCCGTGCGATTTGCCACGAAATTTTCCGCGAAAAAATTGGACTTGTGTCAATATGGCAAAGAACGCAATTAAAATGCGCGCGCCGTTTATACAAACGCCTGATGCGCTGTATCGCGCAATCGCGGAATGAAAAAGCCCGTCATAACGACGGGCTTTTTCTTATTTCGTGTTCAATCGGCGTTTGATGATGTATGTTTGGACTATGCCGAATATGTTCGATACCGTCCAATACAGAACCAAACCCGCCGGCATCCATGCGAACATTATCGTAAAGATAATCGGTAACCATTTCATCATGCGGCCCGTTTGTGCCATCGCATCATTACCATCGGTGCTTTTATTGCGCCCGGTTTGCAAATATTGCTGTAACCACATTGTCGCGCCCATAAGTATCGGCAAGATAAAATACGGGTCCATCGCGGCCAAATCTTTTATCCACAAAAAGTGCGCGTTCCGCATATTTACCGAAACAAGCAGTGCCTTGTAAAGCGCAAAGAAAATCGGAATCTGAATCAGCATCGGCAAGCACCCCGACATCGGCGAAGTTTTATGCGTGCGATATAAATTCATCATTTCCATTTGCAGGCGGATTTTGTCGTTCGCGTAAAGTTTTTGTATGCGTTTTAATTCCGGCTGCATCTGTTGCATCTTTATCGACGACACATATGACTTGCGCGTAAGTGGCCACATCAGCAACCGCAATAATATCGTCAGCAAGATTATCGCAACACCGTAATTCATCACGAATGAATTCAAAATGTTCAATGCCCAAAGCAGTGGCCGCGCAAAGAACCAGAACCAACCGTAATCTATGGTTTTACCAATTCCAGGAATCGTTGTTTCCGCAGTATCCAAAACGCGCTGTTCACGCGGGCCGGCAAAAACAGTTGTTGTGAAAACGCCGGTATCATTTGGCTTTACAACAATAGGCGCCGCAGTGGAATCTGCAACATATTTGTCCGCCACCGACTTTACACGCATTGTTTGGTCAGGCGATTTTATGTTAGCAATTGTTTGCCAGTATTGGTCTGCAAATCCAACGAAGCCGTTTGTTGTCGAATAGACATAAGATTTTTTGGCCATTTTTCCCCAATCGACATAACGCACGCGCGAATTCGTATTCGTTACCGCGCCCGTTGCAACGCCCGCCGAAGATCGCGAAGGCCCACGCACAATGCGCGCATACGGCGCAAAAGAAATATCGCGCGCGGTATTATTTTCGACACTGTCGGTAATGGTAATTAAATATCCATCAACACTTATGTCACGCGTGAACACAACACCATCGGAATTGCGCCATGTCATTTTGTTGTCCGCGGCATCTTGCCATACAGTATTCATATCGGGTGCGGTTGTGCCGGTTGCGTTTAATCCGATTTCCAAGAAATCGTTTTCCGACCCCAGTAATTTTACGCGTTCCGATTTTTCGCCCGATGTCGCCGCATAATCCAAGAGTGCGACATTTGAAATACGCAGGCCGCGCAAATCTGCGCCAATTTTATCCGAAGAAATTTCGCGCACTGGTATATCAGTTGCGCCCGCAGAAATAATCGCAACATCCGCCTCAGTTGGCGTGGGCGCGTTCTTTGGCGATGTCCACATACTAATCAGCCACCAAGAACCAATGAACAAAATGAACCACCACAAAAAAGACCCAAGTTTAGATTTTGGTTTTGCGGTCGTATTACGGCTTGCGTTCCACGCCGCAAAGCCCGAATTATTATTATCAAGAAATTTTACCATTTTTTATCCTTTTAAATTACGCATACAACGACGGCGCGCCAACCACCAATTCAAAATGTAAAGCAAAACGCCAACGGTAATAAAGCTGTCCGCGACATTAAATGCCGGCCAATGAGCGCCACCAATATGAAAGTCCAAAAAATCAATCACCGCGCCAAAACGCAACCTGTCCACGAAATTACCAAGTGCGCCCCCCGCAATCAGAACAAGCGGTATGCGTTCATAATTTTTTGCACGCGCAAACAAATAATACAAAATCAGCGCGATTATTGCACCCGTTGCAATTGTCATTATCGCCGGCAAGTTATCACCAAAATTCCGAAACAGCGAAAACGCCGTTCCCGGGTTCCATGTGAACACAACATTAAAAAAGTTCGTAACGTGCCGCATTAAATATGGCACCGGCACAACGGTCCACGCCGCGCCCCAAACAAATGCCGAACCAGTTATTAAATACAGCAGTGTGCCCTTGGTAATTTGGTCAATCAGAACGATTGCGATTATCGCGACAATTGGCCACAGTGATTTTCTCATTTTTTTTCCTTTATAATTGTTTGGCATAATATAGCAATATCGATACATAAAATCAAACATAAAAACATCGCGCGAATTGCGAATTATTTTAATTATTTTTATCCGTAATTGCGTTATCCAGTTCGGAATAATTTTGGTCGCGCATTTCTTGCAATGTGCGGGAGATTATTTCATCGGACACACCAAGTTTTTCCAAAACACCATGCGCCAACATCAACGAAGATTCGACCGTTTCCGGCCATGCCTCTGTCACACCTTCGTGAACAAGTGCGCGCGATTCAGGCAGGTTCCGCGCACGTGCAAAAATCTTTACCTTTGGTGCGATGCCCTTTATCGTTGACACCGCATTGCGCGCGGTACTGGTATTATCAAGTGCGATAACAACCGCACGAACGCGACGCGTTCCCAATCCGAATTCGCGCAAGACAGACGGATTCGTGCTGTCGCCAAAGAAGACATTAAACCCGCGTTCGCGCCCAATCATCACCGCACCGACATCTAAATCAAGTGCCACATACGGAATCTTTCGCGTTCCTAAAACATAGGCAATAATTTGCCCGACGCGACCAAAACCACAGATTATAACTTCAGGTTTTTGTGTTTCAAGATTACTGTTCAATTGGCGCATACGGATGCGCGCAAACATTTTTTTCGAACGGAAAATTTTATCGTGCAATGTCAGCAAGAAAGGTGTCGTCATCATCGACAAGATAATTATCGCAGTCAAAATTTCTTGGTCCGGCGCGGGCACGGCGGAAATACCACTGGTCTTCATAGTTTGAAACATCAGCAGTGCGAATTCGCCGCCCTGGCTTAGCATCAATGCAATAACACGCGCATCAAAAGACGGAACGCCACGCACGCGCGCAACCATAAACATCGCAAAGAATTTTATGCACACTAATCCCGCCATGCCGCCGACAACGATGTACCAATTTTCTGCAAGCACGTTCAGGTTTAATCCCATCCCCAGTGATATAAAGAACAATGATAAAAACAGTAATGCATATGGGTCGATTTCTGCGCGGACTTGGTGACTGTATATCGTTTCAGACATCAACATACCCGCCAAAAATGCACCAAGTCCCGTCGGCAATCCCAAAAGGTTCATCAACACCGCCCAAAGTGCGATGTTTAACATGATGGCAAGTAAAAATGCCTCTTTGGATTTTAATTTTGCCACGCGTTTTAACACCGGATTCAAAACAAACCGACCAATTACAACAACACCAAAAACCAATGTCACCGATGTCACCGTGACATCAATCAATGTTGCCCCAAGGTTGAAAGAACGCCCGGCAAACACCGGTAACATGGCAAGAAGCGGAATCGACAACAAATCTTGGAACAACAAAATCGAAAAAGTTTGATGTCCCATGGTCGTGTTTAACTGATTACGGTCGGTTAGTAATTGCAGGTCTTCGGACGTACTGGACATTGCGAACAAAAGTGAAATCGTGATTGTACCAATCACCGACCATGTTGTCATTCCAAACAGAATTGGAAACAACATCATTGCAACCATTAAAACCTGGGTTGCGCCAAAACCAAAAATAGTTTTACGCATGCGCCAAAGGCGTTTTATATTTATTTCCAAACCGATGGTGAACCACAAAAATAAAATCCCAAGGTCGCCAAGAAATGTCCATGTAGAATTCAGTTGAAACAAATCTAAAACATACGGTCCTGATATCATACCAGCGACCAAAAATGCAACCAATGCCCCAACGCGCAATGTGCGCAGCAAGAACACCAGCACAAAAATCATCGCAAAAAATATCAGGACCGATAAAGACAATTCTCTCTCCGTACGACTCGCAGATATTATAACAAAAAATTGTGGTGGTTACGCAACAAGTTTTTTCGAAAGTTCAAGAAATTTTTCCGGGCTTAAATCTTCGGCACGTTCGGTTCCGGCAAGGTTAAAACTTTGCCAATCAACATCACGCATAATTCCGCGAATCATTTTCCGCCGCATACCAAAAAGTTTCGCCGTTAAATTTTCAAGTGCGGAAATGTTTTCAATTTTCTTTATCTTTGTGGCGCTTGGAATTATTTGCACAACCGCACTTTCCACTTTTGGTCGGGGAACAAAAGCGGTTGACGGCACACCAAACAAAATTTTTGCATCTGCAACAAGTGATGTTAAAACAGCCAATCGCCCATATGCATCTTCACCCGTTTTTGCAACAATTCTTTCCGCAACTTCGCGTTGAAACATTAGTGTCATTGATTTAATCGGCACGCCTTTTGCCACACTTTGCAACCAATTTACCAATAATTCCGTGCCAACATTATAGGGCAAATTTGCACATATCGAAAACTCACCGCCCGCGATTTTCTTCATATCAACACGCAACGCATCATCATATATAACACGCAACCGACCGTTGGCCACGGATTCAATTTGCGACAAAATTGGTTCAGTGGTTTTATCTTTCTCAATTGCGATAACCCGCCGCGCGCCCGCCGATAACAATGCACGCGTAAGACCACCTGGACCAGGGCCAATTTCTATGATTGTTGTATGTTCTATGTCCGGCACGGCGCGTGCGATGCGACCGGTTAAATTCAAATCAAATAAAAAATTCTGGCCGAATTGTTTCTTGGGTTCCAAACCCGCATCACGCATCATTTCCGATACCGGCGGCAAAGATGAAATTTTATCCGTCATATCGTGCGCCGTCCCCCGAATGCCAACGACAAAGTGCCGTCATCAATGTAATCAAGTTCACCCCCCAATGGCACGCCCGACGCAAGTTCGGAAAACTTTACATTCGCGTTATCAATTATCGACATAATATATTGCTGGGTCGTTTTGCCTTCGATAGTATTCGGCAGTGCAAAAATAATTTCAGAAATTTTTTCGTCCGCAATTCGCGCAGGCAAATGTGCCAAATTCAAATCGTCGGGTGTAATACCCGCGACACCCGACAGCAATCCACCGATGATATGATAGCGCCCACCAAACACGCCAGACTTTTCAAGTGTCCAAACATCTGACAAATCACGCACCACGCACAGCATACTATTCGCGCGCGCCGCATCGCGGCAATATTCGCATTTTTCCAACGCACGGTCGGTCAGTACCCCACACACCGGACACGCATGAATATTTTCATTTGCGTCAACCAACGCATCGACCAATTTTTCAACACGACCGGTTTTATCCTGTAATAACGACAGCACTATACGTTGCGCCGCGCGATTTCCAACGCGTGGCAGTTTTGCAAATTGTTTAACAAGTTTTTCAATTTTCGGATTCATGTTCACATAATATCAATCAATGAAACACATAGCAATCAATTCCGGCGGCTGATGCGCGATTTTTTAAATTCTGGGCCGCCAACTCGGTCAGACCCGTTACGCGCACACGGTAAAGACCGGTTCCCGTTGGTTCCAAGTGCGCCGTCGCACCAGTCGCGTTTTTAACACGCGCAATCATTGCGTTTGCGGAATCGGTACTGCCAAAAGCGCCAAACTGAACACCAACACCGCCGGTCATATAGGTCGGTGCGGATGCCGCGGGTGTCGGCGAAATTTGTGGTGCATCGTCCGCATATTTTTGAACAATCGGCGAAGTTACCGGTGCAGGTTCCACAGTATAATTTGCCGGCACGCCGATACCATACGATTCAAACCCACGATTCAACAAACGTGTTGACACCGCCGTGCGCACATCTTTATTTTCTGCGCCCAACACAACAGACAACAAGTGATGCCCGCCACGCGCCGCCGTCGCAACCAGTGAATACTTTGATTTATTTGTGTATCCCGTTTTCATACCATCACATCCCGGATATGTTTCCAACAACCGATTTCCGTTCGTGTATGTTTTGCCGTTATAAGTCCAAGTTTTTATACCAAAATACTTCCAATACTGGGGAAAATGTTTGTAAACCGCCATAGACAATAACGCGATATCGCGTGCAGTAGATAAATGGTCGTCATCCGGCAGGCCTGATGAATTTTCAAAATTTGTGTGTGACAGGCCGATTTCACGTGCAACACGCGTCATCAGTGATGCAAATGTTCCCTCTTTGCCGCCTTTTAAATTTTCAGCAAGCACGCGTGCGACATCATTCGCACTGTACACCGCAAGGGCGATTATCGCATCTTCGACACGAATCTTTGAACCGGCGGCCAGCCCCAGTTTCACCGATGGCGCGGCGGCGGCACTTTGCGACACAATCAAATAATCATCCAAATGCAAACGCCCGTGTTCCAGCGCATCAAATGTCAAATACAATGTCATTATTTTCGTCAAACTTGCCGGATAATTTGCATCGTTCGCGTGTTCAGAAAAAATAACGCGCCCAGTGTCCATATCCGCAACCAATGCCGCACGATAATCCGCCGCGACGGCGTCCGTACAAAACAAAATCGCAATAACGAAAGATAAAATTTTTTTCATGTTTTTTATGTTATTAAAAAATTGCATCGCGGGTCAACAAGAAATTAGTGGTCAGTGTTAGTGTAAGTGGTTAGTGTTAGTATATTCCAGAGTGCCAAGTTCTCCTCCTGTGGAGGAGTACGGCGTGGAACGCCGGGAGGTGGTCTTTCAGATTCTGGAATTTTTATATTTATAAAAGACCACCCCGTCTGCTTTCGCTTCGCTACAGCAAGACACCCCTCCATAGGAGGGGAACTTTTACTTTTCTTCCTGTAAAAATCCGCCGGATTGCATTTTCCAAAGCCTTGCATATTCACCCCGCCGCCGCAAAAGTGCCGCGTGCGTGCCGGACTCAACAATCTTGCCATTGTCCAAAACAACAATTCTATCCATATTGCGCAGTGTCGAAAGTCGATGTGCAATCGCGATTGTCGTGCGGTTGTGCGAAAGTTTTTCAAACGAATGTTGTATTGCGACCTCGGTTTCACTGTCCAGGGCGGATGTCGCCTCGTCCAATATCAAAATCGGTGCATCTTTCAGGAACGCGCGCGCAATCGCGATGCGTTGCCGTTGGCCACCAGACATTTTTATTCCGCGGTCGCCGACCAATGTGTCGTATTTCTTTTCCGTGCCATTGATGAATTTGTCCGCAGATGCGAAACGCGCCGCGCTTTTTATTTCCGCGAGGGTTGCATCAGGACGACCGTATGCGATATTTTCACGAATTGTCCGATTGAACATCGCAGGGTCTTGGGGAATAAACGAAATATTTTCACGCAAAGATTGCTGGGTTACTGTGCGGATATCAGTGCCATCGATTAAGATTTCACCGTGCGCGACATCGTAAAACCGCATCAGCAAATTCACAAGTGTCGTTTTGCCCGCGCCTGATGGACCAACAATTCCAACGCGTTCGCCGGGCTTAATCACGAGTGTTAAATCACGCAGGACATATTTATTTTTATATTTGAACGAAACATTTTTGAATTCGATTTTGCCCCGCGTAACATTTAAGTCCGGCGCATTCGGTGCATCGGTAACGGTAATCGGTACGACCAAGTCGGAATACGCTTTACCCGCCGCGGACATACGTTCAATGATATTTGGAATGCTTTCCATAATTCCACCAATTTGCCCCATGACCATAAGGTACACAGATATAGAATAAACTACATCTGCCAATGTCATCGTACCACGCGCATACAAATAAACACACAACACTAATGTTATACCAAACATTATATCCCACAAGATACCAGGCATCCAAAACGAAAATCTTTGCCAAAAACTAGCACTGCGTTGCGCCGTTATTCTTTCCGCACGAATTGGCGACATATAATTATGTTCGCGTTTTACACCGGCAAACAATTTTACATTAGTTGCATTTGAAAAACTATCTACCAATTTACCGGTAAGTTTCGCATTCACGTCGGCGGATTCTTTTGATGTCCGTTTAATTGGTTTGCGCATGTACCACATAAATGTAACACGCGCCACAAATATAAACAAAAACGACCACGCAACGTATTTGTTTACACCGAAAAGTGCAATCGAATTTATAAAAACCATTACTAACATAACGAATATATTCCATATATCGAATATAATAGTTCGAATTCCTGAAGAAATGTCGCCTATACGTGAATATACTTGTCCGGCCATACGATTTATCCAAAATGACATTGATTGACCATGCACATAATCTGTTAAATTTTCGGACACTTTTCTTTGAACCCGCGGTTCAAATCTTGCAAGAACCCAACCTCGCATTATATGGATAGTATCCTCAGTCAAGTTCAATCCGACAATAAGCAAAATTGTAGGTAAACAGTATTTTAATAGATTCACGCCGCCCGGTGCATTTTCCAACATCGCCACAACCCAGCGCTGATAATTTGGCCATAATACGGCACCAAATCCACCAATTAAACGCAACCCCCACGTAGCAATCAACGACCACCACAAACCATTAAATATCTTTCTATAAAACCCCAACAATGTTTTTGGCATGGTGTTATTTTGTGCAACTGATTTTTTCATATGAATTTTCCCCCGCGATACAAGCAGTCCTATTGTGGCGCACCACCCCGAAAAACGCAAGCGCATTTTTTTAGTGTTAATGCACAATTTTCAGAGACGCGTCACCCCGCGGAAGCGCGGGGTCCAGTGCGAACGTATGTGAGCACCTGCGTCGCAGACATTATATTTTTCATTGTTTCGCAATGAAAAATTCCCTGCGGGGCAAGTCCTCGCTTTGCTCGGCCTGGGCACCGCTCTTCAGCGGTGTGACGCGTCTCTGGAATAACTTTCTTGTAATCGAATTTAGTAACATCGTGGGGTATGTCGCGAAATAACAAAACTGGTTGAAAAATAAAATAAATCGGTTAGAATTGGCTTATTCTCTGGTCCCATCGTTCTGGCCTGCGCCAGAATGACAAACGACAATGGGACCTTGTTGCGCTGGTCCCATCGTCTAGCGGTTAGGACATCGGATTCTCATTCCGGTAACACGGGTTCGATTCCCGTTGGGACTGCCAAATGTTCATATTTGGTGTTTTTACGAACAAAGAAAGCGATTTTTTCAAAGAAAACCTAACCTTTCCACCATCAACATAACAGTTCGAGATTATCAGCCGTAAAAACGCACTTCTTATGTCAATTCTCGAACTTTTGTAAGTTATGATTATTTTTTGATGGTTAATTTTAATAAATTATCGCTTAGCGGGCATTGCTTTAAAATCTATATATGTAGCACAACTTGTTAAACAAAAAGCATCACATTCTGAAATATCGGCTTTGATACGCATTTCTATTTCTTCTTGGGACATCTTTCGTTTTTCTGTGTGTTTTTCATATTCTACAACATTATCACCCTGTGTTGTTGTTTTTTCTACAGTCCAATATTCTGTAAGATCATTAGACCAGATTGGAGAATAATAAGTTCCAAAATACCATTTTGATTGTTCCGGATACGTTGTTTTACACCAGCAATAAAGACCTGTTTTTTCATTTGGTGTAAATTTCCGATTTGTGACCTGTCCAAAATCACCTTTGACATTATTACAGGTTGCAACCCCTTTGATTTTTTTTACCCCTGGATATTTACATTGGAAATTTTCGCTTTTCATCCAACTATAACCACCTTGTGCCCACTCTTCATAGTCTAAACCTCTTGAATTGCGTTCGCGGGGCCAAGGGTGACTGGGATATTTTAGTTCGAGATTCAAATCTGGTGATTTTTCATTCAAATAATTATATAATTTTACCTTCTCTGGCATTTCGTATAAATTTTTTTGTGTTTTATATCCAAACCATGGATGTTCATCACTCTCCTCATTAAGATAGTTTCCGCCCTCAATCTCTTCGTAAACTGCTTCAGTAGCCCAATCAAATTCACATGGTTTAAATTCATCGGTCAACGCATCGCCGATGACTTTTTCATCATTCGTGTTTGCGTTGGAACCGTTTAGTTTTACCGCCGTAAACATTGCACCACGCATTGGTTCGGTACGCAATGCCGATATACATTCCAACGCGCACGACCGCGCACAACCACCGGCCATTCCATCGTCCCTGGTATATACCCATGCACTTTCTTCGGGACCAACCATTTTGCACCAACAATGTTCACCTGTTTGTTCGTTTAATGTAAAATTCTTTGATGTGTACGCAACATTCTTTGTTCCAGATTCATTTGTGCAGGCACTGATTCCGCGAATATATTTTGTTTGTGGATATTGACGCATAAACTTTGATTCTTTCATCCAACCAAACGTCATCGCCCATTCGCCACTGTCTAATCCGGCGTTCTTGTGATATCCGTCGCCACTGCTGTACACCGCAAGTCGTATTGGTTCGGGACTTACCGTCACATAATCTGCCCAATAGAATGGCTTTATATCAGCGTTACCACTTGTATCGATTAAATCGCGAATAAAGTTTTTACATTTCGCATTATCCAATTGCCCAACACCACAAACAGTTCTTAAATCATCTATGGATACATTTCCTTTGCTGTCCATAAGTTCAACGTATTTATTTGCAACATCTAATTGCAGATTTTGTGGAAAAGTATTTTTTATCACCGTAATTAAAGTATCAGAATTAAAATACAAGACCTTATCATTTGGGCCAAAACTGTCAGCTTGTGCCGATGTGCATAATAACAAAACCAACGAAGACGTTATTAATCGCTTCATTTCAAAACCCTTTCACAATCTTCGGCAATTTTTGCAATCTTTTTTATCGCGCTTATTTGTGTTGCATTAAATATAGTCGCGACACCCGATGCCACCGCCGTCCCACCTGCAAGCACATTTGATGCAGTATTTAAATTTTTTTCTTTCTGTTCATCACCGGCGCGTACACCGTCACTATTTGCCGCCACAGAAGTAATTGTTCCAACTGTTCCTGTTGTTGCACCAACAATACTTGATATCATTGCACCACGACCACGATTATTTATCACTGATAAATCCGCATATTTCCATTCACCACATGCATTTGCAATTGTATTTGCTTCGGTTACATCCAATCCATCTAAATGCGCCTGCGCCGATACAGTTTTCAAAGAATCTACCGATTTTATACATTCATCAATACGATTTTGCAAATCACCATCGATTTTATTATTACTAGCAATAACCACTCCCGCAATATTTGTTGCGGTACTTGTCCCCAAAAGACCAGTTCTCCAATTTCCCAGTGATTTTGATTTATCCGACAGTGTTCTTTGTCTTTCGCTACTTACACCACCGGTTTTATCATAAACAGCCAACGCATCTTCCGCAGACGGATTCTTCGCGACATTGCCAGTTTCATCAACTTTAGATAATATTTCTCTTAACTCTTTATCAACCGAAGATTTTACAATTCCAACAATTGTCGCACCAGTTGCCGTCGCCGTTCCAACACCAGTTATGGCAGTATTTATGCCCGCCATTTTTTTCAAATCGGATAAACTATCATCAATTCCAACACATGCAGAATAAGTTTTCTGCAGTGCTGCGACCAAAGATGCTTCATCGGCACGCACAAAAACCGGCACCAAAGCACCGAGACAAATTATAGATAAAAATCCTCGTCTCCTACATAACATCACTGATAATTATATCATAAATTTTGTAAAAATGCTTTAACTTCTTTCCCAAATTGCAATAATTCTTTGATTTCGTCAGTTCGTGAATTGCACAGTATGTCCTGCCATCCGCTTTCGCTTACGCTACAGCGAGATTGCGCAAGCAAGCGAGGTGTAGAGTTAGAGAAACGGATGTCTCGCTGTAATGAGTGTAGCGAATGAAAGCGGACTGGATGAATTTAAAATGTATTATACATATATTTTACAAAGTATGGTTTTCCCGAAACATTTTTATATTGGCTATACAGACGATTTAAAAAGACGATTAAGACAACACAACTTGGGCAATTCTATTCACACCAACAAATTCAAACCGTGGAAATTACGTGGCTATGTTGCTTTTGATAGCGAAGATAAGGCCAAAAGATTTGAACAATTTTTAAAAACTGGTAACAGCAGAATTTTTCAGAAAAAGTTTTTCTGATTCTCTGAAGTTTTAATGAAAGCGAATGAGGCAAGGTGGCAAAGCATTCCCGTTGGGACTGCCAGGGCTACGACGATACAGGACCGTTGAGAATAAAATTATTACTCACATTCTTTGGTGGTTGTGTTGAATGTGCCTTCGCATTTGACACACCTGCTGTAATCGCCACTGCGCATTTCCCGCCAACAGTCAAAGGCGCGGCGGATTCCTTCGACTAAATCTTTGTTGTCGTATCTATTGTACCCAACACACCGGCCATCTTTGAACATTTTGTCATCATCTTTGCATTGTATACATTCACCCGTATCATCCACACCTTGTGTTTTTGTCGTTTTACAAAGCACACACTTTCCGTTTTTATCAAATCCATAATTTTCGTTTTCACACAATTCTTCATCAGAGCTTGTTTGGTTATTGCTTCCACATTCTGGTTTTTTTACACATTCTTTGCCACTGGGTACATATCCTTTGTAACATAACAAAGTTTCTTGCCCGTTAGATTGCACCGATTTTATCCAACTTTTTATTCCGCCCCCAGTTTTGCTCCTGCGTCCAATAACCTGGATTGGCGCAACTTTAATACCATGATTAACCTTTTCAACAACGCCTAAAACAATGTGTGTCGCCTCACGATCAGAATCGTTTGTTCCAGAACCATTTTTAAAAGATATTACTGTCATTGATTCTGTTTTGTTGTACAGATTTTTTGTTCTGACACTAACTGTTGTCTGCACCCCGTTTGCATCCGTTACCGTTGTCTCTGGATTTAAACTCTTCCAATCAGGCAGATTTGTAAAAGGTTTGCTTCCCGGTATATTTAATGTGAGCTTTTCTGGGCATTCATTATCACTGCGCGTTTGACATTTCGAACCACTGTACCCTTTGACACATACAATTGTACATTTTTTCCATTTGCTATCATCTTCATTCCAATAGTAATCCATCCATACTTCGTGATAAGTATTTTCATTTGCGGCCTGTATTTGAACAGGACAAAACTTTGCACCATGTTCATATATTTCGCGTGCCGCCCAGATAATAATCGCCCCTTCGTCATCCCAGGTTCCATGCCGATCGTGTGACCTGCCATCGGTGCCTGCAATTTCATCTGCTACCTTTGGATAAAAATCTGTGATACTTGTTAAATAGGATTCGCCTGTATTCCACCATGGAGCCACATTTGTCTGCGTCGGATTCAATTGATCATGATCACGGGCAATCGCGTCGCCGACCAACATTATGCCGCATATTGCAATAATAAATTTTCTCATTAGAATTCTCCCTGTTTAAAAATCCTTTCAGATTTAACATAGCAATTTCATATCGCGCTTGCAAATGAATTTTTTTTAATTTTGTCATTGCGGCCCCCGAGCCGCAATAGGGTCTATTAAAGTTATTCAAAAACTTTTTTACCCGTGCGCGGGTCAATTAAATCTTCTTTGCATGGTTCATGATAAATATCTATATCGTCAAGGTAATCCGCTAAATCTTTCCATTCTGGGTTCATTGTTTCAATCAATCGATATTTCCAAGCACGGTGCCAATTTTTCAGATTCTTTTCGCCTGCAATCGCATTGTTTATATATTTATAGTATTCAAAATAACCAAGTTTATCTATGCCATGATCGTGTGCAAATCCAGGGACAAGCCCTTTTTTATGTTCGTATACACGACGTGCCAAATTATTTGTGACACCGATGTATGTCCCGGCTGCGCGTTTGTCGAAAAGTATATAAACCCAAAAACTGTAATCTTTCATACTGTGAACGATACTATTCTTTGTCCAAATTGTAAAATAATTTTAAGGAGTTTTTAAAATTGCCTAGCCCTATGGCGGACCAAGCCCGCCATGACAAAGGTGCTCAAGAGTAGCGTATTGCTCTTGTCTTTCTGAAATTTGTCATTGCGGTGTAGGCCACAACCGCCATGACAAAAAATAAGCTTTTGTCAGCCAGAACCTGTTTCAGATTTTAATTGTGCGTTGACAACAATTTTTTTTATTTTATAATTATATGTATGAAATTAAAAAAAGTTTTTCGTTTCTTTTTACATGTAATTTTTTGGTGCATCGTTGCGGCGATTGCCGCGGTCGCTGCGTTGTTTCTGATATATGGTGGAAATTTGCCGGACTATCGGAAACTGGCCACATACGCACCGCCGGTCGCGACACGACTTTATGCTGCGGACGGTTCGTTGCTGATTGAATATGCCGAAGAACGCCGCGTGTTTATTGACTTTGAAGATATGCCGCCACAGTTGGTAAACGCGTTTGTCGCCGCCGAAGACCAAAATTTCTGGACGCATCCGGGTATCGATGTTCAGGGAATTTTGCGCGCATCGATAAATAATTTTATGCGCACACTTGGGTTCAATACTACCTTTACCGGCGCGTCAACCATCACGCAACAGGTTGCGAAAAATTTCTTCCTTTCGTCTGACCGCACAATTTCGCGAAAGATAAAAGAGGCGATTTTGGCGCTGCGCCTGGAACGCGCATTTTCAAAAAAGCATATTATGACGCTTTACCTTAATCAGATATTTTTGGGCGCGCGCGCGTATGGTGTCGGTTCGGCCGCGCTGATGTATTTTAACAAACCGGTAAAAGATTTAACTTTGTCAGAGTGCGCGTTCCTTGCATCATTGCCAAAGGCACCGAATGACCGCGCACGCGCCGAAGAACGCCGGAACTATGTGTTGCGCCGTATGGCCGCCGAAGGATATATTACCCGCGACCAGGCTGATGCCGCCGCCGCAGAACCACTGAATATCAACAGTGGTTTCACCGCACAAATGGAAGATGAATTTCAATACTTTGCCGAAGATGTGCGCCGGCAATTGCTGAATCAACTTGGGCGCGAAACTCTTTATAATCAGGGTTTGTATATCAAGACGACAATTATTCCCGAATATCAACGCGCCGCGTCTGCCGCGCTGAACAAGGCGTTGGATGCCTATAACGAAGGGCGAACCGATAAATTACAGGGCGCAATTATCGTGATGAATCCACATACAGGGCGAATACTTGCCATGGCGGGCGGACGTTCGTTCGCGCAAAGTTCATTTAATCGCGCGACCCAGGCGATGCGCCAGATTGGCAGTACGATAAAACCGTTCGTGTATTTGGCCGCGTTGGAACGCGACTTTTCGCCCGAAGGCTTGATTTCTGATACGCCGATTGTTGGGTGGCGCGAAAACAATATGCAGTGGAAGCCGGAAAATTATGACAAGAAATTCCTGGGGGATGTGCCGCTGCGGTTGGCGTTGGAAACTTCGCGTAATGTCCCCAGCGTTCGTATGGTTGACAAGATTGGTGTTGAAAACGCGGTTGAGGTTGCAAAACGATTTGGCGTGTATCCCGAAGATATGAATAATTTGAACCTTTCCATGGCGTTGGGTTCGGGCGAAACGACACTTGAAAATTTGGTGCTTGGGTATTCTGCGTTTGTGAACGGCGGGCGACGGATTCAACCGAAAATGGTGGACTATATCGAAGACCGATATGGCAATGTTATCGGCGGAAATAAAACTGAAATTATAAATTGGGTTGATGGTATGGAACCGGTTGCAGAGATCGCCGATTCTGAACCGCTGTCGGACCCGCAGAGTTTATATCAATTGGTGTCGATTTTGCAGGGTGCGGTTGAACGTGGCACAGGCCGCCAGGCCGCCGTTCCTGGACACACTATTGCCGGAAAGACCGGAACAACCAACGATGTCAAAGATGTTTGGTTTGTCGGATTTACCAAAGATTTGATTGCCGGTGTGTATTTGGGTTATGACACGCCAAAGCCGCTTGGCAAAGGTGCAGGCAGTCATATGGCCGCGCGCGCGTTTGCGGACTTTATGACGGTCGCACTTGCAAATGAAAAAAATCAGCCTTTTGCGGTGCCGGATGGATTAAACTTTGTGCGTGTGAACCGCGCGACCGGCGTTTCCGCAGCCGAAGACCCGTCTGGCATGATTATTACCGAGGCTTTTAAGCCCGGTCAAGGTCCAAATCCGGTCAAAACCCATAATCCGGAAAAGTCCGATGCCGTTGTTGGGGGTATTTTCTGATCGTGATACACACAATTAAAACAAAAAACGAGAAATTCCAGAGAATCGTCACCCCGCGGAAGCGCGGGGTCTAGTTTTTGCAAATGCAAAAACCTGCGTCGCAGACATCATATTTTTCATTGTTTCACAATGAAAAATCTCCTGCGGAGCAAGTCCTCGCTATGCTCTGCCTGGGCACCGCCCTTCGGCGGTGTGACGTCTTTCTGGAATAATTTGCTCGTTACATTTTATCGGGTTTTAATATAATGGTATTTTCTAAGGACCAAAAAAATTTTTAAATAAGGTTTCACTATTCGAACTATTGTGATAGAATAAGGGCATAAAAGGAGAAATTTATGCTTACGGATTATTTGCTATCAAATGGATTTGGATTGTTCTTTGGCGGCTGGACCCAGTTTGGTGCGGCGTTTGGAACGGCGTTTATCATTATGATGCTGTTTGGGCGGCCGTTTATTCGCGCCATGCACGCGTGGCAGAAAAAAGGTCAACCGATTAGTGAAAATGTTCCGGAATCGCACCGGCAAAAAGCCGGCACCCCAACGATGGGCGGAATTTTGGTTGTAATTGCGGCATTGGTTGGCGCAGTTTTATTTATGCCGGCGGACAGTATGACAGGGTGGATTGCGTTGCTGTCTTTGGTTCTGTTTTCAATTATCGGATTTATTGATGACTATAAAAAGGTTACAAGCCAATCCAAGAAAGCGTCAAATGGCCTTAGCCCCGCATTGCGCCTGATTGTCGAAGGTGTTTGTGTTGTGGTGTTGGCCTACCTTATCAATCTGACGATGCCGTCATATATTCCAGATAATTCGCTTGCGTTACCGTTCGGGATAATCTTTCCACTTGGGATATTTTACTATGTGTTTGCGTATTTTGTTATCTGTGGCGGCGCGAACGCAACAAATATTACAGACGGTTTGGATGGGATGTTGGTGAAACTTTATATTCCGGTTTTAATTGTTTTGGTTGTTGCGCTTTATGGTGCGACACGCATTGGATTTATGGATACAGTTTTGTTTATGCCGGCAACCAGTGGTCTTTATCCGGTTTTGGGTGCGGTGTTCGGCGCAGTGCTTGGGTTTTTATGGTTTAACGCAAAGCCGGCATCGATATTTATGGGCGATGTCGGGTCTCTTGCACTTGGTGGATTTATGGGAACGGTCGCGATGTTGCTTAAATCCGAAGTCATTATGGGAATAGCGGCGGCGATGATGGTTTTGATTTTGCTGTCGTCATTTATCCAGACAATGTTCTTTAAGATTACACGTCGCGCAACTGGCACAGGACGGCGTATTTTCCTGCGCGCACCGTTACACCATCATTTTGAAGAACTTGGGTGGCCGGAAACAAAAATCGTAGATAGATTCTTTGTTATGTCGGTGTTGTTTTCGGGACTCGCATTGATGCTGCTTAAATTTGCATAAAGGAAAATACGCATGTTCAAACGGACGGAAGAAAGCGGACTTACCAGTTGGTTTTTCGAAATCGACAGGCGGTTATTGTATATGGTTTTGTTGTTGATGGTAATCGGAATGTTTTTTGCCGTTTCCGCGGGCAGTGTTGTTGCCGAAAACATGCGCGAACCATGGTATTTCTTTTTTGTAAAAGGACTGCCGTTTTACGCTATTGGTGTTTGTACTCTGTTTGTAGCGAGTTTATTGAACAAGAAAATCATATTAAAATTATCTATTCTTGATGTTGTAATTGGGTTCATGTTGTTGGCTGTAACAATTATCGCGCCCCATATTATCAAAGGTTCTGCACGTTTTGTGGCCATTGGCCCATTTAATGTTTTGCCCGCTGATATTATGAAACCGGGTTTTATTATATTGACCGCTTGGTTTTTGGCAGAAATGCATGAACGTTTCGGTGAAAAACTTTTTATTGCGCGCGATGCGTGGAAATTCCGCGTACCAAGTTGGTGGATGTATATCGCACTTTTTGTCCCTGCACTGGTTGTGATTTTTACACACCCTGATGTGGGCAGTACCCTGCTCTATCTTGGTGTATTGATTTGTATGTTACTAATCGCTGGACTTTCTTGGTGGGCGTTTGGTGGTATGATTGCCGCAGGTGCAGGTATTTTAACAATCGCATATTATACAATGGAACACGTCCATAAACGTATAGATACACTTATCACGGGAACAGGTGATAAGTTTCAAATAACCCAATCGGTTCAGTCAATTCAACATGGTGGTTTTTTCGGCAGTGGCGATAACGCGTTTATCAAAGAAAAATTACCGGATGCGCACACCGATTTTATATATGCCGCAATAGTCGAAGATTTAGGCGCAATATTGGCGTTTGTTATGCTTTGCCTTTTGGTCTACGTTTTGAAATTACTTGTAACAGATGCCATGAACGCGCGCGATAAATTTGTGTTCTATGCGGTTGGCGGAACGGCGGCTTTATTCGGAATTCAATGTTGTATAAACTTGGTTTCGACGTTGGGTCTGTTCGCACCAAAAGGTATGACTTTGCCGTTCATATCATACGGTGGCAGTTCACTCGTCGGTTTTTGTTTGTTGTTTGGGATGGTATTGGCCATAGTGCGCGAAGATAAATGGCGCGGATAAATTTTATCAAAGGAGGTAAACATGAAAATTTGGATTGCAACGGGGGGAACAGGCGGACACGTATTTCCGGCGTTGGCGGTGGCGGATGAACTTGCCGCACGCGGACACAAAATAATAATTTCATGTGATGGTCGCGTCAGGAAAATGGTCGCGGACGGTGCACCACGTGGGGCGCGATGCGTTCATATATGGGCGGCGGGCGTTGGTGCCAAGGGGCGACTGCATCAGGCGTGCGCTCTGTTCAAAATTGCCGTTTCGGCCGTTGCGTTGGTTTTACGGTTCGCTTTTACACGGCCCGCACGCGTTGTTGCCTTTGGCGGATATGCGTCTGTGCCAGCGGTTTTCGCAGCGCATGTGTGGAAAATTCCGACTTTCTTACACGAACAAAACGGCGCAATCGGACGCGCGAACCGGTTCACTATGCGTTGGGTTAAAACCTTGATGACCAGTTTCCATGATGTTTCCGGGATTCCAAAGAATAAAAATGTGCGCGTGGTTTATACTGGGCTACCGGTGCGACATGATTTTATCCAACGCGCAGGCGAACCGCTGCCAAAAAAAATGCACTTGCTGGTAACCGGTGGGTCGTTGGGCGCACAAATCTTGGATGATGTAGTGCCACACGCAATCGCGACAATGGGCAACAAAAAGATTTTTGTTACACACCAAACACGCCCGGAAAATGTCGCGCGCTTACAAAAGTTCTATGCTGATAACAAAATTCACGCAAATGTTTTGTCGTTTATTCGCGATATGGCCGGCGCAATTGCGGACGCAGACCTGGTCATCGGGCGCAGTGGCGCAAGCACCGTCGTCGAACTTATGACCATCGGGCGGCCGGCGATATTGGTTCCCCTTGCCATCAATCCAGACCAGGCGGCAAATGCGGCAAACTATGAAAAACTGGGTGGCGGATTTGCCATAGAACAAAAAAAATTCACTGAAAAATGGTTAGCCGCGACACTTGCTGAATTATTCGATAACGATGCGCGCCTTGAAAAAATGGCAAAGAAATCGTTGGTTAAAAACACCGCGGTCAAAACAATCGCGGATACAGTTAGTAAATAATAAAAACCGCCAAAACTTGGCGGTTTTTAAAATTATGATATTTTTCCATTTGTGGCGGTGATGTCGGCACCGATGTCGATTTTACCGCCCGCCTCGCGCACGATTAAATCGCCAGCGCACACCTCTGCAAAATCGATTGTCCCGGACATAAATGCGTCAAATTTACCCGCAGCGACCCATGCTAAATCCATCGCCGGACATCCGGTTTCACGAACGGCGCCAACGCCGAACGGATTTCCCGTAACGCCGTTATATGCCGCCGTCATATCCGCAGGGTCTTTGATATTAGAAACCTTGATTCTTGCCGAATGAAAGGCCGAATACGCAAATGCGCCCGCGCCCGATTCCGCATAATATAAATATTCATCAATTGGGGAATACACAAGTGCGATTTTCGTTTCGTAACCGTTGCGCAGCGCAAGCGATATCGCAAAACGCGGATTCGCGCGCACAAAATTTTCCGCCCCCGACAGTGCAAGGACAAATTCATCGCGTCCGTCGCCAGAACGTGTCAGATTCGGGGTAAGTAATCCCGCCGAAGGACGCACAAGCGACAAATCGGATAAAATATCTTCCTCTATTCGGGCGGCGGCACGATGCACAAAATCACGCGCCCCGCGCAAAGATTGCTGTAGATTTTCGACTTCGCCAAAATCGTGGCGCAGACCGGTTGCCGTTCTTTGCAACGCCATAAACATCTTATTCAGTTCCGGCGAACCCTTTATCAGCAAATCCATAATGCGCCCCCCAATTGCGTAAAGTTTTTAGAAACCAAATCCGGCGTATTTCTTTTTGAAATTTTCTGTTCTGCGGCCCTTTTCACCGGCGTTTGAACGCTGGCCCGTCCATGCAGAATGGTTCAAATTGTCGGTTGAAAGAACAAGGTCTTTTTTAACCGAAGAATACATTTTAACCGTTTTACCGTCGGTCCGTGTTACGTTAATTTCATGATATTCTGGATGAATGCCTTTTTTCATCGCATAAGCCCTTTTGTTTTTTATTTGCCAAGGGATTATACAGGCTTTTTTTGAAAAAGCAAGGAAATTAGTGGTCAGTGTTAGTGGTTAGTGTTAGTGGTTAGTGTTAGTGGGCGGTCTTAATACTGCCCGATGCAGCCCAAATATGAATTTCCGGTGGATTCAAGGATATTTACGAATCTGTTCTTATCGCGGCCTGTAAACAGGGCCAAAATTGTGCCCGCATCAGTCGCCAACATATCTGCCACAGTTGCAATTTCCGAGCTCATTTTCTTGAAAAATCCGCTTGTCGGATATATTTCTGCCGCAAAAAGTTGGTTCGCTGTCCGGCGACCACGATGTGCCGATTCTGCACTTTCGATTACCATCAACTGACACTCTGGGGAAACGATAACTTTATCCGTAACAACCGCATCACCACCAAGCAATTCACCCCACCAACCGGTTGAACCGCAAAACACAGGGTAATATATAACCGCATCAGAGTGCGATGCAAAAATATCGGCGACATTTAAATCGCCTGTGATTACTTCCGGCATCGCGCCAATAGCCGCATTTATAACCTTGCGCGCAGTCTGATATTCGGTATCGGACTTTGTACTGCGCGGCCAATAAAGAATCGGAAATCTACTCATTTGCTAAGAATTATATCAGATTCGGTGCAAATAAAAAAGGGGGTAACAAAAAATAAATATCTTGATTTTTTATTTTTTTAGGGTTTTCCACCATTTTCCAAGGGTTGCGCGGGTCGTATTAAAGTCTTTTTTCGCCGTTTCATAAAATTTGTTGGATATTTGGACATTGAATAAAGTCTTTATCAGATTCGGTATCGATGTCATAAACATGGCGAAAAACGCCCCAAGCAATATAATCGATAGCAATCCGCCGTCTTGTAACATTAGCCCATCCATAAGAATTTGCGAATCGCCACTGGCCATTGCAGCCCCGATTCGCGAAACGCCGTCAACTTTTCCAACAATCGCATCAAGAAAGTATAAACCAAACACCAAAAATACGACTGTCATCGCGATTCCAACCGTGCCGTTTATAACATCGTCTATCATTTTCTGAATCGTTCTGCCGCCCTTTGGGAAAATTTTATCCCAACCTTTGAAAAGCCATGACAGCAACATCAGTGGCAACATTACAAAGTCCAGCGCCAATGTTACAAAGATTTCAAGAAAATAGAGCGGTATCGGTAACAACGCCATAAAATATAGTACTAACACAAGAAGCCCAGCAAAAAATATAGGCACATTAGGAAAAATCGGAATATCCCACATAATTTTGTGCATATATTTGACATCAAAAGCCATGTTCAACATTGTCCACCCAACTGTCATTCCAAGTCCGGTTACTTGGTGCACGCCCGCAAGTTCACACGCAAGTCCGCTGCGTAATTTAACAGGAAAAGCACCTGTCGGAGCATTGCCATTGGCCACAGATGCGCGATTTGTATTTTCATCCATAAGCGATGTCGCAACCATGCATTCTGAAAACTTTTCTGTATCACCAACAATATGATTCACGGAAAGACCGATATTAAAAATTGGTTCTATTACAACACTGCTAATTAAACGCGGCAATGGAAATACCAATAACGCACATACTATCGAAAGCCGTATTAAGTGAGTTCCAAAATTTGATGCCGTCGTCCAGCCACTTTCAACCTTGCCGTTCATGAAATTTGATGCAAGTGTCCATGTGAAATATACCGCTGTTAATATTGCCGCGATTGGAATTATTACTTCGCCAATGCCCGAATAAATCGGTGGCAATATGTTTGAAAGCTTTGCCATAATAGCCGAAAACATTTCACACGTCCAACATGAAGAAAAAAACGTAAGTGCGTCTTGCATATCAACCGGTGAAGTGCTGCGCCATATTGAAAAACCTGCAACAGTTATCGCACCCGCCGCAATCAGCCACGGGACAATCGCGCCCGCCGTTAATGGAAAGAACGATAAAAACACAATAAAAAATTTTTTTAACTTGCTCATTTTGTTTAATTATACCACAATTTTGACAAGATGTGATATAAATCAAATCATAAATGTAGGAAGTATGTTTTTACATCGGTTCTGTTTTGCAAAATTCATTTCACGGATTATTGTGCCGGCGTTGCTGGTTGCGGCTTTCGTTACGCCGGGCGCCGCCTTTGCAAAATGGGAAATTGTGGATAAATTAAATCTTGCACCGTTTGTACCACGGGTACTCGACGCTTTTATGATGGTGGCCCGTGGCGGATATGAATATTTTGTTGGCCACGGCGACGGCATCATTTACATTTTTGTTTGGGCATTTTTGGCGATATCTATTTTCATGTATGCGTTCAAAATGTATTTTCCAAAACGGTGGTTGGAATTTTTTGGGCTGTCGGGCGGTGGTGAAATGTGGGACGGTAAAGTCAAAGGTTTTACAATGGTCGAAACAGTTCTTAAAAGTGCTGTTCGCGCAATTGTCGCCGCAGTGTTACTGTTACAAGTTCGGCCCATTTATGTAACACAATGGTTGGTAAATCCATTCTTGGAATTTGGCGCAATTTATACGTCTGCAATTACAGACCAAGCAACAATAACAGGGGTTCAGAAACAAAATATTGAATGCCCCGCAAGCATTTTATCAAATGATTGGATAAGTCAGAAAAGTTGTAACTTTTTAATTCAACCAGTGGCGGATTTATCGGCTGTGAACAACGCAGTTGTAAAACGCGGATTTGAATTTTTATCGCGCGGAATAACCGGGCTTTTAACCATATTCCCACATGGCGGTCAAAACATAATGGACATGATAACTGGCGTTTTATTGATATTTACTTTTGTTGGTTGTAATTTGTTTATGGCGTTGCTGATTATCCAAGGTATATTTGATTTTGGTGTTGCGCTGATTTTGTATCCTTTTAGTGTGCTTGCGTGGGTTGCGAAAAAGAGTGATAAATGGCTTGATATTTGGCCGGCCTTTGATGGAATTATTACAGCACTAAGGAAACTGGTTATCACGATGATTGCGTGTGCGTTTATTATGATTGTTAATGTTGCAATTGTAAATGCTTTGTTCGGTTCAAATAACAGTGTATTTAATGTTGCCGCCGGCGGAAATGCCACAAGTAATTTGGTTACAACAAATGCGATAAATTTTGGTGGGCATTCTATGTTGTGGTTGTCGGCGATACTTACATTCTTTTTGATGAACGCGATATTTGATATGACGAAAAAGCGGTTGGAAGAAGTTTATGCACCGGGTATGACCGGTATGTATGAACAGGCCAAAGGTGATTTCAAAACGGCCACTGCAAAAGCCAAGGGAACATACGAATCAATTAAAAAGATAATTGGGTTGGTCAAGAAAAAATGAACGGGATATTGAACAGTTTTGTCGATAATGCTGTGCAGTGTTGGGGCTGTGGAGTATTTGATAACCTGTTCCGCGTTGTATCGAATGCAGGCGCGGCCGTTTACAACAAAATTGCCGACATATGTTTTATATTGTTTGGGGTATTGTTTGTGTTCTTTGTTGTGTGGGCGGTGTGGAAACATGTGAATCCGAAAAAGCCGGAAACAGGCGACCCGTTTTATATGAAATCGGTTGTGCGCGTTGTTATAAATTCACTGTTTGCACTAACATTACTTGGCGTTGGTGTTGGGTTTCCACGCTTTATAACACGCGTCACATTTGAACCGGTTGCCGATGTAACTTTGATATATAGCCAGGCAATGTTGCAAACGACCCCGGCGGCGGTTGATGAACGCGTACCATATAAGTTAGAAAAAATGAACGATGATGGTTTTTTTAGACCTGCGTTGCGCAACACAATTATATCGATAATGAAAACAACTGTGACGATGTTTCAAGATTATATGAAACTTGGGATTGCGGTTATGGACGGTGCTTTTTCGTGGAGGCATATTCATAACCTTGGCGATGTGTTTAGACATATTATTATGTTCTTTGTTGGACTATATTTGTTCTATGGATTTTTCAAGTTGTTTATAAGATTTTGTTTTTATTTCGTAGACGTGATTGTAAACATGGCTATGTTCGCATTTCTATTTCCATTTGGTTTAATGATGATGTCTTTCCGCGGTGGTGAAATGCCAGATTGGATGTCATCACTGGGCAAAGGTTTGGGAACAAACCAGTTAAAGAAACTTATTAGTGCGATTATTACACTTGCATCAGCGGTAATAACATATATGGTAATTCTTGCAATTATATCGCGCTATTTTTCTGATGCGGGTACAGATACAAATGAATTGATGAAAGCAATTTTATCTGGCGAAGTTTTCGCATCTGATTTGTCGGAAGAAAATTTGGCAAGTATTACATTGATTGGCGCAATAGTTTTAGTGTATGTTTTGAATTACATATACAAGCAAATTCCAAATGTATCAAAAATGGTTCTTGGAACATTTGGCGCAAGCGATGGCGAAAATAAACTTAGCGAGCAAATGGCAGACGATGCAGAAAAATTGGTTGGCTTGGTTACGAACAGCATAAAAAGCGTTGGCAACAAGATTATAAAAGACGGCGAAGCGAAAGACGAAAAAAAGGACGATGGAAAAGATAAATGAAAAAATTGTTGCTTGGGTATCTTATTCGTTTCTTGTTCGGCGCAATTGCGTTGGGTGTCGGCATTTGGTATGTAAGTTCATCCCTGTCAGGTGCATCACTGACATACACCAGCATGGATAGTTTCTTAAATTCAATTGGTGCAAGCGATGGAAATATTGCGTCAACAAGTGGGTGTTTCCTTTGCGAATATGTAAATGATTTGTTCTTTGTTTTGGGAAATGCATCCGAATCTTTTTGGCGGGCGATAGTTTCACACCTTTGGATTTTGATGGTGATTGGGTTCGGGGTTTTCCTGTTTATACACAGTGCAAAATATATTTACAAGGCCATGATGGAAACAACCAAATTGGACACAGGTGAAAAGAAACTTGCATTCGGGCCGTGGTTCGATGATGTCTGGAAAAATGGCGTGCGCATTATGATTGTTGGTGCGATTATTGGTGCGTTTGGTATGGGCGGGGTATCGTCAATAAAGACTCTTTCAAACATAACGATTCAACCGGTGATGTATGTTGGAACTGAACTTTCCATGGCGGCAACTAATCTGTCCAGTGCGGTGCAATGTGTGCCGGCCGAAATTGGTGCGGATAATCCAATGGCATCGGTTTCAAATTCATTTATGTGCATTGTCGGAAATATCAACAGCGTTATGCTGGCCGGGGCGGCGGGCGGATTTGCACTAATGAATTACGCATGGATGGGATTGGGTGGCGGCGCGTTTACATGGATTGCGGGACTATTGATTGTGATTATGTTTGTTGTGATTGGGTTCAATTTGTTCTTTGAAATTTTGTCGGTGATATTCAAACTCGTTTTCCTTGTGATATTCTTGCCGTTACTTGCGGCCGCGGCGGCATTTGAAAAGACATGGAAAAAGGCATCTGGTATTGTTAATGGCGCGATAAAAACCTTGGTCGAAGCCGCGATAAAGGTTGTCGCAATATCATTAAAGGTTGTGATTGTGTATGCAATGGTGTTCTTTGCCGCCGATGAATTTTTCCCTGGGCCTGTGGATAAATACAGTGCGATATTTCCACCAATGCTGGTCGGTGAAGTAATGCCAACCGATGCCAAGGCTTTATCAATACGAAATGTCTTTGCGACATGTGAATCGGCGGCGACAATAGATGGTACTGTCGATAAGACCGCGTTCAAAAATTGCTTTAATTTGCATCGCGCACAAATCGAATCGCGTTATCCAGGGGCGTTCGATTTTATGCGTGATGGATGGGGATTTTTACTGCTTATGGGTGGATTGATATTTATATACTTTTATGTTCTTGCGCCGCGTGTTGATAAGTTGTTGGCAAGTGTTCCATCGTTTGAACCGTTCAGAAATTCAGGCGATAGCGATGGTGGCGGTATCGATAACTTTGGTGCAGATTTGAAAAAGTTGATAAAGATGACTTGGAAAAGACCACAGGAATTTGCGGACAAACTGATAAAGGAAAAATGAAAAAAATAATTAAAAAAATTTTATCATTTGTGTTGATTGCGTGCCTTACCTTTGGTGGCGCGGCGGTTGCGGTGGAATCAAATTTGGTTACCGGCGATATCGGCGATTTTGGTGCGTGGACAACCGACCACAACCGTGAAGAACTTGTTCAAACGGTGCGAAATGATTTGAATGGTTTTGAGTCAGGATTTGAACGCGAATATGTTGAAACCGGCGTTCCAGTAGAGGCAAAACTTGGAATTGCTTTTATGAGCGCATTGACACACACAGCGCATATATTGGACGATTCTTTGGTGCGATTTGTAAATATATTTTTGATTATTGCGTTTGTATTCTGGGTCATGTTCGAAGCGTATCGAATGATAAAGGACAGCAAAGTTAAAGCAATGCCAACGGTCGAAGATATAATTAAAAAAGGTATTATTCTTGCGATATGGTTGATTGTGTTGAGCATGGGATTGCCACGTTTATTCGGAATGATAATGGGGCCGATTGTTGCGTTCGGTTCGTATGTTGCAAATCTGATTTTAGATACTGTCGCGAAAATCGGTAATTTCGAACTTTCCGACACGTGTGCGGCAATCAGAAATTATGCAGCCGGCCACTTGGCTGATACTTCGATTATTGATGCCGAAACCGCCGCCGATATTATGTGTGTGCCAACGCGTATGTCTGGGTTTTATTATGGTGCAATAAAGTTCGGTTGGAAAATGATGGGTGCGGGATTGGGGACCAGTACTTTCACATTTTTAATGGGTTTGGTATTTGTCGTTTTGTTTATATACACCGCGTTTAAGTTCGCTTTTGTTGCGTTTGGTGTGATTGCAGATTTGTTCCTTGTTATAATATTATTGCCATTTACCGCGATTGCAGAAACCGTGCAAAAGACATCTTACAAAGGAATTGCCGGCGATATATACAATGGATTCCTTGGCATATTCAAAACTTCGAATCTTTCGTCCCAAGTTCGAAAGTTTATTGATGCGGCAATTTATTTTGTGGCGCTTGCGATTGTTGTGTCGATTGGTGGCGCGTTGCTTGGCAGTGCCGTAACTTTAAATACACAAACGCATATTATTACTATATTGGACGGCAATGTTATTACATTGTTGTTGACTGGCGCGTTGGTCGCGTACATCGCAACACATGCCGATGATATCGCAAAGTCAATTGGTGGGAAAAAGATGAGTGATGCTGTGGACGCGTCGGTTGGAACAAATCTGCAAAAAGATTTGAAGACGCTTTATAACGACACCAAGAAAAAAGCCACAGAATTTATCAAGGCATTGAAAAGCAGTAAAAAAAGTTAATCAATAATTCTTACGAAACTTTCGGCGACTTTTTTAATTCCGGTTCGGTTAAATGCGACCGTTAAAATTCCGCCGTTTGATTCGATAACTACGCCGCGCCCAAGTTCGCCGTGTTCAACCAATTTTCCAACGATACTTTTAACCGTATGTGTTTTTGGTTGCGTTTGTCGCATGGGTGCTTCGTATCGCGGTGTGCGACCACCAAAATCTAAATAGCGATTGTCCATTTCTGTTATAAATCGCGCCGGCGAATAGTATTGACGCGAACCAAAAATAACGCGCGACATAGTGTTCGTGATAATCGCACGTCGCCGCGCACGCGTTAGCGCGACATAGGCCAAACGGCGTTCTTCCTCCATCCCGCCTTCTTTGATTGATTTGTCGTTCGGGAAAAATCCGTCTTCCCATGCGGGCAAAAACACAGTGTCAAATTCCAATCCTTTGGCCGCGTGAATCGTCATAACATTTACCGCCGGACTGTCCGCGCCGATTTCATTATCGTTGTCATCGGTTGTCATCAACGCCGCGTGTTCCAAGAAATCCGGCAAACTGTCGTATGTTGATACAACATTTGAAATCAAATCGCGAATGTTCGAAACTCTTTCTTCGCTGTCCGGGTCTTTGGATTCGCGCCAGTACTGCATATACTTTGCATCTTCCAATAATTTTTTCACCGCATCCACGGGGCGCATAGATTGCCAATCAAAATCAAATACAGATAAAAATTCATTTGCGGCGATTCCTTGCTTGCCCCCAAAGTTTGCCGCACGCAGCCCGTGCATCAATGAACCGCCCATCGCACGCATTTTCGTAATCGCCGTTGGACCAAAACCGCGCCGCGGCCGCGTGATAACGCGCGCAAACGAAACATCATCTTCCGGGTGAACAAGCAATCGCACATACGCAATAACATCGCGGATTTCCATACGGTCATAGAACTTTGTCGTTCCGACCAAGCGATACGGAATGCGCGCGTTTGCAAATTCTTCCTCGAATCCGCGCGAAAGCGAACCCGTGCGAATCAAAACCGCAAAGTCAGAATACCGACCATTTGCATATCGCAAAATCGTGTCGGCAATCAGTTTCGCCTCGTCATAATTTGATGGCACGGTCAGGACATAGACTGGTTCACCAACACTTTTTTCATCCGCGGGGTGCAAGTCTTTGCCCAATCGTCCGTTGTTATGCCGTATCAACGAATTCGCCGCACCAAGGATATTTCCGGTACTGCGGTAATTTGTTTCAAGACGTATGATTTGCGCGCCTGGGAAATTTTTTTCAAATTCCAAAATATTTTTAATCTCTGCCCCGCGCCAAGAATAAATCGATTGGTCATCATCGCCGACACAGCACACATTCGGACACACCACGTCGCGCGTTAGTAATTTTATAAACTGCATCTGCGCATTGTTAGTATCTTGGAATTCATCGACCATAATGTATTTGAATTGCCGCGCATATTTTTCCCGCACGTCCGGAGCAGATTCAAACAGTTTCAGCACAAGCAAAATAATATCGCCGAAATCAACCGCCCCTTGGCGACGCAATTCCGCATTATAGTTATCAAGTATCTGTTTAGTGCGCGCGCCAACATCAGGGCTTTCGATGTTTCCGCGGTCTTTGATATTAGAAATTTTTTCAACCCAATCGCCGGCATCATATTCTTTGGCATCCGCGCCCATCGCGGCAAAGACATTTTTCAAAACCGCCTTTTGATCGTCTTCGCCAAAGATTATAAAGTCCGGCTTTAATCCCGCGCGCGCCGCGTTCGCCCGCAGTATGCGCAAACAAATTGAATGAAATGTTCCGCACCATAAATCGCGCGCGTAAAATTCGCCCCCCGATGCGTTTAGGATTTCCGCTATGCGATTTTTCATCTCGTTCGCGGCCTTGTTCGTAAAGGTCAGTGCTAAAATCTGCCACGACTGCGCAAGGCGCGTATTCAATATATGTGCGACCCGCATAACCAACACGCGCGTTTTCCCAGTCCCCGCGCCCGACAGCACTAAAACCGGCCCTTCGGTCGTTTCGACCGCTTTCTTTTGTTCAGGGTTAAGATTTTGTGGCATTACATTCATTGTTTCATTATAATCTGTGCTAAGATAATAAAACTATGGTGGAATTATGGCAAGGGTAATTTGTTTTGATATTGAAACAACCGGATTCGAATACTTGCGCGGCGACCGGTGCATCGAAATCGGCGCGGTGGAAATCGTAGACGGAAAAATCACCGATAAAACTTTTCATGAATACATAAATCCCGAAGGCAAAATCATTCCGCCTGAAACATATATGGTTCACAAAATTTCAAATGCGTTTTTGGATGACAAACCGAAAATGTCCGTCGTCGCGCCAAAGTTCTTGGAATTTATTGGTGATTCGACGATTGTCGCGCATAACGGATTGGACTTTGACTTTCCGTTTGTGAATCACGAATTGGAAATGTTGCACTTGCCGCCGATTCCGCGCGCACAAATGGCGGACACATTGGTCATCGCGCGCAATCGCGTGTTCGGGCCGAAAAGTTATACACTGGACGCACTGGCAAAATGGTTCGGAATATCACTGACCGCGCGTGCAGATGCGCACGGGGCGTTGATTGACTCTGAAATTTTGGCCAAGGTTTATTTGGAACTTGAAAACACCGCGCCCGCGCCGGAAATTTCAGAAATAGTCGCAAAACAGCACGAGGCATTTTTGAAACACCCAAAAATTGGTACGAATTTTCCATACCGCCAATTCCCAGTGTCAGATGCCGAACAAAAAATCCACGACGATTTCATGGCAAAACTAAACGAAGGTGCCTGATTAAAGACTTTGTCTTTGTTGCATTTGTTTTTGTTGCAACGCATTGTAATCGGTCATCATTTTGGCAACAGCCCCTGGCAGGTCGGTTTTTATTGCCTCTGGCGTAATGTACTTATCAACAAATGCATTTACAAATCGTTCTTGAATATGTTTACCAAAAAATTCTGTACCTATTAAATCAACAATTCGTTCTTTAAAATTATGCGGAACGTTGTATTTTTCTATTATTGGTTTTTCTATCAACAAATGAATAAATTCATGCAGCATGGTATCAAGCATACTTTCTTTATTATCCGGATATCTTGACATACGAAAAGTTATTACAGCATATTCATCGCTTTTACGACTATATCCCGCGCCTACACCATATGTGCATAAAATTTCTAATTTTTTGGGTAAAACCGCATTCCAATTCGGCAACAAAGGAACAAGAAATTTATTTATCCCCTTTTCCATCATTGGTCTTACAAATTCAACAAAATTGCTATCAAACTGTCGTAAATTATCAGCATTATATATTTCAGTAATAAAAAAATTTTTATAGAATTTTATATCTTGTTCCGTCAGTTTTTCCTTTTCAAACATTGCTTTGATATGTTCGTTATTCGGTTTTGGCACCCAAGTATTATATTTATACCCAAATTTCCTCAAACCTTTATGAAAAGCTGTATGCCGTTCAAGAATGTATTTCCATGCTTCTTCTGCGGTCATTGAACGTATGGTTATTTGCATAATATTTCCTTTTGTTTTTTAAGATTATACCATAAAACAATTTGAATATAACAAAAAACAGGCGCAAAAGCGCGCCCATTTTTTATGCTTTTATATTTACAACTGTGCTTTTATTTCTTGGACTTCGTAACATTCAACGCGGTCGCCTTCTTTGATATCGTTATACTTATCAAAACTCATACCGAATTCGACACCACCGGAAACCTCTTTAACCTCGTTCTTTTCGCGGCGCAGTTCGCCGATTTTTCCATCGTACACCACAACATTGTCGCGCAGCAACCGCACAAACGCGTCTTTTTTAATCACACCTTCACTCGTACGACACCCCGCAACACGAATGCCCTTGCCCACCGTGAACAGTGCGATAACGTCCGCGTATCCGATAAAGTTTTCTTTCTTTTCCGGCGCAAGTTTTCCGGACAAGATTTCTTTGATTTCATCGGTGATACGATACACGACGCTGTGATAGCGGATATCAACATTCGCCGCGCGCGCCATATCGCGCACCGCCGCATCCGCACGCACATTGAACGCAATTATAACCGCACCCGATGCGGACGCAAGGCGCACATCGCCTTCGGTAATTTGCCCAACGCCGGACGAGAGGATTTCGACCGATGCCTTGTCCGTTTTGATGTCGCGCAACATATCGGTAATCGCCTCTACACTGCCCTGAACATCGGCGCGCAAGACAATCGGCAAAGTCAATTTTTTATCGCCCGTTTGTTTCGCGAATAATTCTTCGAGTGACGAACGCTTCATCGCGTTGGCACGATCGCGCGCACGCTGCACACGCCACGCCGCGACTTCGCGGGTTTGCGCTTCGGTTTCCATAACGTTCAACATATCGCCCGCAAGTGGCACCGCGTCCAGTCCCAAAACCATAACGGGCTGTGCCGGTTTTACCATTTTCACGCGTTCGCCGTTTGACATGACAAGCCCGCGCACACGGCCAAATGTTTCGCCGACAACGAACACATCGCCAATCTTTAATGTACCTTCGCGAATAATCACCGTTGCAACCGCACCTAACCCTCGTTCCATTTTGGCCTCTACCACCGTGGCGACCGCCGGCATATCCGGGTCCGCGCGCAGGTCCATCATTTCGGCCTGAAGCAAAATGGCATCTTCCAATTTATCAAGCCCGATTTTTTGTTTCGCAGAAATTTCAACGCACTGAACATCGCCACCCATTTCTTCAACCTGGACTTCCTGTTGCAGCAAATCAGTTTTAACCTTTTGCGGGTTGGCTTCGGGTAAATCGATTTTGTTTATCGCGACAATAAACGGAACCTTGGCCGCGCGAATGTGATTTATGGCTTCGATAGTTTGTGGCATAATCGAATCATTTGCCGCAACGACCAAGACCACGATATCCGCCATTTGCGCCCCACGCGCACGCATCGCAGTAAATGTTTCGTGTCCCGGCGTATCAAGGAAAGTAATAACCGCGCCGGATTTTGTTTTAACCTCGTACGAAGAAATGTGTTGGGTTATGCCGCCCGCCTCGCCTGCGACAACGTTCGCATTGCGGAACGCATCAAGCAGTGATGTTTTACCATGGTCAACGTGTCCAACAACTGTTACAATCGGCGCACGGGGTTGCATGTTTTCCGGATTCGGCGCGCGTTCCAATAAATCGGCATACGGTTTAACCTCTACCCGCTTTACGGTCGCACCAAATTCGCCGGCGATAATTTCCGCTGTGTCCGCATCAATAGATTGATTTTGGGAAACCATCATTCCCATTTCCATCAATTTTTTGATAACATTGCCAACCTTTTCCGCCATGGCCGCCGCCAAATCTTTGACGACAATTGTGTCACCAATCGTAACTTCGTGCGCGACCTTTTGCGGAGCATTGAACATCGCGCGCGCCTTTTCGCGGAAACGTTTAAGTGACGCTTCGGACCGGCGGCGATTCGCGCCACGCAGGCCGATTTCATCGTCATCATCGTCATTACCGATAACTATATCGCGCAACGATATTTTTCCACCGCGCGCAAAATCGCGCTTGCCACCGCCGTTTTTTTGATTTCGGCGCGTTGGCATATCATCGTCATCTGATTTATTTTGTTGCCGATGTGCAGGATTTTTTTGACCAAAATTGCGCGGAACAGCGACAGGCTCTGGTTCTTCTTCAATATTCTGCGTTGCGTTTTCACGGGCGGCAAGTTGCTCTTTGACCTGTTCATATTCGCGGGTTTCGCGTTCAATTTCCGCCTCGCGCGCGGCGCGGGCCGCGGCCTCTTCTGCCTCGCGCTGTTTGCGTTCTTCTTCGCGGGCGCGGGCGGCCTCCAGTACAGCGCGCAGTTTTTCGTCCGCCGGATTATTCTTGGTCGCCGTAGGCGTAACCGGTTCTTCGCGCAGTTCGTTACTGCCCGGGGCAACAACACGGCGACGGCGTTCCACAAAAACAGAATCGCCCTTTTTACTTTGCACCGCCCCCAAAGTTACAGATTTCCCAAGTGTCAGTGTCGCCATGTTTTGTCCTTTGTTTTATAATTTATCGATTTTCTTCTTCGTTTTCAGCAACCGTTATTCCGAATGCAATTTCGCGCGCCTTCATAATCACACGACCGGCAAGACGATGACTCATCGTTTCTTCGCCAAGTATTTCGACCAATTCGTCAGATGCCAAATCCGCCAAATCGGAAAGTGTTTTTATGCCAGCCTCGCCTAACTTCATAATTATCGGACGTTTGATAAAGTCAAAATTCAACAAATCGTCCGCCATGCCAAGTTTATGCCCCTGTTCGAAATAATCTTTTTCAATCTTTTCAAGGTACGCCTTGGCACGATTTTGCAATTCAGTCGCAAGTTCTGTATTAAACCCTTCGATTGATTCAAGTTCTTTTAATTCAACGAACGCGACTTCTTCTATCGTGCGGAAACCTTCGGACACAAGTAATTGCGCAATCATTTCATCAACGTCCAAACCGGTCATAAACAGTTCAGTCTTTTCCTTGACCTCTTTGGCACGGCGTTCTTGTTCTTCGGCCTCGTTCAAAACATCAATATTCCAACCCGTCAATTGAGAAGCCAGACGGACATTTTGACCACGGCGACCAATCGCCAGCGATTGTTGGTCTTCGTTCACAACAACGACCGCGCCACGTGTATCTTCATCAACGATGATTTTTGCCACTTTGGCCGGTTGCATAGCGTTCACAATGAACACCGCCGGGTCTTCGGAATACAAAATAACGTCAATCTTTTCACCGTGGCATTCGTTGATAACCGGCTGAATACGCGTTCCCTTGATACCCACAGTCATACCAACCGCATCGATGGACGGGTCCTGGGTTTCCACAGCGATTTTCGCATGTGAACCCGGCGCACGCGCCACAGATTTAATCTTGATAATACCTTCGTAAATTTCTGGAACTTCTTGGGTGAACAGTTTTTCCATAAACAACGGATGCGTGCGGGTCAAAAAGATTTGTGGCCCAGAATTAGAACGTGCAACATCCATAATCAACGCACGAACACGGTCGCCAACCCCAAGGCGTTCGCCTGGAATAAGTTCAGTATTTTTTATATAACCTTCGGCCTTGCCATTTATATCGACATAAACATTCCCAAATTCGATACGTTTTACAACACCATTGATAATGTCGCCGATATTGTCTTTGAATTCTTCGTATTGGCGACCCTTTTCCGCATCACGCACACGCGCAGTCATGATTTGACGTGCCGTTTGGAACGCCATACGACCAAATTCAGGTTCCGGCAACGGGTCTTCAACAACATCACCAACCGATGCATCTTTGTTGTATTTCTTTGCCTCTGATACAGTCAACATTGTGAACGGGTTATATTCTTCGCCCTTTGATTCAGGCGATTCAATAACTTCGAACAAGCGTTTCACATGAATTGAACCATTTTTGCGGTCAATATTGGCAACAATATTAAATTCTTCGCCATATTTGTGCTTTGCAATTTTTGCAATTGCAATTTCCAATGAATCAAACACAGTTTCACGATCAATCTGCTTTTCAGATGCCAAAGAATCAATGGACAACAGCAAATCTTGACGTGGCATAGAAACAAACGACATTTATTATCTCCCTTGGTTTGGTGTATGTATCGTTTATCTTTAAGGGCGGGGTTTTTACGCCCCGCCCTTAAAATTTAATCTTTTAAGAACATGTTGATTATAACACCGAATCGCGCAATTGCAAATGTTTTTTTATAGTGGTCAGTGTTAGTGGCTAGTGGTTAGTGGATTCTGGAATCTGTTCGTAATTGCCAATTTATTCCAGAATCTACTAGCCACTTACACTAATCACTAACACTAATAATATATTTGACGGCCACTTTTTTCGGCACTATACTTGCCAATGATGAAGATCATAGATAAATATTTTTCACGGCAATTGGTTGCGGTGTTTGTTATGCTGTTGCTAATTCTAACTGGGCTTGCGTGGATGGTCCAGATTGTTGCTATGATGAAGTTCCTTGTGAACAATGGCGTAAAGTTTATCAATTTCTTGGGGCTTACCACAATGGTTATCCCTTTTATCATATCAATCATTTTGCCGTTTGTTGCCTTTATTGCGGTTTTGTTCGTCTATAACAAAATGATTGGCGATAATGAAGTTGTTGTTATGACATCTGCGGGGTGTTCGCCCGCCCAGATTGCGCGCCCAGCATTATTACTTGGTGGAATTTTGGTTGGGATACATTTTGTTTTAAATCTTTGGATTGTACCGGCAACCCAGATGAAATTTTATGATATGCAATGGAATTTAAGATATGGATTGGCGCATATGACACTACACGAAGGCGCATTTAACGAAATATCACGTGGATTGGTCGTGTATGTCGACAAGGTTTCTGGATATGACCTTAACCAGGTTATGCTGTCTAATACCAAAGAAGCAAATACCCAAGTTACGATTTTCGCAAAAAATGGCAAACTTGTAACAACCATGCGCGGGCTTTCTATTGTAATGACCGATGGTTCATTGTACGCAATCAATAACGGAAATGTTATCGGAACATTTGATACGTTTGATATGGATTTAAGTATAGGCGAACAAAATAATGACTCTGCATCACGTGCGCGCTGTATGCCGACAGGGGCACTTGTAAAATCACTACATTCGGACCTTGGGATAAAGCAACGCAAGGCCGTTTTGTCCGAATTATGTAACCGCCTATTTGCCCCGATAATGAGTTTTGTTTTGGTGGCACTTTGTTTGGCAATATTGTTACGTTCTTCGTTATTGCGTCGTCGAACAAGTTTTGCGCCCGCAATTTCCGTAGTTGCAATGGCCGGGGTTATGGCAACATTTATGTCGTTGTCTAATATGCTGACTGGTTTAAGTGGACTTACTTGGGTTGGCGGCGGAATCGCCGTAATACTTGGAATAATAATGGTGGTTTTGCTTCGTAAATGAAAACAATAGGGATTATCTTGGGGATTCTGTTATTTTGTCGCGATGTTTTCGCGGTGTCTGTTGATTTAAACAGCCCAAAGACTATCAAGGCGGATAAAATCGAATACAACATGAAGTCTGGAACAATCAAGACAATCGGAAAAACAGAAATCACCGATAAATCTGGTCAGAAAATGACTTTGCGTGATTCATACATTACAAATAACGGTAAAAATTTAGCGGGAAATGATATTCAAATATGGCTTGGCAAACATATATACATTGAATCTGACAATATTTCGCGTGATGGTGATATAACCATTGCCAAATCTGCAACTTTTACGGCATGTAAAAATTGTGATGATTATGGCGAAGCGTGGGAAATAACCGCGAACGGGGTCAAACACAATCTTGAAAGGCGTATGCTTTACTTCAAGAACATGGTTTTTTGGATTTATGATTTGCCCGTCATGTGGTTGCCGTACTTTAGTATGCCGGACCCCGGCGTTAAACATAAAACCGGTTTTTTAACTCCTACTTTGGAATCAACAAACAAAATGGGGACACAAATAAATATACCGGTCTATTTTTATATATCAGACACACATGATGTAACCGCAACTTTTTCTTATTTAACCAAGGAAAACCCACTGTTTCAATTGGAACACAGGTTGAATCTGTCGCACGCAGAATTCCGTTCCCAGGGTTCATTTACACATAACCGTGAAGGCGAAAATCGTTGGCACATTTTTAATGATGATGTCATTGAACTTGGCGAAAACGCTCGCGCTACAATCTTTCTTGACCGCGCATCGGATAAAACATACCTGCAAAAATACGGATTCTATGATGAACAGCCATATTTAGATTCTGGGGCCAGGGTTGAACTGTTTGGGCAATCAGGATATGTCATTGCAGATGCGCACATATTCCAAGAACTGCGTACTGACGTGTATAATTATTCTGTCCCAAGTGGTAATATATTACCAAACATTCGTGGTGTGTATCAAACAAGTCCGTTGTTCGCCGCAACTTATGCCACACTTATGGGCGACATACTTGGAATATCTGGCGACGGGATTTCATCTGAGCGTGTAATTGGTGAAGCGCGCATTACATCGCCTTGGACGATTTTTGGTGGCAATCGAATAACAGCAAGCGTTGCTGCGCGGTATGATGTCTACAATTTTAATAATACACCAATGGTGGATGGGGATATTTATTCGGGTGTCCGTGATAGATTCTTGCCCAGCGGTTATTTGGAATGGGGATTGCCATTGTTTCGCCCTGGTGAAAAGTGGACAAATGTTGTAGAGCCACGTGCGCGTATAACCGTAATGCGACATACAGAAGAAAACCAATTTGCTGCAAACAACGATTCTGCAGGTGCTTTGCTATCTGATGCGACTTTGTTTTCTGCCAATCGATTTTCTGGCCTTGATTTATGGGAAAACGGTACGTTCGCTGATTATGGTCTGCGTTGGGCCGCATTTAATCCGAACGGCGAAACAATTGAAACTTTTTTTGGTCAAACATACGATTTTACAAAACGCGAAGCAACCGATCCAAATAGCGGTTTCCGCAACGGTCAGTCTGACTATGTCGGGCGTATCGGATACAACAATATGAAATGGATTGATATGTATTCTCGGTTTCGTTTTTCCCAAGAAAATTTTGGATTACGGCATATTGAAACCAATATGGTTCTTGGCACACCACGAAATTTTCTTAATCTTGGGCACATTTGGTCAAAACAATTCGCGGATGTTCAGGTTGCCACAGAATCTATTCACGAATTTGTGGGTGGCGTTGGTTTCGCGATAACTGACCGGTGGTCTGTACGATGGACAGGAATATATAATGCGACCGATGAACGTTTTCAACAACATAGTGGCGCGATATATTATGAACACCCGTGCTATTATTTAAGTGTCGGTTATCGGCGCGATAACGCGTATAAAGAGGACTATGTTGGAAACACAACATTTCAATTTCGCTTTGGTATAAGTATGGATGGGAAACATTATTAAAAAGGAGAAAAAATGAGAAAATTTATATTATTTATAATGGTATCTTGCGCGACAATCTGCGCAAATGCTGCAACAGTTATAGCCACAGTTGATGGCAAGCCGGTTACAGATACGGATATTACCGCACGAACAAAACTTATGGCACGTCAGGGAAATACTGCAACAGACAATAGGCGTCAGGCATTACAAAACATAATTGACGATAGTGTGAAATTAAACTATGCTGCGAAGTTCAATGCGACACCTTCGGACAAAGATGTTGATGGAGAGTTAAAACATATGAATTTGGGTGATTTAAGTGCATCTGAACGTGAAATGGCACGCAGCGCCGTCCGCGCGAACATTGCGTGGCAGGTAATAGTTGCACGAACAATTATGCCGACGATTGATGTTACTGACGAAGATATAAAAAAAGAAAAAGCTTCTTTGGAACGCGAACACGGGTTGCCAATTGAAATGACAATGGTTCGTCTGTTAAATGTGCCAAGCGACATTAAACTTACTAAACCTAAAAGTTGTGATGACGCAGTAAATATGGCCGAACGTTTGGGTGGCAAGCCACAGAAATTTACCGCCGTTCAATATGAACTTGCGCCCGATATTCGTGAAAGTATCGCCGGCATTGGTAAGTTGAATTGGTCAAAACCCACAGATAGCGGTTCTGTATTTTTGGTATGTGATACAAAAAAGACCAAAGAATACGGGAAATTGGATGACATAATAAAACAAAACGCGATATATAAACAATCTATGTTTATCGCGGACCAGCAACTTAAGCAATTGCGCCGGCGTGCGGTTGTAATCATAAATGACGACAGGTATAAAATATAATGAAAACCGTATTATTTAATTTGACTGGCGCAGAATTAGAAAAATTTGTTACCGATTTGGGACAACCGCGGTTTCGTGCAAAGCAAATTTCAGAATGGCTGTCACGGGGCGCACCTGATTTTTCGGTAATGAAAAATTTGCCGGAAAAATTGCGTTCTGATTTGGACACGTGCGCAGAAACTTTGCCTGTAAAAACTGTAAAAAAATTGCAATCGTCCGATGGGCAAACGACTAAGTTTTTATTGGAACTGTGTGATGCGGAGCAAATCGAATGCGTGTTGATGCGCACAAGTTATGGAAACAGCGTCTGTGTCAGTTCGCAGGCTGGATGCGCAATGGGATGCAAGTTCTGTGCAAGTACATTGCTTGGCCTTAAACGCAATTTGACGGTAAATGAAATTTTTGCACAAATACTTGTCGCACAATGGGAACTGCGTAATGACAAGTTTTCTGAAAAATCCATACACGCAAACGGCGATGCAAACAATGATGATGTGTCGCATATCGTTATTATGGGCACCGGTGAACCGTTGCAAAATGTCCAAAACATTATCGGATTTATGGAACGCGCCAATGGTGAAATGGGAATCGGTTGGCGGCGTATCACGGTTTCAACATGCGGGATTGTGCCGGGAATATACGAATTGATTGATTGGGGGCGGCCGATAAATCTTGCAATATCTTTGCATGCGCCAAACGATGAACTGCGCAAGAAAATTATGCCAATTGCAAACAAGTACAGTATCGCAGAAATTATGGATGCCGCATGGAAATTTACCGACTTGCATAACCGCCAATTGATGATAGAATACTTGCTGGTTTGTGATGCAGACGGCAATTTGCTAAACGCTACGCCCGAATGTGCAGAACAATTGTCGGAATTGGTGCGCGGGAAAAATTGCATGGTGAACCTGATTCCATGGAACACGGTTGCGGAACGCGAATTTACCGCACCATCGGGGAATGCGGTGCATAGATTCCAAGATGTGCTGATTAAAAACGGAATTCACGCGCGCATCCGTCGTGAACGCGGCACAGACATTGGTTCGGCGTGCGGACAATTGCGAATCAAAGGAAAGAATTAAAGGGGGCATATCGGCAGAGAGAGTATAAACCAAAAAGGGAAACATTATGAATATAGAATATATAACCTGCAGCGATATGCGCGAACATAATGATATAGATGAAATTGTTGACCTTGGCAAAAAATATCCGATGGCGGAATTTGCTATTCAAGCACATCCACCGAAGTTTTCACCATGTATGCCACGATATGTTTGGTTTGATACATTGGTTCATGCGGCACGTGTGAACAAGATAAAACTTGCCATGCATGTAAATTCTGAATATCGCACAGAATTGTGCCATGGAAATATTCCTTATTCTTTGCGCAGATTGTGGGATATTCGGCGCGATGATAACACACCGGTTATCGGGCGTGTTCAAGTGAATATAAATGGCGGTAACGATAAATTCAAATTTTATGCGGGTAAAATCGCCGATATAATTCGTGCATATCCGGATATTAAATTTATCTTTCAATACGCACCGTCGCAAGATGCGCGCATCAAACGCCTTGGTAAACAAAATGTGCCGTTTTCACTGTTGTACGATGTTTCGGGTGGTGAAGGTAAATTGTCGCGTGATTCTTGGGGTGGTATTATTTTACCAAATCATCAAACTGGCTATGCGGGCGGTTTGTCGCCGGATAATGTTGTCGAAAATTTGAATTATATAAACACACTGTTACCCGCAAATTATTCCACTTGGATTGATGCCGAAGGAAAACTGAAAAGTCCGGGACCCGATGAAAAAAAATTATTTGATACAACACTCGCTGAAAAATATATTGAACGCGCAATTTCATGGCAATTAAAAAACGGTTATCAAAAATGAAATCGTTTGATAAATACTTTCTTGCTGGTTTGATGGCGCTGTGTCTTGCCGGTTCGGCGCATGCACAAAATACGCGTCAAAATCGTCGTCGGGCGAAAACGGAAAAAGTTGCAAATGATACGACACGCACGCAAACAATTACGCATGCGACACCATTTATATCTTTGCGCGAACCTTATGTTCCAACGAATCCAAAAGTAAAATTTTCAAGACCGGACGAGTCTTTTTATATTGAATTAGAAAGTTTTACCAACACCGCAACCAACGATGTTAAGTGTGTGTTTTCGCCGTTGGTCGTTATTAAACCTTTTATCAGGTTTAATGATAAACTTGATATCGGTATAACGACGACACAGATGGTGCAAAATTATACGTCTGATAAAATGACAACGCTTACACACGATATGTATGCGTATACAAAGTTGCGAACACGTGCGGGCGATTTTACATTAAAGGCGGGTAAATTTTCTGCGATGAATTATGCCGCAGACTTTTTAACCGCCATGTCTATAAATAACTTTTTTATAAACACAATGTATTTCAAATCTGGGCATTATTATCCCCGCGCAATTATCGGTGGTTTTAAAAACGATGAAATGGGAATACAGGTTGGTTATGCCGAAGAAAACAATAATGGATTTATATTCAACGGTAATGGCGGTGTTGTAATCGCAAGCGAAGCTTTTATTGAAGACGCGTTAAAGGGCGGGGTTTTGGTAACCATCGGAAAAGACAAAACTGTGATAGATTTTCAAATGACCTGTACCCCTAATAAACGTAATGCCTTGTTACTTGAAGTTGTGAATATTGGAAACCAAACTGGATTTCACGGAACATACAAATATACCGGCAAACGCGGTAACATAGATTTGTTCATAAACGGATTTAAACAAAAAAACGATGGTATTGCCGGTGGTGCGATTGGGATGCGCCATCGCAAAAGTGGCACATATGCAACAATCGGCGCAACGTACCATGACCCAATGCAAAAAGATAACGAAAACTATGATAAATTCACACCGTATGCCGAGTTCGGAATTGTGTATGGATTCTCAAAATAATACATCGCCAATTTTTGGCGATGTTTTTTATTAATATCTTTCTTTTGTTGGACTATATAAAGCTTTTCGAAAGGATTTTTTTGCCGAATTTATTTGTTCGGCTTTTTTTTGAACATTTAAATTTTTATACAAAAAATCTGTGATGATGTTCAAGGTTATGTTTGGTGTATTCATTAAACCGTCCCTTGGATCAAAATTCATTGTCATACCGAATTCAGCCCCCAGGTGTTCCCAAAGGTTATACCAATCAAATGAATCTATGGACAAAGGTACATCGCCATTGTTCTTGGATTTAACCCGAATAATACCACATGCATACAATGCGTTGTTCAGTTTGTCTTTAATTTCTTCCCTAGTCCATTGTTTATTTTTCATTTTGCGCCTTTTATTTGTGGCCAGGATAGCACCCGAAAATGTCGTTGTCAAAAAAAATAAAAAAAAGATAATTAGTATATTGACTTTATTTTATAAAAAATGCTAGGATTACCCCGTATCAATAAACATAAGGAGAAACCAAGCATGAAAAAGATACTTATTTACGGTGCTGCAATTGCCGCAATCGCTGGCTGTTCGGCAAAGGAAGAAACAACTGATGTCAAAGTCTTTGACACATCTTGTGAGAAAGTTGCTGTTTTTGAACAAGGCGATATGATTGTAAAATGCCCGACAAACGAAACATTTGCTTCGTTACAAGAACAAGAAGCCAACGGCATATTTGTTCAAACCGGCGAATTAGACCTTGCGGCTTTGGCGGCGGATGCGGAAAACGTTTATGTAAACGTGATTCCGGCGGGCGCATATGACTGGGCGGTTCAAAAAGAATACCGTATTATGGTGAAAAATCCAACTTTGGATGGCACTTCGTTCTATACGGTTAGTGTTGTTGTCCAAGAATAATATTTTTCTTGTAAAATCAAACCGCCATTTGTTTGGCGGTTTTTTTATTATGTTGCAAAATCTAATAAATTGGAATATAATCACAATGTGTCAAAAAGGAGTAAAATATGTTAACACTTATATTTGTAATATTAAAATTAACAAATGTGCTTAATTGTTCTTGGTGGTGGATAGTATTGACATTGTTATTGGATTTTGGTGTGATACGCATTTTGTAATTACCACAATACAATCAAAAGACCCGCAAAAGTCGGGTCTTTTTTATACGAACAAATTATTATTGTATTCGTTCACCGGTTACCGGATTACGTTCACCGTATAAAAGGCTGTCATCATACGCCGTATATTCTGTACCATTATGCCAGATATGTAATTTTGATAGGCTATGACTGTTATTGCTTAATGGAATATAAAATCTGGATTGATCCGACATTTCTATATTTATAGACGGTGTTGTTATTTTGTTTTGACGCATGTATATAACCTGATTATCCAGATGCAGCACATGTCCACAATCATCGGCACTGTCCGCACCGTGCCCGTATCCCACCGTTGTAAGCCCCGCAGCACACTTGTAACGTCCGCCGGAATTTCCATAATTAAACATAGACGAAGGCGCATAGTAGCCCGCACCAACATCAATACAAATATCACGTGTAACAACATTGCCCGCAGTAAAGTTCCCTGTGCCCATGTTGGTATAGAAAGTCTTGCTGATTGTATCATACATTCCAATAGCATTATCACTTTTTTGACGTGCCGGTACAAGGTTCATTATTACCTGATTATTACTGGTTAATGTAAAGCCATAATATTTTGCCTTGCCGATACGACCACTGATACCATTGATGCCACCAACGTAAATTGATTTGTTTATTGTTGATAAATTACCAACCGTCAAATTCTGCGTTGTGTCATCCATTGAACAAGTGCCGTTTTGGGTATCCAAGACAAATGTATGTTTGACAGTATCTGCGGCCCCCAGTGTTGCATTGTTTCCGGCACTACAAGAAAACGCTTTCGTGGCATCTATACCGATAGTAAATTGTGTGCCACTTGATGACACTGCGGCACCACTTTTTTTATTGGCTTCGACAGTAGTATATTGCATGGTAATTGACATTACTGGATTTACCAGTGTAGAAACATTAATGCCCGTGTCTATGTATTGCGTTCCGGTCGATTGTATAAACTCAAGTTGTTCATAACCAGTAGGCATTTCTACATATGTTCCTATATATGTTCCGGCAGGACAGGAAATTTGACATTGGGTTACGCTTGTTTTTCCCGAATCAGTATTATCGGCAAACCCCGTTGGACAATTTTTACACGATGCCGACCCCGGGGTATCCGCATAGGTTGCACCCTGACATACATTGCATTGTGATAAACTGTACGCCGCATCAAGATTTGAATACTTTCCAACTGGACACGGGGTTCGTGTGCCCGTATTCCCAAAATTCACAGGTGCCGGTTCTGCATAATATCCCGCACCAGAATTTACACATGCTTCGATTACAGTATTACTGTGTACAAAATTATTGGTACCTTTGTTTATGAAAAATTCCCCTGTTTTTGTGTCAATTATTCCGGGCTCATTATCAAAATTACGACGCACAGGTATAAAATTGTGAACCAGCGCACCATTTTCATATAGTCTGATATAATAAATACGCCCCTTAAAATTCTGGTTAGTTTGACCGGCCCCGTTATCAAACAAACGCATCGGATTATTCGTTACAATGCCGCCTTTATGCGCACCTATTACCGTTTGACCATCGTACGTCAGTTTTCGTGTAGTTGCTGTTAATTCAAATTCTATATCATGTGTTGATCCGGCCGACAAAGCATGGGTCGGGCCATTCAAACGATTATTACTGGTTACCACCCAAACCTTAAATGCGGACGGTGCCCATCCAACAGAAAATCCACCGTTGCTCGTCTGATTCCCAAGTATGTTAACATTTGTGTTCATATTCTCGGTTGTTCCAACACGGATTTCACCACGAATATTTGCGGATTCTGGTAAATATGAGGTGGTTATATATTGTCCCCCCGTACTTTCAAGATATTCAAGTCGTGTATACCCGTAAACCCCAGGTTCTTCAACATACTGCCCATCGGGACACAGTATTTGACATTCGGACACATCTGTCTTTCCCGATTCGGTATTATATATGTATCCACTGGGGCACGGCGTACAATCATCCAGCGCAGAATCGTAAAAAGTCGCCCCGGTACAAACGGTATCGGCATAACACACACCGATAAAAACGCTAATTATCGATGTTAAAAATGCTTTTAAAAATTTTTGCACTGGTATTTACAATCTCACAATATTTGCGGATTTCTGGCGTTTTAACCGCCAGAAAATCGCACAAATAATATAAAATCCTCCTTTTGGAGCATCGTACTAAACACTAAATGTTTGTGCAAATATTTTTTAATAAAAAAACGATAAAAAAACTCATCTTACCACCCATAGCCAAAAACAAAAACCGACCCAAATGGTCGGTTTGTGTTTTTGGTGGGAGACAGCTTGCACTACTCGAGCAGAAAACAAACAACAATTTGCCGATTTAATGCAACGGGTAAAAGAGTTTAAAGAAAAATGGTTATGATTTCACCTGTGGGTGAAATTGAAAAAAATAGAAAGGTATGATACAATTATGACAAGAATAATAAAAAAAGGTGATGTTTAATGGCTATTATACTTGGCGGTGGCGGCAGTGCAGAACAAACCATTATTACAAATAAGTTATTTGAGAGTTTGATAGATTCTAAGAAACCAATTTTGTATATTCCTTTGGCATGGAATCATTATGATGAAGGTTATCAAAATTGTAAGAAGTTTTTAATTGGAGAATTTTGCAATATTAAACATGGTGAAATAGAAGTTGTACAATCTGCCGATGAAATTTTAAATAAAAATTTGTTTGATTATTCTGCTATTTTTATAGGTGGTGGGAATACCTATAAATTATTAAAAGGATTGAAAGATAGTGGTGCGTTTGAAAAAATAAAACAGTATACTGATAACGGTGGTATAGTTTATGGTGGCAGTGCTGGTGCGGCAATATTTGGAAAAGATATTGATTCTATTTTGTATATGGATATAAACAATGTTGGATTAAAAGATACAAGTGGCTTTAATTCTTTGTTCGGTTTTTCGCTCACTGTACACTATACAAATCAAAGTGAGGAGAAACATAAAAAAGCCACAGAATATTTAATAGAATATTCTATGCGTGAACCGATAATCGCATTACCAGAAGAAGATAGTCTTTATACAGATGGAAAAATTGTAAAAATTGTGGGAACAAGACCTTGGTATATTTTCAATAAAGGCAAAAGTATACAATTAACCCCAGGTGTTGAATATAAAAAGGCTGATTTTACCAATGTGATAAGGAATGTTGGTGGATTCGAACAGGGTAAAGTATTAGAAACTCGGGGCGTTCGATAATCAGTAAAAATTAGTTGTTTTCAAAAACATCATTATCGAACTCGCGAAATTATTAGAAATCTAAAGAAAAACCGCACTTTAAAGGTGCGGTGTATCTTTTGGTGGGAGTGGGTGATTCGCTCGCTCGGCACAATGTGCCGGCTGCGCGCAACCCGTGACGATTTGGCCGCGCTATTTATCACCCACAAAATTTTTCAAATTTTGTGGGGCCCGATGCTTGCCAAATCTACTTGGTTTCGAACCGGACAACTGCGTTGTCATGATATCAAATCCATAACCCACGACCACAAAATAAAAATACCACCGAAACGGTGGTGTTTTTATTTTGGTGGGAGTGGGTGGATTCGAACCACCTCAGGCTTAAGCCAACAGATTTACAGTCTGCCCCGGCTCTCCAACTCCGGCGCACGCCCAGAACTTTTGCCCATTGTCCGCCTCCGCCAAGGCTATGGCAGGACACTGGATTTTCTTAATTGTGCGCGCTGCGCGCAATAACGAAAATCCGTGGTGCGGGCAGCGGGACTCGAACCCGCATATCAAGCTTGGAAGGCTTGCGTACTAGCCCTTGTACTATGCCCGCAACGAGTTCACAGTACGCGAATTATATAACATATTTATAAAAAATCAAGATTTAATTCGCACTCAACAACTCATGGCACCCCCTTATTGTTAAAAATTGGTTCACAAAAGTAAAAAAATACAAAATGTGAATTTTTGTCCTTGACCCGATTCGATAGTTTAGGTTATTCTATACATGTATGAAATCACATGGGGGGCTGGGCTTTGGTTTATTCCATAAAACACACTTTGGAATGCATTGCAAAAGTCTTTCTGTGATTGGGTTTCGGCGTTTTTTCGAAACCGTTGTTGAAAAAAGGAAGGGGAATTGAAAAGGCTATTTTTGACATCGGCGTTGATTACGATGCTTTGTGCATCGGCGTTTGCTACGCTTGGCGATGGCGGTAGCGGGGATAAACAGGTTCTTACATCTCTCTACTATACCGACGCAAATTATGCCAGTCTGAGTAATTTTAACTCGCTAAGTACCACGGTGAGTGGTAAACAAGACAAAATCCCCGCAACTACCAGTACTTATGTTTATAACTCGACAAATAATGCAAGCGCGGATGGGTCCGTTGTTACAACGAATACACTTGGGGCAACGGGTGAGCGTGGTATCGCAAAGGCGGTTGTTTCCAACGGCAGTGGCGGATATACTAACGATAATTGGTTGCCAACCGTTGGTGCAATGATGGCCGCGATTAACGCACATTCGCCGGCGGCACTAACGTGGACGGCAACCGAAACAACCGCGGCGGGAAATTACAGCACAACTTTTGATGGAACAACCGGCAATTGGCCAACGGCGGACGCGGGTAAGTTGATTGATGCCACGGGCCTTGCGACGGCACTTTCCAACAAACAAAACAAAATACCCGCGGGCAGTTATGGTTCGAACGGCAGTGTTCTTACGTATGATTCCACCGCTGGTTCAATCCAAGAACGTTGGGTGTTGGGTGAGTATATGACAGATACGATCCTCGACAGCACAGACTTAGACAGTGCGATAGCCGCACCTTTAAGCAATAACAGTTTGTCAGGCATAGCAAACGTAGCTTATTTGGATAACATGTCGCATCCAACCCTAAATGAAGTAAAAAAAGGTCTTGTTTCAGCAGAGGTATTAGGTTTAGCCTTTGGTAGAAAACAGAATACAATCCCCGCAGGTACCGCGGGCAATGTTGTGACGTATACTGGGACCGCCGGTTCGGTTGGTTCGGCCACGGTATCCAGTGCCGCAACTTATAATAACGGTACACTACAAAACGGCAGTGACATCGCCAATATCACCGCGGTCGAAACAAAACAAAATAAAAAGGTATGTGCCGGATATGAACCAGGACACGATAATGACCCCAGTTATTGTTGGCTTTGGGTTTTGCCGAATTAGTGAACGGTGTAAGGGTTAGTGTTAGCGAACACGTCATGCTAGCGTTTTTTTTTAATTAAAAACCATATGTAAACGATAGGCCGGCGTAATTAAAACCAAGGTTCGTTTCCGTAAAATCGCCATTTGAAAAGTGTAACGTTACAAATTCAACCCGCATATGTTCGTCAACGCGCGTACCAATAAAAAACTTTTCCCCAAACACCAGGCGACTTGAAACCCAGCGGTCGCGGTTGTTACGGTAATATGGCCCAAATCCGATTCCAGCATAAATTCCATGCCACGAAATTGGCGCAACGTCCCAAGAAACACCGCCACCAAAGAATGAAAGGCCCCGCGCAGAATTATACGCCGTATTTTGAATCAGATTCAAATTCATACGTGCCGGCAGGCGGAATATCTTCATAGGTTGCGCATATTCCACCATCACCGCCGTCATCGGAACTATTTCCCAATCGCCTGGATAAAACAAATGTAACAGCGACCCAGAACCAGTACTTTGCGCCACATAAATCGACAGCGAATTTTCATCGCCATCGTCAAAAAACACATTATCTTGCGCAATTGCGGCGTTATAACACGAAACTAGAAAAACTGTAACTAAAAACCTTTTCATATTTTGATTATATTATGAACGTATTTTAAGCGCAATAAAATAAAACTGTTGACACGGATGCAGATAAAAAATTACCATGTGTGTGCGTAAAAAAGGGAGAAAAAATGAAAAAAGTATTCGCACTTGGGTTAATGTTGGGGATTGTTGCAATTTATGGTGCAAATGCCGAGTTGGTAGTAAGCACAACAGAAAACGAACAAGTTGTTGTTGATTCTGTGGTTACGGATTCGGGTGATGTTACTGATGCCGCTTTGGCTGAAGATGCGGCGCCTGTTGAAACCGCAGTTCCGACAGAACCGGTTGTCGTAACAGAAGAAGAATCTGTCGCGCCCGTCGAAAATCCAGAACCGGCAGAGGTCGTTGAAACAGTTGAAGAAGAAACGGTTTCTGAATAAAAATTTTTTCTGTAAAAAATTACCCGCCTCATGGCGGGTTTTCTTGTTTACAAAAATTTATGAATCTGTTATAATAACTCTGATAGTAGTATAGTTCATTTCGAACTATGCGGTGGAAAGGTTGGAATTCCAAGGGTCTTGGGATATTTAGGAGAGTTTCATGAAAAAAAATTCTTTACAAAATTTTGGCAAAAATGCGTTAGGCACGATGTTCTTGCTGATGGGTGCGTTTTTGGTTTGTTCAACATTTTTATCTATGCGGGTTGTTTTCGCAGACCCGATTGCACCGGTACTTGGTAACGATGATTCCATGAGTAATGGTTTAACACTGGGGCGGCAAAGTCCACGCAGCCAAAGTGGTCGGAATGTGCGTACAACCGCCGCGCGGCCAACAACTGGGGCCGCTGAAACCACAACAACCACGACACGCAATGTTGTGCAACGTCCAACGACCGATATTGCGCGTGGCGCGACCGCCCGTGGTGTTGTGACGCGTGAATTGGCACGGCGTTCTTCACGCGGGGTAACAACGCGCAATGTGCGCCCACGCAGTGCAACAACAACCAATAAGTCACGCGTTTCGTTACAAGGCGATGCAATTCGTGGAACAAAAACCGTCAGCGGGACATATTATACTTATTTGAACAGCAAACTTTACACCGGGAATTACAGCAATATCGTTGATTCTTCGACAGGTCTTATTTCCGCAGACGCGTATAGCAACTGTTTGGAATCATACTATACGTGTATGGACGAAATCTGCACCGCCCGGAACGAGGCACAACGTCGCTGTGCGTGCGCCGGTCGTGTCAAAGCATTTGCAGAGGCCGAAGATGCGCTTAATTCCGCGAACGAAGAACTTATCAAAATTTCTGGACAGTTGGCGTTGCTGATTGCAAACAAGGGTAAAGAAGTTAGTGCGGCATTCGAACTGACCGATGCAGAAAAAGTTATGAATTGTGTGTCTTGGAGGGAAGCGAGTAATAACGGAACAAGCGAGAAAAATTTTGGTAATTGGTGTGCAGAACACGCTTTGTTCGCATCTGGTTCTTGCTCTTATTCTATTGCGCCGGCTTATTGTACAAACGAGAGCGTTTATGGATTCGATGTCGCAAATTTGGATGGTGCAGGGTCTGATATTTTGGCATCACTTTCGGCATGGGCGGACCAAGTAAAAGAAAACACCAATACGATTTTGGCGGATAATACGGATAGTGTGTTCCAAGCAATGGAAAACGTAACAACTGTTTTGAACGGAATCGGTGGTTCGACCGCATCGTTGATTAACGAGGAAGCAAAAGACACACTGGCGGAAACATGGGGATATGATTTGTTCCGCTATGCACATAATAATGTTTGTGCGCGCGTACTTGATTCTTGCTTTAATGGTATATACGAAGGCTGTGGCAATCCGCCGTCCGGTGGACGTTGCGCAAACGGTGCAACTTCGTCTTGTCCGTTTAACTACAACAGCAAGGTTACAATTTCATCTTCGGGCGATGTGAAACTTAACGAACGCAGCAATATTGGTTCGAATACCACTGCATCTTGCTTTGGGTACAGTTCTTCGAACGACCCGTATGAAAGTTTGCGTGGGCCGGTTGCGGATGCGCGTCGCAGCGTGATGCAGAAATACTTGCTGGACGCGAATGCAGATTGCGATTTGTATGGCGAACAGTTAAAGGCGACCGCACAAAAGATTGCGTATCAAAAGGTAGCTGCACAACAGGCATTGCAACAAAAACGTTTGGAATTCTATAACGAAGAACGGAACGACACATTATCCAAGGCGACCGCCGCCGGAACGAACTTTAACGAGTGCATAAGCGAACTTTGGGATTGCTATGAAACCCAGGCGGCGGCGAACGATACATGGACAACCGCACGTATAAAAACATACTGCGCCCAGATTGCGAATGTCCCGCATTGCTATCAAGACATGATTTGCAATCCGTCGTATGCGCAGTTTAAAGCGGTTATTGATAAACCGGATAGCGCTTCTTGCAACTGGAATGCAAGCGATTACACAGTAAATACTTGCCGTAATGTTGTGACTTTGCATGAAATATTATACCGCCTGTCGGAAACTGTGGACACACCATCTACGCCGACTGACACTGGCAGTTCTATGGAATTCCGCGAACAATGCCTGCGCGAAAGATTGGGTTGCGGTGACGGTGAGCGAGATTGTATCCGTAATTGGACACGCCCAACACAGAGTGGCAATTAAAAGTTTTCTGACTTCTTTTGAAACGGCGCACACGCGCCGTTTTTTACTAAACACTAACACTCATGCCAACCACTTTGTCTAAACTTTTCGACAAAACACTTGACTTTTGGTATTAAAACTGTATCATTCGCATAAACTTTTGAACAAAAGTTAAAATAAAAGGAAAATAATATGAGTGACTTTGCAATCTTTCAAACCGGCGGAAAGCAATATCGCGTAAAGGTCGGTGATGTTATCAAGGTTGAAAAATTGGACGCGACCGGCGATGTCACATTTGACCACGTCTTGATGTTGGGTGAAACTGTTGGAACCCCGACAATTGACGGTGCAAAAGTGGTGGCAACCGTTGTCGAACAAAAACGCGCGGACAAAGTTTTGGTGTTCAAGAAAAAACGCCGCCAAAATTATCGTCGCACACGCGGTCATCGTCAATTTATAACCGTGTTGAAAATCAAAGAAATCAAGGGCTAAATTAAAGGAGTTTAATTATGGCACATAAGAAAGGTGGCGCGAGTACCGCAAATGGACGCGATTCAGCGGGACGCAGACTTGGGATTAAAAAATCCGGTGGCGCGCACGTGATTCCGGGCAATATCATTATTCGCCAACGCGGAACCGCTGTTCATCCGGGTGAAAATGTCGGTATGGGTAAAGACCACACAATATTTGCCAAAGTTCCAGGCAAGGTTGCGTTCAAACGTGGATTCCGTGATCGCAAGACCGTATCGGTCATTCCTGACGAAAGCGCAAAATAATAAAAAGACCGCCGCATGGCGGTTTTTTTAGTGTAAGTGTAGGTGGCTAGTGGTTAGTGGTTAGTGAATCACGCCCCGCCCATCACCGCAAAAAATGTGCAACATTTTTATGGGTAGTTTCCAGAGGGGAACTTTGCTTTCTGGAATTATTACGCAATTACGGATTGATTTCAGAGACGACTAACCACTTACACTAACACTCCCCCCACTTTTACCTTTTTTCCCCCTTTATTTTATGATATAATTGTCGGTAAGTATGAGGGGTTTAACACTTGGATTTTTAATTGCGCTGTATGCGCCGACCGCGGTTTGCGTGGCGGCGGTGCCTTCGCGTGTTATTCCCGGAACAAACACGACAATGGGTGGCGACGACATATCCGCAACTGACGAAAGGTCCGTCGCGCCAGTACGAAACGCAACGCGGACAACGACTGAACAGACTGACCGTGGCGCGGTTACACGCAGTATCGTTCGTACAATTCCAACCGATGCAACACGCGAAGTTCAAACAACAACACGTTCGGCGGGTCGTGCGGTTTCAACAACACGTTCGCAAACACCGCAAAATTCCGCGCGCAGTAATTTAGAATCGGCCGTCCGCAATACCGGCCGTTCAGAGCGGACCGAGGCCGCAAGCATAAACGCAAATCCCGCGGTACGGCGTATGGGACTTACACTCCGTCCATCCACGGCGGAGGTTGGTGGTCGTGCGATATTGGAATCTGGCGCACAGACCGGTTCAAACATATCTTCGGAAATAAGCAACCTTAGCCCGCGTATCGCAACACTGCGGCAGACGCGCAGCGATGAAAAATTGGACCCAGCATCCATCGCAGAGGCCAAAGAGCAATTGGAACAAAAATCGGCATTGAATAAATCTTGCCAAGACCAATATAACGATTGTATGGACCAATTCTGTGCAGTGATTGATGCGAACCAGAAAAGGTGTTCTTGTTCGGCGAATCTTGCCAAGTATGTAGAGGTTGAAAATGCCGTCAAAGAAGCAAATACGAAATTAAATGAAATCGCGCAAAATATTCGCTATGTCGGGCTGTCGGCCGATGAAATTACCGCGATTATGTCCGCGACCGAGGCCGAAGAAGCAATGACCGGTGTTGTTGATACGACGGAAAATCGGAACTTGTTGTCGCAAATCGAACGCATGATAAAGGACCCGAAAACTACGTCCAGTTCATCGTACGCGGTTGATTCGTATGGATTGTTGGATATAGATTTAGATTTTTCATCCGAAGATTTGTCAGATATGTTTAGCCTTGATTTCTTGTCCGGTTCGAACAACAGTTTTTCAAACCTGCGCGGGGGCGAACTTTACAAGGCCGCAAAGCGGCGCTGTGAAACGGTGATTAAACAATGCAAAGATGTTGGCGCAACATCCGAGCAAATCACCGGCAATTATGATTTGGCGATTGATAAAGATTGCATCGCATACGAGCAAGGTTTAACCAAGATGAACGAAACATTGGTGTCTAATGTCCGCAGTGCGACACGCATGCTGCAAAAGGCGAGACTCGCGGTGTTGCAGAATCAGAATACTTACGATGCGATTGGCTGTATCGGCGCGCTGGAAACCTGTATGAAAGACGATATGGTGTGCGGCGAAGACTATACAAAATGTCTTGACCCGACAAAGAAGTATATCAACGAAAACGGCGATGTAGTTTTGGGGATGAATATAAACAATATCCAAAAATTTATGTCAGGATACAGTAACGCAACAATCAATAGTACCACTTTGGGCCAGGCATATAACACCACGATAAGTGATGGCGAATGTGCCGATAATTCAAACGATGGACGTTGCGTGATGAAATATTTGCTGACCAAAATCGGAACGCAAAAAGATGCGACTGCCGAAGGGCTTTGCCGGCCGGTTTTGGATAAATGTCGCGCATATACGTATAACGACCGCGGGACGTATCAGCCGTATAATGATATCGTTGTGAACTATATCCAACGCGCGATGGTAAATATCAAGGCCGCACAATATCAGATTGTTTCGGACTATGCATCAACGTGCCTGAACGATATCGCGTCGTGCTATAATAACCAAGTTTCACAGATAAATTCTTGGTCGGCGACAGCTGCATCGTCCAGTGTGTATAACATTATGCGCGGTGCATGCCGTAATGTCGCACTTACATGCGGATACGCAGTGTTTTCGGCGGATGCCACCAGATGCCCAAAACGAGAAACATCATCAGACCAAAATACATGTATAGAAAGCATTTCTGAAATATTCTATCAATCATTACTATGCCCGGATAATTCAATATACACAATGTCGCATCACGCCATATCGCCAAATAACGACTATGGTGGATATGTGAACACAATGTGTAAATGTAGCGAAGGCTTTGTAACCTTTAACGGCGCATGTTTGCCGGCGTGTGACAATGGCGGAACATACCTGTCCACTGGGGTTTGTTCCGAAGCCGCGACATGCCCAGACAATTCACACGAAATTCAAACTGGGGAACCTGCGGAATTCTGGGGTCATTGTGCATGCGACGACAATTATCACTGGTTTAAAGGCAGATGTCGCAAATGCCCGAATAATTCCAACGAAGCGTCTAATAATAATGGCGACGTTTTGGGTGGCGCATGCCGGTGTGATAATTCCGATACCGATAGTCCATATTTACCAAGCCCGGATGAACTTAGTTGCCGTAAATGTTCTGGGGGGTCAACATACGATTCGGAAAGAGGAACATGTGTGTGCCCCGGGGGGGGCGATCCACGTACATATATCCCATGGCGTAATTGTTGTGGTACTGGGGGATATTGCGCAATCATAAATGATATGGGTGTGCTTGTGATAAATTCAGATACAAGCGAAACGGAGGGTGATAAAAGATAACAAACAAAAACGCCCCATATGGGGCGTTTTTATTTGTATGCGGTAATTTACTTCCGTGGGAATTTAACCGCCGCCTGGGCCGCCGCAAGGCGTGCAATTGGCACACGGAACGGACTGCATGAAACAGAATTGAATCCGCATTTGTGGAAGAATTCAATTGATTCTGGGTCGCCGCCATGTTCACCGCACACGCCAAGGTGGATTTTGTCACCCTTGGTCGCGCGTGCTTTGGCAACAGCGTCTTTTATCAGCAGGCCCACGCCCAATTGGTCAACCGATGCAAACGGATCGGCAACATAGATTCCACGCGCACGGTATTCATCTAAGATTTTACCTGTATCATCGCGCGACATTCCAAGTGTTGTCTGAGTCAAATCGTTCGTTCCAAATTCAAAGAATTCGCAACTTTCCGCGATTTCGTTCGCCAAAACCGCCGCGCGCGGCAATTCAATCATTGAACCAACCGTGTATTCGACGCTTTCGCCCGTTTCCGCAAACAGAGATTTCGCCGTTGCATCAATTACGGATTTAACGATATCGACTTCCTTTTTCGAACCAACAAGCGGAACCTCGATTTCTGGATGCACTGAAACGCCCGCGCGCTTGCATTCCAAGGCCGCCGACAATATCGCGCGTGTTTGCATTTCGCAAATTTCCGGATATGTAATGGCCAAGCGGCAACCACGATGCCCAAGCATTGGGTTTTGTTCATGCAACGCGTCCGCACGCTGTTTTACGAATTCCACTGGTTTGCCGATGTGCGCCGCAAGTTCGGCAATATCTGCATCGGTATGTGGCAAGAATTCATGTAATGGCGGGTCAATCAGTCGGATAGTAACCGGCAGTCCGTCCATAATCTTGAACAATTCGATAAAGTCCGCCTTTTGATACGGCAACAGTTTTGCCAGCGCAGCGCGGCGACCGTCTTCGTCTTCGGCCAAAATCATTTCGCGCATGTCTTGGATACGCGCCGGGTCAAAGAACATATGTTCAGTCCGCGCAAGTCCGATACCTTCGGCACCAAAATCGCGCGCCTGTTTCGCATCCTTTGGTGTTTCTGCGTTTGCCTTGACGGTCAGTGATTTGATTTCATCAACCCATTGCATAAGCGTTCCAAAATTACCTGTCAATTCCACAGAAACCGTTGGAACCGCACCTTCGATAATTTGTCCCTTGGCACCGTCAATGGAAACCCAATCACCTTCATGTATAACCGCACCAGATGTTGTTTTCATTGTTTTGGATTCATAGTCGATTTTAATATCCGGGCTACCCGAAACGCACGGCGTTCCCATACCACGTGCAACCACCGCTGCGTGCGATGTCATACCACCACGTGCAGTAATCACGCCTTGGGCCGCGTTCATACCCGCGATATCTTCGGGTGATGTTTCAACGCGGATAAGCATAACTTTCTTGCCCGCGGCCGCCCATTTTTCGGCATCTTCGGCATTGAACACCGCCATACCCACCGCGGCACCCGGCGATGCCGGAAGTCCGTTTGCAATAACCTTGCGTTCCGCTTTTGGGTCCAACATTGGGTGCAACAAGTGATTCAACTGGTCCGCACCAACGCGCAAAATCGCCTCTTCCTTGGTCAGCAAACCTTCGTTCACCATTTCAACCGCCATACGAACCGCCGCCGCCGCAGTGCGTTTACCATTACGGCATTGCAACATCCAAAGTTTCCCGTGTTCGATGGTAAATTCCATATCTTGCATATCTTTGTAGTGCTTTTCCAATTTTTCGCGCACATCGCAAAGTTCTTTATAAACATTCGGCATTGCTTCTTCCAAAGACACGCGACCTGAATCGTCCTTGCTCATAGGTTGCGGAGTGCGAATACCGGCCACAACGTCTTCGCCTTGGGCATTAATCAAATATTCACCATAGTATTTGTTTTCGCCAGTTGCAGGGTCGCGGCTGAAACACACACCGGTCGCACTGTCATCGCCAGAATTTCCGAAGACCATCGCCTGGACATTGACCGCGGTACCCCAATCGCCCGGGATATTGTTCAGTTTGCGGTATGTGATGGCCTTTTTACTCATCCACGAACCGAACACTGCGCCGATACCCAGTTTCAATTGTTCCCATGGGTCTTGCGGGAAAACTTTGCCGATTTTTACACCGATTTCTTTGAACTGTTCCACCAATTGTTTCAAATCGTCCGCGGTAAGTTCCGTGTCAACCTTGTATCCCTTTTCTTCCTTCATACGTTCCAAAGTATGTTCAAACAAATCAATATCCGCGCCAAGCACAACATCACTGAACATCATGATAAAGCGACGATATGAATCGTATGCAAATCTTTCATTTCCAGAAATCTTGGCCAACGCCTTGACTGTTTCATCGTTCAAACCCAAATTCAAAACTGTATCCATCATGCCCGGCATAGAAACGCGCGCGCCCGAACGCACAGACACCAAAAGCGGATTTTCCATATCGGCAAATTTTTTGCCCATAATGTTTTCAATATGCGCGATGCCGGCGCGAACCTGGTCCATCAAATCGGACGGATATGTTTGGTTGTTTTCGTAGTAGTATGTACAAACTTCGGTCGTTACCGTAAAGCCCGCCGGAACAGGTAAACCAACCAAGTTCATTTCCGCCAAATTCGCACCCTTGCCCCCCAGCAAGTTGCGCATATCGGCGCGACCTTCGGCATGGCCGTTACCAAATGTATAAACCCATTTATTACTCATGGTGTCTCCTTTGTTATTATTGTTATTTTCGCGGTGGTATTTTTAAAAAAATTTATCACGATTGCAACGAAAAATATTTTTTATTTGTGGCTTGGCTTTTTTTGTGGTATAATGTTCGTATACAAAACAACAACAAACAAGAAATCTGTATTCAATATGTCCGATGTTTTCAATGCGTTGATAACGTCGGATATATCAGAGCAGATTTTTTTATTACTTGATAATTTTATGCTTTACAAAAATTTTCAAAATTGATACCATAATTCTCGGGAAAAGGTCAAAAAAGGCGGGATTATGCGGTATTTTAACAAAATTTATATTTCAGCGATGTTCTTTGCTGTTTTGCCGTTTGTTGCATCGGCAACCGAAATTTTCACAACCAAAGAATATGTTGATGAAACGCGTGTCGCTGTTGACCAAAGCACCAAGGACGGAAGTGGTAATGTAACCGACACAAACGAAAATGCCATTATGCAGGTAAATTCAAGTGGCGCTTTGACACGTGTGCAACCCGTAACAACAATTGATAGTACTCACACTACTTCTGCTGTACCGGTTACCGAAGGCGCGGTTGTTGGTTATGCTGAAGATAAAAACAATAAAATAACCGGCGCGTCTGGCGATACAATTTCTGATAGTGGTAACACGGGAAGCACTGTTAAATATCCGTCTGTTGCCGCGGTGGAACAATATGCAATTCAAAAGCCCGCAACGGCATCTGCGGGCAAAGTCTTGACTTATAGCGGCAATGCCGATAGTCGCCCTGTGGCACAATATGTAAAAGTTCCAATGGCAGCCAGCGATCCAAATACATCTGGGGCAAGTGCACCAACAGGTTACGCTTCAATTTGGTTGCAATAAAAAATCGGCATCGCGCCGGTTTTTTTTTATAAATCTTCCCAATAACATACAATCTGTGCATTTTCAGGGGTTTCGGCCGTTCGAATGCGGTGGCGCGTTGTCAACCCATCAAACGCAACATCAATATAAACTTCTGGGGTTGTTGGGCTTATTTCATGTTTATAGTTTAACTCTATGCCACGTAGTTTATGTGTGTTGCGGTATTCATAGCCGACACTTTCGGTTGCCCATACAGCATAAACCGCGTTATTTATATGCTGATTTTCATCAATATCGTCAAAGCGACATTTTAACACATGCGTCTTGGTCGCGTCGAAATCCGGAAAGCGTTCGAATTTTCGGTCGTATGCGCGAATGACATCGTCTGGCCATTTACGGTTAAGCCATTCATTTAAACGCAACGGCCGACGATGTTCCAAATCTATTAATATCCATTGTGATGTTGCGCGCACACGCAGTTTTCCATTTTCGTCGCGTATTTCAAAATCACGTGTCGCACGCAAATTATCTTGGACCGCGGGCCATGATGAATAAGTGAGTATTTCACCATTTCGCGGCATATCAACGATGTCCACCAAATAATGCGTAACAACCCACGCAATATTGTTTTCATGTATAAATGTCCGTCCGCACCCGAGCATTTCCGCGTGCGTGTCGCCCATGCCTTGGAGTTCGTTCATCAAAATTCCAGGCCGAATATTTCCATATCGGTCGCACTGATATGCGAGTAGTTCACGCGTCTTAATCAGTTTTGCATCGGACATTTTACCGCGCCCCCGCATCCGCAACAACGAAATCAACCGCATCGCCCGCAACAATGTTGTTCGCACGCGCGCCGGACTTTATCAGACCATAAAGCGCGGTCGGAACATTTTGCGGCACGGTCAGCGTTTCAAGTTTCGCGCCGTTTCCAATCTTGCGCTCTGTCCGCAATGTGCGCACAGTTTTAATCACATCAATTGCGTATTGCATATCTGAAACATCCGTATCGTATTCCGCGCGCACGGTTGGATATTCGGTTAGGTGCAATGTTTTGCCACCCTCATAGGGCATGTATATCTTTTGCCATAATTCTTCGGTCAGGAACGGAATAAACGGCGCATACATACCGATTATCGCACGCAACACCGTCCACAGTGTCCACTGCGCCGCCGCAACCGATTCCGCCCCGTACTTTTCCGGCGACCAGAAACGGTCCTTGATAAACTCAACATACTGGTCACAGAATATGTCGTAAAAGAATGTATCAATAGCACTGCGCGCATTGAAACTGTCGTACTTATCAAGGTTGCGGCGAACGTCCGCAATCGTTTTATTTAATTCAGACAAAATCCAACGGTCTTCAATTGGGCGCGCTTCCACCGCCGGCGCATCGCCCGTTGGTTCAAAACTTTCCAAATTGCCCAAAACAAACTTTGCAACATTCCAAAGTTTAGTCAGCAATTTTGAACCACGTTTGACCTCTTCATCGCTATACCGAATATCGGTTCCGATTGGCGCAGTTGACACGAAATAGCGCAACGCGTCCGCACCGAATTTTTCCACTGTATCCAACGGGTCAACACCGTTGCCCTTGGTTTTGGACATTTTTTGTCCTTTGCTATCGCGCACCAGGCCATGGAAGTTCAGCGTTTTAATCGGAATATCGCCCATAACATAAATCCCAAGCATCATCATACGCGCGACCCAGAAAAATATGATATCTGCCGCGGTATAAAGTAAATCCGTTGGGTAATAGCGTTTCAGTTCAGGCGTATCATCCGGCCACCCAAGTGTTGAAAATGGCCACAGCCCCGATGAAAACCATGTATCAAGAACATCCGGGTCACGGGTAAGTTTTTTGCCACCAGATTGCTTGATTGCTTCTTCCTCGGTTTCGGCAACATAAACTTGACCCTCCGCATCATACCATGCCGGGATATGATGTCCCCACCAAAGTTGACGCGAAATTGTCCACGGACGAATATTCTTCATCCAAGACATAAACAGATTATAACGATGTTCCGGCAAGAATTGAACCCGACCCGATTCCACCGCCGCAATTACCGGCGCAGCCAATTTTTCCGCGTCCACAAACCATTGGGTCGTCAGCATCGGTTCAACCGGCACGCCGCCACGTTGCGAATACGGTGTCGGAATAATTTTATCTTCGATTTTGGTCATAAGTCCGGCGGCCTCTATATCCTCAACAACCGCTTTGCGCGCGGCATACCTGTCCATACCACGATACTTTTCAGGCACCGGTGCGTTACTTATCAATTTTGCATCCTGCGTTAAAATGCAAACGGGTGTTAAGTTATGACGAACACCAACCTCCCAGTCATCAAAGTCGTGCGCCGGTGTAATTTTCACCGCACCTGTTCCTTTTTCTGGGTCAGCATGAACATCGGCGACGATTGGAATTTCAATATCGGTCAGTGGTATTATTGCTTTCTTGCCAATAAGATGTTTTAACTTTTCGTTTTCGGGGTGAATCGCAATCGCCTGGTCGCCGAACAATGTTTCTGGACGCGTTGTTGCAATTTCTATAAAACCGCCGTCCGCAAGCGGATAATTAAAGTAATAAAACTTGCCGTGTTCTTCGCAGGTTTCAACCTCCAAATCCGATACAGATGTTTGTTGACGCGGGCACCAATTCACAAGGCGCTTTTCGCGATATATCAAACCTTCGCGATACATTTTAACAAACAGTTTTGTAACCGCGCGCGACAGCCCTTCATCCATTGTAAATCTTTCGCGTTTCCACACCGGCGTCACACCCAACACGTGCAATTGATTTAATATCTGGCCACCCTTTTCTTCCTTCCATTTCCATGCGTAATTCAACTTTTCTTCCAAAGACAACGCATGCGGATTTATTCCGCGCTTTGATAAATCGCGTTCAACCAAAAGTTGTGTTGCAATAGACGCGTGGTCGGTTCCCGGCTGCCATAAAACATCAAAACCGCACATACGCTTATACCGGCAAATAATATCAGTCATAACATTATCCAGCGCATGCCCCATATGCAGATTTCCCGTGACATTCGGTGGTGGCATCATAACACAAAACGGCGTTTGTTTCGAATTTACATCGTTATCCCAAAAACTATTTTCATCCCAAAATTCTTGGATACGTGTTTCAATGTCACGCGTTGCAATGTTTTTACCCAAATCTATTTTCATATCTTTACCCTTTATGATTATTTTATCGAATTCTATCAAATCGAAAATGAATTTCAAGCATCTATATTTATTCCGCGCGGACAACACGGCAAAAGACAACACCGTATACTTCCGCCGCACCCGCACGCCGCAACACACGCGAAAGTTCGTTAAATGTTGCGCCCGATGTCATAACATCATCGACCAGTAAAATCTTTTTCCCGCGCAATGCTTCGCGATTTGCGACACTAAACACGCCACGAATATGCGCCGCCCTTTGCGCGTGCGTTTTGTGGCCCATGTTCGGACGATATTTGCGGCGCACGCTGTTAAAGTCAATCGGCACACCGTACGCCCGCGCGATTTCCCGTGCAAGTAGTGTCGCCTGGTTATAGCCGCGCTGAAAAAGTCGGCGATTCGCAAGCGGTACCGGCATAACCAAGTCCGGTTTTATATCCACATCGCGCAGCGCCCATATCATCGCGTGCGACATAAATCGTGCGAACTTTATACGACCACCATGTTTGAACGGCAACATAACAGACCGCGACATATCATCATACACACACGCGGCACGAACATATTCCAATTCGTTCTTGCCCGCGGCGCACACCGGGCACATAGATTTTTTATTTGATTCGTATCCATCGGGAAAAGGGTATCCACAACACGCACAATGCGGCCCATCAATCCAATTGAAATAGCCCCAGCAATCATCGCACAACTCGCCATGCACCTTCACGCGCGCAGAACACACAGGGCAAGACGGCGGAAACAGAAAATCAATTATCGAATTAAAACAATCGCGACAAAGACCGGAAACCTTAGACATTACCAACTTAAACTTTTATACTTTTTTGAACCGGTATCGCGACCATATTTATTGCGCGTTTGCTTGGTCAATGTTTCATATTGCTCGTTAGAAATCACGCGCAGAACAAAACTTTCATCATCGCGCTGTGATAATACGGGCACAATGCGGTTTTCAGAAACGCCAGTATCGCGCAAAACCTGTTCAACAATGGCCAAACGCCGCGCAGCAAGTTTCCGCGCATCGGTCGTTTCAGTAGATATTTCCGGAATAGCAATCTGAATCGCACGCTTTGGATTATGAACTACTATGCCGGCATATTCCGAAAGCAAATTATAATTTTCACGCGACAGCGCCGAATCTGTATTTTTGAATTTTATTTTGATTTCCAACGGACGAATTCTTTCGACATCTTCAGATAAATCGCGGGTCGATGTAAAACCTTCAATAGAATTATCCATATCGCTTACCGCATCAAAGCGGTCATCGACCGGATACGTTGAAAGATGTTTGTTTTCCGACAAAAATGTTTTTCTAAATGCGCGGCGCAATTCGGCCGGTGTCATCTTTGTCATATCTTCACGAACTTCTTTGATTTTTGGCGAAGTATTTTTGCGAACCGCACGTGAAATAACATCTTCATCACCATCATCACGCGACACAACAAGGCGCGAAAGCTTTACCCCATCATCCACAGGTTCGGAAACACTTGCGATTGTGCGGGTTGGGATTTCTTCCGTAACTGGCGCGATTTCACGCTTTGGGTTCACAGCAATCGGTGCAGAAGAAAATATATTTGTTTCAACCGATGGCAAATTCGTTACCGGATGCGCCGCAACCGATTCTTCAGCGCGACGTTGCATATCCATCAACCGCGCAATCTGAGAATCAAGTGCCGATGTCCGTACCGCCAATTCAGATATTTCATCATCACGATTATCAGAACGCGCGAAACTGGAAATCGGTCCCAGGTCTTCTTCGGGTAAAACTTCGTTTGATGTTAAAACAGAAAACTCATCTGCGTGTGGCATGCGCAACGGTGTATCATTTTTCGCCCACAAATCAGAACTTGGACGATTCGGAACCAAATAATCCGCCATAAGATTATTGCGCGTTCCCGCATCGTTTGCAAAATTTTGCGTACTGGCCGTGCGCGCAACAACGCGTTTTTTATCCGTTACAGGATGCACAGAATCGGCGACACGCGATGCAACAACCGATACAGGACGTGCACTTCGTGTTGTTGTCAAACCGTATTGTTCACGCGCGGAAACACCGCCGCCCGATACATTTACCGCCGGCAAACGCGCCCCCGCAAGTGCCGGAAAAACCAACAAAAATCCCAATCCAGAAACCAGAGTTCGTTTCATGTTCCTTTCCTTCCTTACCCCATCATAGAACAATTCACGAATCGCGTGCAAGTGTTTTTTATAGTGTTAGTGAATCGAATTTTATAGAATTAATCTAGCGACCAGTGTTTTGAATATCAGCGATTGGCACACCCGCATTTATAGCGGCAAGACGAGCCTTGTGTGCCGCACACCGTCCAAGTTCTAATAAATGTTCAGATAAAATTTTACCACGACGTTCAATAAAATTTTTATATCGCGGATTATTTATAACGTTTATTTGATTACCGATGCCACGCGCAATAAGCTCATATTTATCTTCACCATTATAGTAAATTTCCCATTGGTCAGATTGCTTTTGCACCGCGTCAATATTTAAAAGACTGCGGTAATAACGACGACGTATAACATCTTCGGGAACATCGTGTCCACCAAGTGCGACACGTTGCCGGACACGCGCAATATTTTGTTCAACATTCGATAACAACACATAAACAAAAACTATCTTGTAACCATTTTCGCGTGCCTGTTTTATATAATTGTTATTTCCTGAAAGCGTTGTTTCAAAGATAAAAGAATCGTGCGTAGAAAAAAGTTGTTTCATTTTTTGTAAAACCATACGGCCTGCAACTTGGGGCTTTACGTTATTTTCGCGCTGAACATCGTCGGTATTAAGGAATTTTATTCCGGGATTTTCATCAATAATTTCCCGTGCAAGTGTTGTTTTGCCCGACCCATTTGGTCCCGCGATAAGATAAAGAACTTTACTGTTGAAAATTTGCATAACTTTTAAATCCTGCGTAATGATAACAACCTTTTTTAATTTTGCAAGTATCAAACAGACAAAAACCCGCAATTTGCGGGTTTTAACTTAAGTTTATATTCCTTAATATTGTCCGCCACAATATTCACAGCGCGTCGGATACGGCACACAATCAACCACCGGAATATTGCTGTAATCCATAGCCGGTGCCGCGTAAGTCGGCGCATAAACCGGCGCAGGTGTCGCGACCACAACCGGTTCAACACGAACAGATTCACAGTTTACTTCGGTAATAACCGCACGGTGTTCACGCGCCGCACGTTCCAGTGTTGCACGCATCGCCGCCGGATCACAATTATTTGTACGCGTCCGATAATAATCAGCATGTGCCACACCAGCACAAATCGCCAAGATAATAGACAAAACAATAGACTTTTTCATATTTTCACCTTTTGGTTTATGTTTACAGCCTCAAATATAACACAAAAGACATTCTTGTCAAGCAATTGTTTGAGATTTTGTGTTTTTTTCTTTTTAACGAACTGATTTAGGAAAATATACAACGAAAAATATCTTGTCCTAGGAACCTATTTCAATTATAATGAGAACATATGAATTAAATCTAATTTTATTAAAAAGGAGAGATGATGACACATGATGATTTATGGCTGGCGATAGTTAAACTTGCAGCATCGCGGAACATGTCTTGTTCGGGGCTGGCCAAGTTCGCGGGGCTGGACGCGACAACGTTCAACAAAAGCAAACGGTTTAGCAAGTACGGTCAACCGCGTTGGCCATCAACATACAGTTTGGCCAAAGTCCTTAACGCGACTGGAATTACTATGTCTGAATTCGTTCATTTTATGCCGGAACCGGGTAAAAATACGCAGAAATAGATAAAAAACCGGGTAATTTATTGCCTGCCAAATAAATTTTGAAGCGGAACAGTTATTTTACTGCGTGGCACGATCGTGAATTTGGGGTTGTTCATGTCACCACTGGCATAGACATTACGCAGTTTTTGATATGTGTTTATTTTGTTATATTCGTCCGGCCTCATTATCGCGGTTATCAGATACCGTCCCGGCACATCACGAAAGCCAAAGTCAACCAAATTACCAACGACTACATCGGTATTGATAAATTCAAGTTTCGGTTTTCCTGGATCAAACATTCGCAATTTTCCGTCGACTTCAACCGCTATGACCTGGTGTCCGCTGATTGTGTGTTCTTTGCCATCACGCGCATCTTTCCAATCAGGTTCATATGCAGTGCAGACGGCAACATATTTTAACCCCGCATCCGTCGCCAATTTACAGAAAACCTTGGCACGGCCGGTGCAACCCATAACATTCGCGGGAATTTTGTTTTTTATAATTTCATCCGCGGTCAGTGAAAAATGCCAATCGCGGCCTATTGTGCCGATTTCGCGCATATATTCCCGGCGGTCGTGCGGTCCAACCGCAGAACTCAGGATTTTATGCAATTCATCTAAAACTTTTTGAATTTGTTCGGTAATCATGACGTTTTTATAACATAACCTCTATCAATTTGCCGCCGATGGCATAGGTCACCGGAACACCGGCGCGGCGGGCGCGTTCTTGGGCACGATGTGCACCACGGTTCGCCAATCGCAATAATTTCGCAGATAATTCGTAATCTATTTTCGCCATTTTGCTTCTTTCTTGAATTTATTATAGCGTAACTATAACCCGCGCGCAACTTATCCGCATCTTTCTCTGCGCATCCTTTTCAAAGCGTTTGAGATTAAGTATCGCGTGTGGAGTTTTTGCGGCATATCGTTAGAATATTTATAAAAATGTGAACTTACTTTGCCATTGGCTGTACGTTCAATGACTAAAACTCTGTGGCCAACACGAATAAATATTCTGCCCATTTCCATACCTCTTTGGAGTTATTATCACATAAATTCGGGAATATTACAATCAGAAAATCCCGCCATGCGGGCGGGGAATTTAGTGTGCGACCTGTTGCAGGCGGTTTGCAATTATATTTTGCACATTGTTGCGCAGGGCGGCGATTTCTTCAATTGAAAGCGGATTTTTAACTTTCATTAAAAAGTTTATCACATCTTGCGCGTCGACGATTTTTGATTCATTGCCTGGGATATACATTTTATCGCCTTTTATACTGTTATATCACAGGTTAACGCCGAACAGGGTCTGTAAGAACCAGAGCATTGTGTTTTATCATGGCTTTTACAATCTTACGTTGTTTCTCCAACGCTGAAACGCAGGTCTTGTTATCAGGTTGCGAACGATATAATGACGGCCACCCCAACATAAAACGAATAAAAAGAACTTTTTTCATATTTTAACCTTTGTTGCGCGTTTATGCGGATAAAAAGACCGCCACACGGGCGGTCAGATGGTTTTTATGTCTTTATGAGTTTAATTCTGGCGACGACCTACTCTTCCGTGGCTTAAGCCAAAGTACCATCGGCGATACGGGGTTTCCCTGTCTGGTTCGGAATGGAACAGAGGGTGACTCCCGCTCTATAATCACCAGAATTAAACTCACGAACATCATAATGAATCAACTTCAACGTTCTCTTCAAGCATTTCGTTTGAACAAGTCAAACGAAAGATAAAAAGTCAATGGTTCGATTAGTACGGTTCGGCTAAACCCCTCGCAGGGCTTACACCCACCGCCTATCAATGTCCTAGTCTAGAACTGAACTCATGGGGATATCTTATCTTGCGACCAGCTTCCCGCTTAGATGCTTTCAGCGGTTATCTGTTCCGAACATAGCTACCCTGCGGTGCCGCGGGCGCGACAACAGGTACACCAGGGGTTCGTTCGACCCGGTCCTCTCGTACTAAGGTCAAGTTCGCTCAAATATCCAACGCCCACAGTAGATAGGGACCTAACTGTCTCACGACGTTATTAACCCAACTCACGTACCGCTTTAAATGGCGA